>Ga0209487_1004189_pt1 | contig 11161 bp, 13 predicted proteins | sample Poulit2012_FD_187524 | JGI IMG/M metagenome (GOLD analysis project Ga0209487, IMG submission 187524) | Agricultural soil microbial communities from Georgia to study Nitrogen management - Poultry litter 2012 (SPAdes) (version 2) | ecosystem: Environmental > Terrestrial > Soil > Agricultural land... | reverse complement strand
CATTACGGTGGGACATGAGGACCTCCGGGATGTCGCTGTGACTGTCAACAAGCCACACCTCACTCGGAGGTCCTCCTCACGTCAACGACCCGCCACCGGAGTGTCACCAACGTCCTGGCCGGGTACATCTAGGCCCGGCGCGGGATAGGGTTCTCTGCGTGCCTTCGCTTGCCTCGACAACAGGCCCCGTGCTCATCGTGGGCACCGGGTTGCTCGGCGCCAGTATCGGCCTGGGCCTTCGCGCCCAAGACGTGCCGGTGTGGCTCCATGACGCCTCTCCCACCGCCCTCGCCCTGGCGCGGGACGTGGGCGCCGGGACCATCCACGACGATTCGGCGCCCGAACCGCAACTGGTGATCATCGCCGCCCCACCCGACGTCACCGCCGGGCTGGTCGCCCAAGCCCTGCGCGACCATACCGAGGCGGTCGTGACCGACGTGGCCAGCGTCAAAGGGGTGCTGCTGCAAGAATTGCAGGCGATACCGGGCACGGACCTGTCCAGATACGTGGGTTCCCACCCGATGGCGGGTCGCGAACGCTCCGGCGCGGCGGCCGGATCATCGGAACTCTTCGCGGGACGGCCCTGGGTGATCACCGAGCACCCAGGCAGCGACCCGGCTGCGGTGCGCATGGTGCGGCACCTGGCAACCGATCTTGACGCCAGCCCGGTGCACCTGGACCCGGTCGACCACGATGAGGCCGTCGCCCTGGTCTCGCACTTGCCCCAGATGATGGCCTCACTGGTGGCTGCCCGCCTCACCGAAGCACCGCCGGAGTCCCTGGCGCTTTCCGGGCAAGGCTTGCGCGACGTCACCCGGATCGCGGCGAGCGATGCCCGCTTGTGGGCGGCGATCATCACGGGTAACGCTGCCGCGGTCCACACCGCGCTGAGCGAGGTGCGCACAGACCTGGACCAGGTGCTGCACGCCCTGGAACGGGCAGCCACGGACGGGCCGATGGCAGCCGGGGCCGCTGGTGCGATCTCCGGGCTCATCACCGCCGGTAACGAAGGCGCCCGAAGGATCCCGGGTAAGCACGGCGGCGCCCGCAGGCTCTACGCCGAGGTGACCGTGTTGGTACCCGACGAGCCCGGGGAACTGGGCCGTTTGTTCTCCGAAATCGGCGACATCGGCGTGAACATCGAGGACTTCGCGATGGAACACTCCCCGAAGCAGAAGGTAGGGATGGCAATCGTGTCGGTTCTTCCCGACGCCGCGGCCGGGCTTCACGATGCGCTCACCCAGCGCGGCTGGCGGGTGGTGACACCGTGAGCCGCGATGAGATCCGCCGAGCCCAGCCGGCTGATGCGGGCGGTAGACCCCGCGGCCTGATCGTGGCCATCGACGGCCCCTCGGGCACGGGTAAGTCGACGATCTCCAGGTTGGTCGCCCAGAACCAGGGGCTGGCCTATCTGGACACCGGTGCGATGTACCGAGCACTCACCTGGTGGTGCCTGCACCAGGGCATCGACCTGAGCGATCACGAGGCAGTCGCGGACGGCGCTGCCATCATGCCCCTACGCATCAATACCGATCCCGCCAACCCGACCTTCGCCGTCGGTGATCATGACATCACCGGTGACATCCGCAGCGAACGGATTTCCACCAGGGTGTCCGAGGTAGCCACCAACCTGAAGGTGCGCCCGTTGCTCCAGGAGCAACAACGCCGGGCGATCGAGGCCGAGGTGATGCCCGGCGGGTTCAGCCAGGGCCGGGGCATCGTGGCCGAGGGCCGGGACATCACCACCGTCGTGGCCCCGCAGGCACAGGTGCGGGTCTTGCTGGTGGCGGATGAGCATGTCCGTCTGGCGCGGCGCAGTAACGAGTTGCACGGCCGGGCCGATGCCCAGGCGCTAGCGGCTACCCGTGATCAGGTGGTGCGCCGCGACGCCCAGGACGGCACGGTCTCGAACTTCACCACCGCCGCCGCCGGGGTCAGCACGGTGGATACCTCACAGATGACGGTGGACCAGGCCGTCGCCGCGGTCCTAGAACTCGTGGAGGCAGCACGATGAATTCCCAACCACCCGCAGAGTCCGCCCAGCCCCAGCGGCCCACGGGTAAGTCCGCTGGAGGCAGGGGAGCGGCGAACAGCCCCGGACAGGCGATCAAACCCGAACACATCAAGAGATGGGGGCCCAAGTGGTCGCGGCGGGTGGGGTGGGTACTGGCCCGGGTGTTGTGGAACACCAAGGTGATTGGCCGCGAGCACGTGCCCCGGACCGGCCGGGTGCTGATCGCCGCCAACCACACCGGCATCATCGATGGCCCGCTGCTACACGGGGTGATCCCGCGCTCCTCCCACATCATCATCAAGGAGGAGATCTTCAACGTCTTCTTCATCGGCTTCCTGATGCGCTGGGCCGGCCAGATCCCGGTGGACCGCAAGAACGGCCGGGCGGCGCTGCAGACCGCGCTGGCATTGCTGAACGAGGACCGGCTCGTCGGGGTTTTCCCGGAGGGCACACGCGGGTCCGGGGACGTGAAGCAGACCAAGGCCGGAATCGCATGGCTGGCAGTACGTTCCGGGGCGCCGGTGGTGCCGGTGGCGATCCTGGGGACGCGGCCCCCAGGAAAGAAACCCGGTCACGTGCCCGGGCCGCGGGCCAAGTTGCATGTCGTGTACGGCGAGCCCTTCCAGGCCACCGATCCGGAATTGGGTACCGGACGCGTGGCGGTAAGCCACGCGATGGGCGTGATCCAGCAACGCATGAGTGAACACGTGCAAGAGGCATCGCAACGCACCGGCGTGCCGTTGCACGCGGCGACCGAGATCTGATCGCCCGGCGATCTGATCAGGCCGCCCGGCGATCCGCTCATTCTGCCCGGCGATCTGATCACGCGTGATCGCGACCAACCGCGCTGGTGCGCGATGATGGGGGAGTGAACTCCAGCCAGCCCCGCTCATGGCCCGACGACGCGCAGCACTCCACGCGCAGCGAATCAGGCCCCAGCATTGATGAACCGCCCGCGCCCGAGACCTGGCAGGATGCCGACGCGAGCCCGGACCTGACCGAGTCGGCGGAACAGGTCCAACGAGCCGAAGCCCTACGTGCCGGACTTCGCGAGTACGACCTCGCCGAGGAGGACCTCGCTCTGCTGGCCGGTGCCGAAACGGCTACGGGAGAAGATGAGGGCGGGGGCCCGCTGCCGGTATTGGCGGTGATCGGGCGTCCGAACGTGGGCAAGTCCACGTTGGTGAACCGGATCCTGGGGCGCCGGGAGGCCGTGGTCCAGGACACTCCGGGTGTTACCCGGGACCGTGTGCTCTATCCGGCCGAGTGGGCCGGGCGGGAATTTCTGGTCATGGACACCGGTGGTTGGGAACGCGACGTCAGCGGACTATCCGCACGCGTGGCCGAACACGCCGAGATCGCTATCGATCTCGCCGACGCAGTGTTGTTCGTCGTGGACGCGACCGTGGGCCCGACCGCTACCGACGAACACGTGGTGCGGCTGTTGCGCCGTTCGGGCAAGCCCACCGTGCTGGTGGCCAACAAAGTGGATAACGCACGCACCGAGGCGGACGCCGCACTCTTGTGGTCCCTCGGGTTGGGCGAGCCGTACCCCGTTTCGGCGTTGCACGGCCGAGGCTCCGGTGACTTGCTGGACCGGGCGATGGACGTGCTTCCACGGGTCTCCGGTGCCGCCGGGCGGTCGCTGGAGGAAGGGCCCCGGCGGGTGGCGCTGATCGGGCGCCCCAACGTCGGAAAGTCCTCGTTGCTCAATCGTCTCATCGGAGCGGAACGGGTGGTGGTGGACGACGTAGCCGGAACCACCCGCGATCCGGTGGATGAGTTGGTGCACCTGCAAGGAAGGGACTGGTGGTTCGTGGACACCGCCGGAATCCGCCGGCGGGTGCACCAAACGCGCGGCGCGGACTTCTACGCCTCGTTGCGCACCCAGAGTGCCCTGGAGAAGGCGGAGGTCGCGGTCGTCCTGGTCGATGCCTCCGAACCGTTGACGGAGCAGGACACTCGTGTGATCCAGCAAGCCATCGACGCCGGCCGGGCGCTGGTGATCGCGTTCAACAAGTGGGACTTGGTGGACGAGGAACGGCGATACGTGTTGGAGCGGGAGATCGAGCGGGATCTGGTCCAGGTGCAGTGGGCGCCGCGGGTGAACCTGTCCGCATTGACCGGATGGCACACGAACCGTTTGGTGCGTGCATTGGATGTGGCCCTGGAGTCCTGGGACACACGGGTTCCCACCGGGAGGTTGAACGCGTTCCTGGGGGAGTTGGTCGCGGCCAATCCGCATCCGGTGCGCGGGGGCAAACAGTCGCGGATCCTGTTCGGAACGCAGGCCAGCACCCGCCCGCCCCGGTTCGTACTGTTTACCACCGGCTTCCTGGACCCGGGGTATCGGCGGTTCATCGAGCGCCGGCTGCGGGAGGAATTCGGCTTCACCGGCACCCCGGTGGAAATCAGCGTGCGGGTACGGGAGAAGCGCCGGCGATCCTAAGACGTCCGATCGGACGCGCAGCGAGGTGGGTTCCTAGCGGTCGGGCGGCTGGTGCTGCAACTCTGCCACGGCGGCCTCCAAGAAGGACCGCACATGGCCCCAATGCACCTGCGCGTTGGCCAGGTGCTCCGCCAAGCGGTCCACCTCCGCATGCTGGGCGGCGGTTCGCTCGGCCCGTGCCCTGGCGCGTTGGCGCTCGGTCAACTCCTCCCGCAGTAACGCCACCGTACGTTCGGCATCAGCGAGCAATTCGAGGATCGAGGCCTCATCTGTTCCGGCGTGTGCAGTAGCCGCCGGATTCGGGCCGGCCGGACTGTGGCGCCCATCGGCCCGCGCGTCCGAAGATCCGGGCCGCGGGCCGGACTCATCGGGGCCGCCACCCGGGCCGGGCCCCGCCGGCAGCGAGTCGAATTCACTGGGCTGCCGGGCTGATCCGTTCGGTGCTGACATCACCACACCGTGGCCATGATCAAGGTGACCGGGATGATGATGAACACCCCCAGCACCCAGGCCGCCACATACAGTTTGGACTTCACCGCTAGGCCGGCTAACCAGGTCGCCCCCAGCACGGGCAGCGGTCGAAGCAACGGGAGGCCGAAGATGAGCACGGCGCAGAAGACGTTGTACAGCACGTGCACGAAGGCCGCCTGCAGCGCGGCGCCCGCTTCCGCCCCGGTGAACGCGAACGCTGCGATCAGTGCGGTCAGGGTGGTGCCGATGTTCGCACCGATAGTGAAGGGATAGATCTGTCGCAGGGTGAACGTTCCCGAGCCGGCGAGGGGTACCGCAAGTGAGGTGGTCGTCGTCGAGGATTGCACCATGACCGTCATCAAGGTGCCCGACGCGATACCGCTGAGCGGACCACGGCCGATCGCCGCGTGCAGTACCTGTTGGGCTCGGCCCACCATGAGCACCTTCAGCAGTCGGCCGATCAAGTTGATGACGGCGAGGATCCCCACCACTCCGAGCAGGACCAACACGATCCCGGCTGCCACATCCGGTAGGGGTGACACCAGGTAGGTCAACCCGGCGGTGCCCGGCGCGGTGAGCGCGCGCACACCTTCGCCCAGACCCGTGAACACTCCGGCGATCATGCCGCCGTCCGACCCGGCCGTCTGCGCGGTGAGCCACTCGCTGCTGCGGCGCAGCACCCCGAACATCAACTCCAGGGGCAGGAAGATCGCCACTGATAAGAGGTTGTACATGTCGTGGACAGTTGCCGCACCGAAGGCTCGTCGGAAGGTTTCCCGGTCCCTTGCCATACCGAGGCTGACCAGAGTGGAGGTCATGGTGGTACCGATGTTGGCGCCAAGCATGATGGGGATGGCGATCTCGATCGGTAGTCCCCCTGCCACCATCCCCACTGTGATCGAGGTGGTAGTCGATGAGGATTGGGTCAACGCGGTCGCCAAGAGGCCGATCATCAGGCCGACGAACGGGTTGGAGGCAAACTGGAACAGTTCGCCGGCGCTCTGCCCGGCGGCCAATTTGAAACCGGAGCCGATCAAGGTGACCGCGGTAATGAGTACGTAGATCCCGAGCGCGACGGTGATCCATTCGGCGGCGCGCAACCTACGTCCGTGCAGCGGTAGGAAATGCAAGGGGCTGCGCAACGGCGGGGCCGGCGTCGTCGTGGACGCCTCGGCGGCGGCCGGCACAGGACGGCGCGGCGGAGCGGCCGGCGCGGCGCTCATCAACAGGTCCGTTTCGCTAGTCGATCCACATGACTATCACAGCACCAGAACCTCACGGAAAGCCGAAGGCAAAGTAAACGCCAGATGAACTCGCTGTGGTCTGGCTCACTTCGATGGACGGGAGGTTAGGGCGCGGCCGTCTCGGCGCTGGCACCTACTAGCCGCGGCCCCTCGGCGCTGGCAACAACCTGGAGGGGACGCGCGGGAACCCTCGCGGCGAGTTCACTCCGGCTCGGAACGAGACCAATTCGCGTCGGGCTTGTGCAGCAACGACACCACAGTGGTGCCCAGCACGAATGCGCTCACGACGGCGCCCAGCAGCAAACCGGCCTCGTTGTCGGTGGCTACTCGATCCCCGAGGAGGCTTTGCGCGACCACCTGGAACGCTAGATGAAAGCCGACGGGCGTCCATACGCTGCCGGTCTGGATCCGCAGCAGTCCGAGCAGCACCCCCATAGCCAGGAACATGATCCCGCGCTCGGCGAGGACACCCCATCCTTCAGTAGCGACCCAGAGCGCGGTGCCGAAGACGGTGAAGAGTACGGCCTGGACGATCGCCGCAACTAACGGCGCCAGGGCCGTGGTGAGGTTGCGTTGCAGGTAGCCGCGGAAAAGCAGTTCCTCCGGCAGTGCCTCGGAGAAGAGCACGATCACCACCAGCAGCGCCGCCCAGCCGAGGATGGTGGCCATAGGCGCCCGCGCCTCCAGGGTGACCCAACCGGTCGCAAGGGTTAACCGCCAGGCCCAAAGCGCTCGGAAGCAGGAACGCGAGCAGGCCGATCAGGAAGGCGCGCCGGCCCTCGCGGCCGCGCTGCAGACCGAGTCCGCGCCATGACCGACGGTCGAGGGCTCGCCTCGCCCCGACAACCAGCGGCAGCACCAAGGCGGAGATCAGTGCCGCGTTGGCCAACCGCGCCGGGATGTTCAACGCCTCGCCGGCGACCTTCGCGTTGAGCCACACCAGCAGGATCCAGATCGCCGTGGCTGCGAGGAACACGACGAGGACACGCAGGAGCAAGGGTGGGCGGGTCGTGGTGGGCGCCGTCGTCATGTGATGCCTTCCTCTGGCCAATGTGCGCACACCAGGCTAGGGATGGCCCGGCCGCCGGAGCCAGTGGCAAACGTCATCAAGCCGGCTCTGCACTGGACCTTGACCGAAGCGGTGCGGAAGTCAACGGGGGAGGGGCGCCGTGGTGGACCGTGGTGGACGTCCCGGGTCTTTCATCGGTTCCGCCGTGGTGAGCCACCGGATCGTCCCGGTCATGACTGTGCCAGCGACTCGGTGCACGCTGGCGTCCATACGCGGGCGGTCGGGGAGGGCCAGGGGCGCTCTGGCCCACCGCGGCAAGGTTCCGACCGCTGCGCGCACCAATGCCGAATAGCCGGCTCGCGCCACGGTCGGTACCGGCACCTCCCGGATGAACTGAGCCACTGCCCGTGCGGCGGGCGTGCCACGAAGTTCGGGACGGAACTCGGCGATGAGGTCGTTGAGTTCGCGACGAGTGGTCGGCACTGGTGCGGCACCCAGTGCGCGCCCCACCACGGCCGCCTGCGCAACGTATTCGTCGTATGCAGCCGCACTTAACCGGCGTCGTCCGAACTTCTCGTGAGCCACGAGGAACGAGTCGATTTCGGCAGCGTGAACCCAGGCGAGCAAGTGCGGATCATCGGCCCGGTAAGGTCTGCCGTCCGGTGCGGTGCCGGTGACACGGGCGTGCACGGCACGTACGACGTCAACCGCTTGTTGGGCGTGCTCGGCCGTGCCGAAGGTGGTGGTGGCGATGAACGTGGCGGTGCGTGCCAACCGTCCCCACACGTTGGTGCGGTAATCGGAGAAGTCGTCCACAGCTGCCATCGCGAGCGGGTGTAACGCCTGGAGCAGCAACGCGCGGATACCGCCCACGTACATCGAGGCATCGCCATGGACGTCATGGATGGGAGAGTCCGAGGGGAACCAGCGCGGACCTGGCGTGCCGTGAATCCGGTAGCGCTCGCGCGCGCCATCCGGCCCGGCGACCATCGTGAGCAAACGCCGGCTCATTCGATTGCGCAGGGACATCACGGGCATACACCCAGTGTCTCGAACCGACTCGCAAAGATCTAGCTGCGGACCGGTTTCCGATGCCCGCGGACCTGTGGGTGGCGAGTATGCAACGGGGGTGGCGAACACCACGCGCCGGTGCCGCCGGCGATTCGGCTCCCAGCCTTCGGGTGGGGTAGCATCATCGAGTCCCGATCTTGGCGTGAGTCTTTGACCACCACCGCGGGGCGACGGGCTGTGGCGCAGCTTGGTAGCGCACTGCACTGGGGGTGCAGGGGTCGTGGGTTCAAATCCCGCCAGCCCGACCACTTGAGGCGAGGTCAATTCCGAGTTCACTCACCTCCGAACGCGTGGAGTTGGCTCAACATCGAGCACGCGGGTTCGGCCATCGGCGTGGATGATGCCCCGCGCTACGCGTCGACGGCAGCATCATGCCGATAGTCGTGTCCGATCCCACGGCTGCTTCCACACAGCCGCACCGGACGGAGGGGACTTCGCTGCATCCCAGAGAAAGCGCCGGTCAGGAAGTCTGGTTGATCCGGATCATGTTGCCTGCCGGATCACGCACCGCGCAGTCGCGTACGCCGTAGTCCTGATCGGTGGGTTCCTGAACGATCTCCACGCCGGCGGCCTCCAAACGCGCGAACGTGCCGTCCAGATCGTCGCTGCCCAGCGTGATCGCAGCGTAGACCCCCTTGACGATCAGTTCTTGGATCACCCGTTTCTCCTCTGCAGTGATGCCGGGGTCCACGGCGGGGGGATGCAACACGATGGAGGGATTCGGATGGTTCGGTGGTGCCACCGTGATCCACCGCATGTCTTGGTAGCCCACGTCGCTCCGCACTTGGAAACCAAGGATGTCGCGGTAGAACCCTAGCGCTGTCTCGGGGTCGGTGTGGGGGAGGAAGGCGTGATGAATGGTGAGTTCCATGGCAGGAAACTACGCCCCCACGGCTCGCGGTGCTTCTTGTTTCCTGACCGGTCGCGTCACCTGTTTGGCCAGGCACGGTGGGATCCCTGCGGCGGCCTGGGATTGGTCGCGCCGGTAAACGCGGGGAGCCACGCCCACCAATTCCTTGAAACGGGTACTAAACGTGCCCAACGAGGAGAAGCCGACGGCGAAGCACACCTCGGTCACGCTGAGGTCACCGCGGCGCAGCAACGTCATGGCTCGCTCGATCCGTCTGGTCATCAGGTAGGCGTAAGGGCTTTCTCCGTAAACGCGGCGGAAAGCCGGCTCACATGCCCCGCGGACATGTATACGCCGCGCGCGAGGTCTTCGACGTTGAGGGGCTGATCGAACTCACGGTCGATCCGATCGCGCACACGCCGGATCGTCTCAATATCCCGCAGTCGGTTCGCGTCGGTGGGTTCCATGGGCGCATATCCTCCCATCTCGATCAGGAATAAAGAAGCCCTCCCATTCAGCGGTTCATTACCGTAAGCGGGAATCACCCCGACAAGATAGGAGAGGGCAATGGGCACCGGTTTATCTGACATGGAACGTCAGCATGTGAAGGAGCGCACCGAGGAGGTGCGCCGGGAGAAACGAGCTGGCAAGGGTTCGAAGAAGGCCGAAGCCGATAAGGCTGCGGTCCGCGCGAAGATCGAGGCAATGGCTGAACCCGATCGAGGTCTCGCGGAGCAACTCCACCGAATCATCACCACGTCTGCGCCGGAACTGGCTCCGAAACTCTGGTACGGCCAACCGGCTTATGCGCGGAAAGGCAAAGTCGTCTGCTTCTTCCGCAGCGGCCAGGATGACGGAGAAAGGTATTCCACGTTCGGTTTCACCCCGGAAGCGAACCTGGACCAGGACGGATTTTGGCCCACGTCCTTCGCGGTGACCGCGCTATCGGCTGAGGCCGAGGAACAGGTCGAGGCGATGCTTCGCCGGGCTTTGGTCTGAGAACGTCTCCTGCCACCCGGCGTTCGTACCGCCCGCCGCGCATTGGTGTGGCAGGCATCATTTGCGGCAACGCCCGCGCTGGCCCAGGCTGCCGGTATGGGTGTCAGGTTCGCCGGGGTGGATCTCAGCCGACCGGAGAAGGAACTCTTCCCGGCGGGCGACACCCCGGCGATCACCAAGCAAGACCTCGCGACCTACTACGCCGGGGTGGCCCATGCGATGCTGCCGCACGTACGTGGCCGGCCGGTGAGCATGGAACGGTTCCCTGACGGGATCGACGGCAGTTCCTTCTATGAGAAGAAGGTGCCGGGTCACTTCCCGCAGTTCGTGGCGCGCGTCGAAGTGCAGACCGGCGATGGTCCCCAGGAACAAGTGATGATCGACGACGAACGCACCTTGGTCTACCTGGCGAACCAGGCGTGTATCACCCCGCACACCTGGTTGAGCAGTTGCGCGGACCTCGAGCGTCCGGATCAACTGGTGTTCGATCTGGACCCGACCGTCCCCGGGCTGGCTCGGGTGCGCAAGGCCACGCGGATGGTCGGCGAGTTGCTCACCGAGGTAGGTCTACGCAGTTTCCTCAAGACCACCGGGTCGCGCGGCTATCACGTGGTCGTCCCCTTACAGCGAGGCCCTAGTTTCGACGACACCCGCACTTTCGCCCGGAAACTCGCGAATGTGCTGGTGCGCCGGGCGCCGGACGTAGTTACCGTCGAAGCGCGGAAGAAGAACCGGGGCGATCGGGTGCTGATCGACGTGCAACGCAACGCCTACGGGCAGACGGCGGTACCCCCTTACGCTGTGCGTGCCCGCCCCGGTGCACCGGTAGCGGTGCCCATCCGATGGGAGGACTTGAGCCGGGTGGAACCAGCCACATATTCCATCCGCTCGGTGCCCCGCCGGTTAGTGCAGATCGAAGACCCGTGGGCAGATATGAACGATTCTGCTTACGAACTGCACCGCGCCGAAGAGCATCTCGACCGGCTCGCCGCGTGAGCGACCCGGGGTGCCTTACGATCAGGCCCCGTGGGAAGAGAGCAGCCCGGGAACGGCG
>Ga0209487_1004188_pt1 | contig 11163 bp, 7 predicted proteins | sample Poulit2012_FD_187524 | JGI IMG/M metagenome (GOLD analysis project Ga0209487, IMG submission 187524) | Agricultural soil microbial communities from Georgia to study Nitrogen management - Poultry litter 2012 (SPAdes) (version 2) | ecosystem: Environmental > Terrestrial > Soil > Agricultural land... | reverse complement strand
ATCGAAGTAACAATAGTAATAATATCATTTACCGAACGTGAAACTTGCTCCGATAATTTTCGTACTTCATCAGCCACTACTGCAAAACCTTTTCCATGTTCACCAGCACGAGCCGCTTCTATTGCAGCATTTAAAGCTAATAGATTTGTTTGATCTGCTATATCATTAATTACCGCGACTAATTTAGATATCTCGTGTGAATGTTGCTCCAATTTTTTAACTTTTTCAATAGTTTGAATAACCATTTGATCAATTGCTTCCATTTGGTGAATGGATAAATTCATTAACGAACTCCCTTCTTCTGTTAAAAGAAGAATTTCCTGTGAACTTTTATAATTCTTTTCACCAATTTGGTTTCCAGATTCAATTTTTTCCAAAAATGATGTCATCGAATAAGAAACTTTACTTGTATTTTCTGCCTGACCCTCCGCACCAGTAGATAATTCATGCATTGTAGTGATGACTTGCTCACTACCATCTTGTACAGTTTCAGCCGCTTTCATCAAGGCGTGACTTTGTGATAAAACTGAAGTCGATACATCATTCATATCACTTAAAAGATTCCTCAATGTTTCATTCATTTGATTTGAGGCCTCAACAAGTTGACCAACTTCATCTTGTGAAGCTACCTTTAAATTTTCCTGGTTCAAGTTCCCGGCTGCTATTAATTTCATACGTTCGCTAACTCTTTTTATCGGATTAGAAATAATATTCGCTACGAATAGTGCAATAATCACACCAACAATCGTAACAGCAAGTGAAATAATGATTCCTATATAAAATGAAGTGCTAGATTCGGCTAATAAATCTTCCCCTTCTGCACTCATTAAAGCTTCTTGCTCTTCTACAATATTATAAAATCCATCAATGACTCGGTCTGCTTGTGTATTCATCGTTGTCAGATTTTCTTTGGCTGTATTTTTACCTCCATCATCATAGACTTCAAAAATACTCTTTTCAATAAACCTCTCTAATACAGCTCTTCTTTCTAGTAAATCCTTATATTCATCTGAATGCACTAATTGTAATACTTCCTCTTCAATTGCTTTATTTTCTTCCGCTAATTCTTTAAATCGTTCAACGTAGGTAGGATATCCATACAAAATATAAGCCCTTGTCAAACTAATTTGTTCGGATACGTTAATTTGTAATTTTTCATTTAAAATTAATGCAGGTAGTTGCTGATCAATCATATTGTTTGCTTTTCTATCTATATTTTTTAAAGCAACAGAATTATAAGCACTATAAGATACAGAGAGAATAATAATTGTTAAAAATCCAATTAATAATTTTGTTTTTAAGCTTTTAAATGCAAACTTTCGTAAGAACTTTCTAAAAAATCTCACTTTGTACCCCCCTCCAGGTGAAAAAAACTATATTTTATGTGTAGATGCTATTTAATTTCAAGTACTGAATTTCGATAAATTATTTCATGAGGAATGATTATTCTTTTTGCAGGTTCATCTTTATTTAAAGTCTTCTCAATTAATGCTTTTGCTGATTGGGCACCAAGTTCATATATATTAATGTCCACCGTTGTTAAGGCTGGATGAGTTATTTCAGAAAGATATACATTGTTAAAACTAGCGATTGAAATATCTTTTGGTACTTCATATCCAGACTGGTCTAATGCACTTAAGACACCTAAACTCATTAAATCATCACTTACTACTAAACCCGTAGGTGGATTTTCTAATGACAATAGGTGTTTAATCGCTTTATCTCCACCTGATTTTAAAAATTCTGCATGCACCTTATACTCTTCTTTTCTTGGATAATTTGCATGTTGTAATGCATATTCATATCCTGCCATACGGTCAACTGTAACTAGTAATTCCTTTTCTCCCCCAATAAAAGCAATTTTCTTGTGACCTTTTTCAATTAAGTGTTCGGTTATTTCTTTTCCAGCAGTAAAATTATCTGTATCAACATGAGTTATTTCATTTAATCTGTCATTTGGTTTCCCCACAATTGTAAATGGGAAATCATTTTCTAATAGAAAAGTAACGATTGGATCATTAATTCGTGAATATAATAAAATGACTCCATCTACATATCTTCCATAGACCAACCTTTCCACCTCAGAATATATTTCTTCTGCTGTTCGTCCGGTTGATAATGTTACAGAATATCCTTCATCATATGTGACAGAACCAATCCCTCTTAATACTTCAGGAAAAAACGGATTTTGTAATGCTCTATCCGCCGATGAAGGCATAATTACTCCAAGTGATTTTGTCGATCTTGAAACTAAGTTTCTTGCATTTACATTCGGATGGTAACCCATTTCTTTCATTGCTTTACGAACTTTTCTTTTTGTTTGCATACTAATTCTTGGATTGTCTGCAATCACTCTTGAAACGGTAGATGGGGAAACCCCTGTTGCTTTTGCTATATCTTTAATTGTCACCATATTCAACTAACAACTCCTATAATATCCTAATGAAAATAATGTCTATCTAGCACTATAAAACTATTCAAATCAATATACAGTAACAAGTCTTACTCTTGCATTCCTTTATATACTAAATTCCAATAAATGTCTATCCCTTTCATATTCAATAACTTATTGGGAAAGATTTACGCTTATATAGCTAAACAAATAAATAGGGATTATAAATAAATCATTTATATAATAAATCCACGACATATATTCTGTGCGCTGTCTGTGACTCCTTTTGTAATAATTCATTTATAAAATTAACCTTTTGTACCACCTTCTGTTAATCCAGAAATTAAGTACCTCTGTAATAACAAGAATACGAGAGCAATCGGTATTGCAATTAAAATGGCACCAGCAGCAAAACGAGTAAAATTCGTGGAGAACTTATCAGTAATAAAGTTAAATAATCCTAATGCTAACGTAAAGTTTTTTGGACTCGTTAATACAATTCTTGGTAATAAAAAATCCATAAAAGGAGCCATAAAGTTAAATAAAGCAACTACAGCTAATATAGGACGAGCTAGCGGCAACATGATTGACCAAAAGACTCTTATATGCCCTGCTCCGTCAATACGGGCGGATTCATCAATATCTTTAGGAATTGTATCAAAATATCCTTTTACTAACCAAGCATTAAAAGGAATTTGTCCACCTAAATAAATAAGAATTAACCCAAATAAAGAATCTGTTAGTCCAATGGTATTTAACAAAATATATAATGCAACCATACTCATTAGTGCAGGAAACATTTGTAAAAGTAAAAATAAATATAACCCATATTTTCTGCCAAAAAATTTATATCGGGAAAATGCATACGCGATTAATGAAGTAATTACTACAGAACCGACTGAATTGATAACTGCAACGTATAAACTATTTTTATACCAAATTAAATAATCACTACGGGGGTTTGTAAATAGCCATTTATAATGCTCTAGCGTTGGATTACTAGGAAATAAATCCGTCACTAACATGTTTGTACCTGGATTCAAACTCATCATAACTGCCCAAAACAAAGGATAACCGATAATAACAAACATGATAAGAAAAAAGAGATAGATAAGCGCTACTTCAATTTTAGATTTTAATTTATTATTCATCAGTAACGATCCCCCTCTTTAAACGCTGCTGTTTTCCTAAATTGGAAAAATGCAAAAATTGATACCATTAACCCCATAATTATAGTGATAGCAGCTGCCATATTATAGTTATTCGTTTCAAACGTTAATTTGTACACCCAAGAAATTAAAATATCTGTACCACCTGCATTTTGTCCTCGTACAGCTGGATTTCCTCCATTAAATAAATAAATAATATTAAAATTATTAAAATTTCCAGCATATTGCATGATTAATAAAGGAGCAGTTGCATAAAGGACATGTGGTAATGTAATAAAGCGTAACTTTTGTAATCTTGTACCTCCATCAACATCAGCAGCTTCATACATATCTGCTGGAACACTTTGTAAAACACCTGTAAATAATGCGAAAACAAACGGGAACCCTAGCCACGTTTGAATCATAATTAAAGCAACTTTTGCCCAAAAAGGATCAGATAGCCAAGGTATCATCATATTAAAATGAGCTAATATATCCCGATTAATCGCGCCAAAAGTAGGATTAAATAATGCGGAAAAAATAAGTATCGTTACAAACGCTGGTACAGCCCAAGGTAAAATTAATACCGTTCTGATCATTCGCTTAAATTTAATACGTTTATCATTGACAAGTAATGCTAAGAAAAATCCTAATGCAATTTGCAAAGAGGTCGCAACTATAGTCCAAACAATTGTCCATGTAAATACTGTTAAGAAAGTATCTTGCCATATTCCTGTATGTAATAAGGCTGTAAAATTGTCAAAACCAACCCAATCTAATAATTTTCTTGGTGGGGAATTATATTGATTGTAGTTTGTAAATGCCAAAGCAACCATAAACAATAAAGGTAAAATAACTACAAAAATTAACATAATTAAGCCAGGCAAAATCATAAAATATGGGAAACCACGATCATAAAAATTGATGACTCCACGTATTAATGTATGTTTAGGTTTACCATTCTCCCTATCAATTGCATCTTTTCTAGCATCTATTATATTAAACACATATATAGCAATTCCAAATAGTAGTATAATTAAAGCTATTAACCCTTGAATAAGCAGTTGGATGGAATGATGTTCTCGTGGTATCGTTCCTAATGTGAATATACCCCAAAGTCCTATATCGATATAGTCCCATGTCGTTATTAAAAAAGAAAAAGAAATAATTATAAAAATAATTCCTTTTAAAAATCTCCGGTTATATAGTTGGCCTAACCCCGGAACTATAACAGATAACAGAGTAGCTATGTTTCGTGGCCTACTAAATGGGTGTATTTTTCTAGGTTGTTCGTTTGTCATCTGTATTCCCCCTAGCAATTACTATGCACTTCTAATATTCGACAGAGGAAGTGTCGGCACCTAGTCGAAGAAACAATTTCGAAGTGTCATTACTAATGTATTTTTTATGACTTTATTATAGGGAGCATATTCATATGCTCCCTATAAATAAAGTTTACTTGTTATTCATTCGCTCCAGACGCTTCAATCTGATCATGTATAATTTCTACCGCTTCATCTAATACTTCATCAACTGGCTCCCCTTTAGAAATGAAGCTTAAAGCATCATTAATTGGCTCCCATACCTGTTGCATTGCAGGTACACTTGGCATTGGTTCACCATAAGTTGTCTGTTCTGCAAAAGCAGAAATAATTTCATCTTCTGTAATTTCTGGACTTTCCATTGCGGCAATATTCGGAGGAATTTCTCCAGCAATATCGTAATAAATAAGTGAGTTTTCCTCATTTGTAATATACGCCATTAAATGTTCAGCCCACTCTTGATTTTCAGAGTAATAAGATAGCATATACGATTTAACTCCAACAAATGATTTTGGAACTTCGCCATTATCAAGTAATGGAAGTATCGCAGCACCTAAATCATCACCAATCGCACTCTGATAATCACGCATTGCCCATGGCCCGTTAATGACCGTTGATACTTTTCCTTCTTGGAATAAACCATTCATAATATCTGGTGTTAAATCTTGTGGGATATACCCATTTTCAAACCAAGACTGTACTAAATCTCCACCTTCTTTAGATCCATCATTTGCCAAACCAATATCGGAAATGTCATAGTTTCCACCTTCATTTCCAAATACATAAGCACCATTTCCTGAGAAGAATGGATATACGAAATAAAAGTTAGCTGCTTCCATTAAGAACCCATATTCGTCATCTGACGCATTTGTATCTCTTTCAGCGATTTCCATTACTTCTTCCATCGTTTCTGGTGTACCATCTACTAATGATTTATTGTAATACATTGCATATGTTTCAATAACTGCTGGATAACCCCAATATTCCCCATCATATTGAACTGCTTCAAGTGATGAATCAACATATTCTGATTCCAATCCACTTAAGTTCACCGGTTCGACTAGTCCACGTAATACTAAGTCTCCAATTCTATCATGCGGTTGGAAAATAATATCTGGTCCGTTTCCTGCTGGTCCTTCCAAATCGAGTTTTTCTACTTGGTCTAACATATCGACTGGAATAAGTTCAACTTCTATATCTGTTTCATTTTTATAATTTTCAGTCATTGTTTCCAAAGCAGCGATTTGAACTTCCTCATCATTTACCCATAACACTAACTTTTCAGGTTTTTCTGGCATATCACTTTCAGCAGCTTCTTCTGCTTCTTCACCTGAATTATTACCTGTATTTTCATTTTCCTCTACATCTTGATTACCTTCTGATTCTTGTGCTTCATCTGGACCACATGCAGACACAATTCCTACCAGAAGTAACATTGCAAAAATAATTCCTAACCACTTCTTCATTCTAAAAGCCTCCCCTTTATTTTGAATTTGTGCAATACATCAATCAGGAAAACGTTTGCACAACTTCTTGATTTTTATTATACATACTTTTTTTGAAATTTCAACTATAATATGTATTTTTCTTTACATAAACTATCATTAGCATTATCATATAGGCAACGCTTACATATGTCAAAGCTATTAGCGCCAATCATTTAGGCAAATTTATCACTTTTTTTAAAAAAATAAAAATATTGTATTATTTTGCGCAAACATTTGAACAGTCTGGAGTGATTTTTTTGATAAAAGAAGCAATTTATCATAGACCAAAAAACAATTTTGCTTATGCATACAATGAGGAAGAAATTCATTTATTGCTACAAACTAAAAAAAACAATATCGATTCGGTTAGTTTATTATTTGGTGATCCTTATGAATGGAAAAACGAAAAATGGATTACACAAATAAAACCAATGAATAAAGTAGCTTCTACAAACTTATATGATTATTGGAGAATTTCTGTTAATCCTAAATTCAAAAGATTACGTTACGGTTTCCACTGCGTGAGCGGCAAAGAGTCTATCTATTATACAGAACGTGGTTTTTTCAAAAATCCTCCTAGTGATACTGGCTACTACTTTTGTTTTCCATATTTACATCCATCTGATATCTTTACTCCACCTGAATGGGTGAAAGATACTGTTTGGTATCAAATATTTCCAGAACGATTTGCAAATGGAGACACAAGTATCAATCCACCTGGAACATTACCATGGGGTAGTACTAAACCAGAAGTAAATAACTTTTTTGGAGGGAACCTCCAAGGGATTATCGGCCATCTTGATTATTTAGCTGACCTTGGCATAAATGGCATTTATTTTACACCGATATTTAAAGCAAAATCGAATCATAAATATGATACAGTTGATTATATGGAAATCGATCCACAATTTGGTGATAAAGAGACGTTTCGTCAACTAGTAAAAGAGTGTCACGCAAGAGGAATTCGTGTCATGCTTGACGCTGTATTTAATCATAGCGGATTTTATTTTAAACCTTTTCAAGATGTTTTAAAAAATCAAGAAGATTCTACTTATAAAGATTGGTTTCATATTTGGGAATTTCCTGTAATTACTGAACCAAAACCAAATTATGATACTTTTGCCTTCGTCAGTAATATGCCTAAACTGAATACGAGTAATCCTGATGTTAAAAAATATTTATTAGATGTAGCCCGTTATTGGATTGAAGAATTTGATATCGACGGGTGGAGATTGGACGTTGCAAATGAAGTCGACCATTCATTTTGGCGAGAATTCCGTAAGATTGTTAAAGAGACAAAACAAGAAGCCTATATTTTAGGAGAAATTTGGCATGATTCCATGCCATGGTTGCAAGGGGATCAATTTGACGCAGTAATGAATTATCCTTTTACAAATAGTGTGCTTGACTTTTTTGCATATAATAAAATTAATGCGGAACAGTTTATCTACACGATGAATGAAATCATCCAAATGTATCCATTAAATGTATCTGAAGTTGCCTTTAATTTATTAGGCAGCCACGATACTCCACGGCTTCTAACGATGGCTGAGAACCATATAGATAAAGTGAAATTATTGTTTGTATTTCAGTTCTCATTTATTGGAACCCCATGTATATATTATGGGGATGAGATTGGAATGAGTGGCGGGGAAGATCCTGGGTGTCGTTCCTGTATGATTTGGGATGAGAAAAAGCAGAATCGTGATTTATTGCAATTTGTAAAAAAACTTATTCAATTCAGAAAAGCCAATCCTATCGTTGGCAATGACGGCAATATAAAATTTGTTCAATATGATAATGAAAAAAATTATATTATTTATGAAAAATATAATGACGACAAAAGAGTTCTATTCGTTCTTAATAATAGCGGTGAAACAATTACTATTTCTCTTTTAGATGATTTAATTAAAGACAATATAAAAGAATATTTGATTCATAGCGAAAATAAGCCGGTTAAATATCGGGATTTTAATAAAGATTCTTTACTTACTATAAAAAAGTATGGCTTCCGAATCTTTGAACTTGAAAGTACAAAGAACTTTTAAAATTAATTTACAAACTCTCGTATTATAGTTGGTATAATACGAGAGTTTAATTATTCATTTCAATTACTTTAAGCCCACCATATATCTGCTGGTTGTTCTTCAAGTAAAACAGATTTTAAATTTTTCACTGCACGTTGAAATCCTTCTTCAATTGACATTAACGGATCCTCATGCTCAATACTTACAACGTAATCATAACCATATGTACGTAAAGCACTCATCATATCTGACCATTCTTGAATACTGTGTCCACAGCCGACAGAGCGGAAGGTCCACGCACGGCTTTGTACTTCTCCATATGGTTGCATATCTGTTAATCCATACATATTAACATTATCCTGATCAATATACGTATCTTTCGCATGAAAATGATGGATAGCATTTTCTTTTCCTAAAATTTTAATCGCAGCAACTGGGTCAATTCCTTGCCACCATAAATGACTAGGATCAAGATTCGCACCAATTGCAGGAGATGTTGCTTCCCTTAGTTTTAGCATCGTATATGGAGTATGAACTAAAAAGCCACCATGTAGTTCGAGTCCAATTTTCACATTATTTTCTTCAGCAAGTTGGCCAATTTCCTTCCAATACGGGATTAATTTCTCTTCCCATTGCCATGCTAAAATATCACTGTATTCAGATGGCCATGGTGTAACAGGCCAATTTGGATATTTTGCTTCTTCATGATCTCCCGGTGTTCCTGAGAATGCATTTACGACAGGTACACCAAGCATATTTGCTAAACGAATTGTCTTTTTTAAAACAGCATCACTTTCTTCCGCAAATGCAGTGTCGGGAGAAATTGGATTGCCATGACAACTAAATGCACTAATTTTCAAATCTCTTGATTTCACTTTTTCTAAAAACACATTACGTTTTTCTTCACTAGCTAACAATTCATCTATTTTACAATGTGCATCTCCAGGATAACCACCAGTTCCAATTTCAACAGCATGAAGACCAGATTGTTGTACATAATCTAACATTTCGTCCAATGATTTATCAGCGAATAATACTGTAAAAACTCCCAATTTCATTAAATATACACTCCAATTCTGTTTAAAATTTATTTCAAAGTTACAATCGTTTTGTTTTTGCTTGATTCCAAAACAGCTAACACCACTTGCAATGATTTCATTCCTTCTATGCCAGAAATTGGAACATCTTTCCCTTTAACAATTGCCTCAATAAAATGATCGATTACATACGAATTATGTTGACCACCTTCTTCGTTTGATTGAATGGCTCCTAATTCATATTTTGCCACTTCACCATTTGTATAGTTGACAATTAACGAATATTTTGGATCATCTTCTAAGCGAATAATGGCATTTTCACCATAAATAATCGTAGAATTATCTTGGTTCGCATTATATGACCAACTTGCAGCCATCGTTCCAACAATACCTGATTCTGTCTTTAATATACTTACAGCGTTATCATCGACTGCCGTATCTTCCTTTGCACTCGTTTCCACAAACCCTGCAGTTTCTACAATATCCTCGTTTAAAAGAAATCGAATTAAATCAATTTTATGAACACCTAAATCGCCCATTGCACCGATAAATGCCTCTTCCTCATTAAAAAACCAACTGTCTCGTCCATCAACACTCCAATCTTCAGGTCCAGAATGACCAAATGTTGTACGAAAACTATAAATCTTGCCTAGTTTCCCACTTGCAATTAGATTTCTTGCTTTCTCATGAGAAGCAACAAAACGTTGGTTTTGTGCAATCATTAATTTTTTATTATTTTTATTCGCTGCTGCGATCATTTGCTCCGCTTCTTCTAATGAGGTTGCCATTGGCTTTTCACATAAAACATGCTTACCAGCATTTAAAGCAGCAATTGTTGCAGGTGCATGTAAGTTATTCGGTAAACATACACTTATTATATCAATTTCATCATTAGCAATTAATTCTTCATAATTTGTATAAGCCTTTGCTTGATATATCTTTGCAATCTCTTGTGCCCGTTCTTTAATAATATCGCAAACTGCTACTATCTCGACACCATCATTTGCTTTATATTCAGGCAAATGTCTTCTAGTAGCAATACTTCCACAGCCAAGCACGCCTACTTTTAATCGTCCCATTAACTTTCCTCCTTATGTTTACATCTAATCTGTAAAAATCCAATTAATAATTATCTAGTAAGTTATCAACTATTTAACTGTTTAATATTAGTGAAATTTTCCTGAGCACACTCAAGTGGATTTTTTGAAAAATGCTCTTGCTCTACGACAAACCATTTCGTTCCTACTTCTTTTCCTTTTTTCATATATTTTGCAATTGGCAGAATACCTGTACTAAGTTCTGTAGAAATAAAGTTTCCTTCACTCTCTTTCATATCCTTCATATGTAAGGAAATACAACGGTCTTTATACTTTTCAATTACTTCTAATGGATCATTGTTTGTATAAGCTACCCAAAAGCAATCTAATTCCATTTTCAGATGATTTGAATCTGTATTTTCAAAAATAATATCAAATCCAGTTTTTCCATTATACACTTCAAATTCAAAGTCATGGTTGTGATATCCTAATGTAAAACCTCTTTCATGAAGCTTCTTACCTGTTTGATCTAGAAAATTAGCAAGCCATTTGTAATCTTCTGCAGATTCTCGCATTGTTTCTGGTAACCACGGAACAATAATGAGATCATTACCAATTTCTTCATGATATCTCAATGTTTGTTCTAATTCATTTTGTAATAAATCAATTTGAACATGCGCCCCCATTGGATGTATACCGAGTTCATCCATTTT
>Ga0209487_1004187_pt1 | contig 11167 bp, 12 predicted proteins | sample Poulit2012_FD_187524 | JGI IMG/M metagenome (GOLD analysis project Ga0209487, IMG submission 187524) | Agricultural soil microbial communities from Georgia to study Nitrogen management - Poultry litter 2012 (SPAdes) (version 2) | ecosystem: Environmental > Terrestrial > Soil > Agricultural land... | reverse complement strand
CAACAGCGCCGGGATCGTCGGCGGGGTGCGCGCCTGGAACCTCGGCGGGATCAGCCCCAGCCGCCTCACCGGCCCCTGACCGCCCTGCCCGCCTCCTCGACGAGGTCGAGCATGATCCGGTTGAACGCGTCGGGGCGCACGAGGGAGACGAGGTGGTGGGCCCCCGGGACGACGTGCAGCCGGCCGTCGGCGCAGGCGGCCAGGAACCTGCGCTCCTCCAGGCGGAAGTGGTCCCAGCGGCCGTTGACCAGCCGGACCGGCACGTCCCCGACGGCCTCCAGGTCCGCGATCGGGTCCACGCCGCTCATCGCGGCGAGGGCGGCGTCCATCACCCCGAGCTCCATCCCGCCGGCGTTGAGGTCCTCCAGGGCCGCCGCCGGCAGCGTGAGGCGGGCCATCGTGTCGTTGAGCCGGCGGCCACCGTCCGGTAGCCGGGCGATGAGGCGGGCCACGCGCCGGTAGCCGGCCAGGCCGGGTCCGCGCGGGCGGGTGGAGCAGCCGGCGGCGAGGATCCCCGCGACGGGGACCGCGGTCCGGGCGGCCCAGTGGAGGGTGAGGTAGCCGCCCAGCGAGAGCCCGACGACGACGACGTCCCCCCGGGCGGAGCGGGCGGCCTGCTCGATCGCGTCGTAGGCGCCCTCGATGGTGAACTCCTCGCCGGCACGCCCGCCGTGCCCCGGCAGGTCGGGGGCCACGGCGGGGACCCCCGCCTCCTCCAGCGCGACGAGCTGGCGCAGCCACATCGACCGGGAGGCCCGGATGCCGTGGACGAGGACGACGGTGATCGGGCTCACGGGCGCGATCCTGGCACGGGGTGAGCCGGAGCGGCCACCGGCCCCGACCCACGATCACCCGGTCCTCAACCGCACGAGCCCGGAGGATCCCGACGGCGTGGTCCTAGTGTCCGTCCCACGAAGCGGTCCGCCGGACCGCCGTCTCCACCGAATTGAGGACCCATGGTCTACGACGCCCCCCACGTCACCGAGGTCGGCAACGTCCACCAGCTGACCCTCGGCCGGGAAGCCCTCGGCCCGAGGCAGGACAACTCCGTCAGGCAGGGCTATGCCGGACGCCCGATCGTGCCGCAGGACCCGACGCCCCCGGTGGGGTCTCGCTGAGCAGCTCGATGACGCGGGTCGCGCCGTCCTCCCCGGCGCGGCCCGCAATGCTGTCTCCTCGGCGGTCCGCCGGTCCGCGCACCGCGAGCACCAGCCGGCGGGTGCTGCGGCCGAGTGCTGACCGCGCACGCAGACCGAGTCGGGGGTGGGCGCGGTGAGGGTCGGGATCGTCGGGTGCGGCTACGTCCTCGACCTCTACCTGGCGACCTGGAGCCGCTACCCCGGCCTGGAGATCGCCGGTGTGACCGACCGCGACCCGGCCCAGGTCGACCGCGTCGCGCGGTACTACGGGCTGCCGACGTACGCGACGAACGCGGAGCTCCTCGCGGACCCCGCGGTGGACATCGTCCTCAACCTCAGCTCGGTCGGCTCCCACTACGAGGTCACCCGCGCCGCCCTGGAGGCAGGCAAGCACGTCTACTCCGAGAAGCCGCTGACGACCGACCTGGAGCAGGCCCGCGAGCTGTTCGAGCTTGCCGAGTCCCGCTCCCTGTGGCTGTCCTGCGCGCCGTCCACCGCACTGTCCACCACGGTGCAGACGATGTGGCGGGCGGTGGCGGACGGGGCGGTCGGCGACGTCCGGCTCGTCTACGCCGAGCTGGACGACAACCCGATCTACCTCATGGCGCCGGAGACGTGGCGCTCGGTCTCCGGAGCGCCGTGGCCGTACCTGCAGGAGTACGAGATGGGCTGCACGTGGGAGCACGTCGGCTACCACCTCACCTGGATGTGCGCGCTGTTCGGCCCGGTCCGCTCGGTCACCGCGTTCTCCAAGCACACCCTGCCGGACAAGACCGACCAGCCGCTCGACCCGCCGGACACGCCGGACTTCTCGGTCGCCTGCCTCGACTTCGCCGACGGCGTGGTCGGCCGCATCACCTGCTCCATCGGCGCGCCGTTCGACCACCGGATGCGCGTGATCGGCAACCGCGGGATGGTCCACGCCGACAACATCTGGCACTACGAGTCGCCGGTGTACCTGGAGCGGTTCAGCACCCTGTCGCTCAACGCCCGCAAGTCGAGCGCGGTCCGCGCGCACACCACGTTGCAGCGGCTCCTCGGCGTGGGCAGCCGCAAGGTGCGCCCGGCCCCTCAGCCCCACCGGCGCGCCGGTCGGCCGGCGGACTCACGCCCGCCCGAACGCAGGAGCTTCGTGCAGCGACTCCTGCGCTCCCAGCTCGGACAGGAGGACAAGTGCGTCGGGCTGGCGGAGCTGGCCGACGCGATCTCCACCGGCCGCCCGCCGTTTCCCGGGAGGGACTTCGTCCTGCACGTCACCGAGCTGGCCCTGCTCATCCAGGCGGCCGGGCCGGACGGGGCGTCGCACCGGGTCCAGACCAGCTTCTCCCCCCCTGCCGCCTCCCGGCCACAGTGACGGGAGCTACCGGGCCCGCGACCGTCGCGGGATGCTCGACGTGCTGAGCTCCGGCCTGCTCACCCGCCTGCACCGGCACTGAGGCAGGGTCAGCCTCGCGCGCCCCTCTCCACCGTGGAGAGGTACAGCTCCAGCGCCTCGTCGCCCGCCCTCACGCGCTCCGGCGGAGCGCTGACGGGGGGCCGGAGGCGGTCGAGGACGCCCTGGCCCGCATTGCGCGCGACCAGGGTCAGCGTGGGCAGCAGCCCCGGCCGGACGGCGCGGGCCACCAGCCGGGAGACGCCCGCCTCCCGGCGGCTGCTGGCGACGGGCGAGAGACGGTCCACGGTGTCCAGCAGGAGGAGGAAGGCCGGGGACACCCCCAGCAGCGGGTAGACCTCCGGGGGCACCGGCGTCCCGAGGGTGGTGCCGGCGCGTCGCAGCGCCAGGGCGAGGTGCGCCTGGGCGCCCCACTCCCACGCCCGCTCGGTCACCTGGTGCCAGTCGTCCACCTGGCGGGCGAGCTGGTCGACGTCGAGCATCCAGCTCAGCCTGTTGGCGCCGGCGAGCGCGGCGTGCAGCGCGACGTGCACGAGGCTGTCGGCCTCGTCCATCGTCCACGCCTGCGCGAGCCCGATCCGCACCCGCCGACGGCGGGCCAGGAGCTGCCCCGTGGGGATGTCGAACAGCCGGCGCCGGGACTGCATGTTGATCATCGACCAGTGCAGGTCCACCTGGACGCCGACGGGGGTGAACCAGTGCATCTCCCCCGGCGTCTCCGGGTTGCGCAGCATGTCCTCGTAGTCGCCGACCTCCCAGCCGGCGGTGAGGAGGATGCGGCTGACGGTCCGCAGGTCCTCCGGGGCGACGAGCAGGTCGAGGTCGCCGTAGGGGCGCAGCCCGGGCACGGGGTGGGCCAGCTCGGAGAGGACGGGCCCCTTGAACACCACCCACGGGACGTCGGTGAGCAGCGCGTCCAGCTGGGCCAGCAGCATCGACACCCGGATGTGCAGGCCCTTGGCCTCGTCCCGGTCGCGACGCAGGACCTCGGCGATCGCCGGGGCGTGCTCGCGCAGGCGGACGTGCGCGAGCGGGGCCACACGGTGGTGCCGCACCGCCCGGACGACGTCGTCCGCCGGCAGGAGCGGGACGGCACGCACGTCGTCGCGGCACACCGCTGCCGCGAGGGCCGCGACCTCCCGGTGCCGTCTGGTCCTGTCCTTCATCGCCGTCCCGTCGTCGCCCGCCCCGGCCGCACGGCCGGGTACCGGCGAGCGTAACGAGGGCCGCGCCACCGCGACGCCGAACCGCGCCACGTTGTCGACGACGCGGCCGGCCGAGCTGCTACCGCGCCGGGGTGACAGGCCTGGTCACACCGCGCACCGAGGTGATCACCCGAGCGTCATCCCGCTTCTTGGCAACGGGGCCGTCCTCGACGCAGCACCCCGCCCATAGGCTTCCGATCACGTCGACGGCCGACCCCGTCCGTCGATCGACATCGCCCCGCAAGGGCATCCCCGAGCACCGAAGGAGTCCTCCATGTACCAGCCGCCCCAGCTGACCGAAGTGGGCAGTGTCCGCGACCTGACCCTGGGCCTCAACCCGTTCGCCGAGGTCAAGGACAACAGCTTCTTCTTCTTCCTGAAGCACGACCCCAAGGACCCGAAGCCGCCGGTCGGCTCACGGTAGACCACCCTCGTGCGGGTCGGCGGCCGATGGTGGCCGCCGGCCCGCACCGTCATGAAGGAGGAGCCCGTGACGGCCCCCACGACGAGGACGACGTTCCTGCGACTCACGCAGATGGAGACCCTGCTGGCACTCCCGTCGAGCGGTCGGGTCCACATCCCTGTCCCCGACCCCGCCGGGGGTCCGCGGGCGGTTCTCGAACGCCTCCTTCTCGACGCCCTGACGACCTCCCCGTGCTACGTCCTCTTCTCCGGTGGCCGGGACTCCTCCGCACTTCTCGCGCTCGCCACCCTCCTCGCCCGTCGCGAGGGTCTGCCCCTCCCCGTCCCGGTGACCGTGCGCTTCCCGGAGGTGCGCGAGTCGGACGAGACCTACTGGCAGGACCTCGTGATGGAGCACCTCCGTCTGCCCGAGCACGTGGTGTTCCGCTTCCACGACGAGGAGAATCTGCTGGGCGAGGTCGCCACGAGCGCCATCCGTCGGCACGGCGTGGTGTGGCCCGAGGCCGTCCAGCTCCACGGCGCCCGGTACCGCCACCTCGACCCCGGCGTGATCATCTCGGGCGAAGGGGGAGACATGGTCCTCACCGGCCACCGCATGGCAGCGTTGCGCGCGGTGGCGGCGAGGCAGCGGCCCCGCCGACGGACCCTGCGGTACGGGCTCGAGGCGGCGCGCCCGGCGTTCGTGGTGCGCGCCGCGGCCCGGCGCATGGTCACCCAGGCGGTGGCTCCCTGGCTGCGCCCCGCCCTCGCCGAGGAGTTCATCGCCCGGGTGGTCGAGATGTCCGCCGAACCGCTGCGCTGGGACACGGCGACCCGGTCGGCGATCCGGATGCACCACATCGAGCTGCTCACCGCCAACTTCAACGCCGCGATCCTGGAGTACGGGTCCTGCCCCGTCAACCCCTTCCTGGACCCGGAGTTCGTCGAGGCGCTCGCCCGCGCCGGCGGCCCGTTCGGTTGGGGCGACCGCACGGAGGTGTTCCGCCGGCTCTTCGCGGACGTCCTGCCCGACGCCGTCCTCGCGCGGCCGACGAAGGCCGGCTTCAACGGCACCCGATGGGGGCCGCGCGAGCGAGAGTTCGCCCGGACCTGGGACGGCGCGGGTTTCGACGATGCCCTCATCGATGTCGAGCAGCTGCGCGCCGGGTGGCTCCGGGAGGACCCGCACCCGAGTGCCGACTTCCTCCTCCACGTCGCCTGGGCCCACTCCCAGGGCATCCCGGTGGAGACGGCGCCGTGAGCGTCCTCCGTCCGCTGCGCACGCTGCTGCGCCGCCCGCCGTCGGTGTGGTGGGACGCCGCGCGGACCGTCGTCCTTGCCGGCGTCGTCGAGCTCGGTCTGCGCCGGATGCCGGTGACCCGCCTGAGCCGTCTGCTGGGGGTCCACCTCCTCCTCGACGGGACGCCGGCGGCGTCGGGGATCACCGAGACGCTCCGGCTCTCGGCCCGCGAGCGTCAACGGCTCGACGTCACCTGGCGGGTGCTGCGCCACCGCCCGTTCAACGGCACCTGCCTGCGCCGTGCGCTGCTCGCCGGGCGGGTGGTGCGCCACCGCGACCACGCGGTGCGCATCGGGGTGCGCAAGGTCGATGGCGTCGTCAGCGCCCACGCCTGGCTGGAGCTGGACGGCACCGTGCTCGACCTGGGCGCGGTGGACGACTTCAAGGTGCTCGCCCCGGTCAGAGAGGCCGCCTGATGCCCCACTCCCTCCACGTGCAGGTCCTCCACGGGCTCGCCCTGGCCACGACCTTCCCGCTCCACCAGGACCGGCCGGCCCCACCGGGCACCGTTCCCGACGTCACCGTCCGGGAGGGGCCGCCGATGGCCCACACCCTGGAGACACCCGGCGGACGGGTCCTCCTCGACTTCGGGGAGAACCCCGACCGCTGGTACACCGCCGTCGAGCGACCGGACGGCTCGGTGCTGCTGCGGGTCTACACCGTCTGCGACTTCGTCGTCAGCGCGGACCAGGGCTCCGTGGAGATGCGGATGGTCGAGGGGACCGACCCCGGCATGGGCGCGATCCTCACCTGCGGGACCCTGGTCGCCCTCCTCCTCCAGCTGCGCGGCTCGCTGGTGCTGCACGCCAGCGGCGTCGAGCTCGGCGACACCGTCATCGCGTTCCTCGGCCACTCCGGGATGGGCAAGAGCACCCTGGCCGCCCTCATGTGCACCGCCGGAGCGCGGGTCGTCACCGACGACGTCCTGCCGATCCTGCCCGGGCCCGTCCCGACCGTCCTGCCCGGTGCCACCGAGCTGCGCCTGCGCCCGGGGGCGGAGTCGCTCACCGCCGACCTCGCCGCGGGCACCTTCCGGCAGCGGCAGAGCACCGACAACCGGCAGGTCATCGGTCTGGAGGGGGCCCGCGGGACACAGCTGCCGCTCGGGGCGATCGTGCTCCCCCGCCCGAACCGCGAGAACCACCTGGAGATGGAGGTCCTGGAGGGCAAGGCGGCACTCTTCGCCGTGCTCACCTTCCCGCGCCTCATGGGATGGCGGGACGAGTCCGCATTGGCCCGGACCTTCGCCCAGGTCTCGACCGTCGTGCGGACCGTTCCGGTGTTCGTCGCCCACGTCCCCTGGGGCCCGCCGTTCCGGTCGGAGACCGTGCCGATGATCCGCTCAGCGGTGCTCGACCGTGCGGCTCACCTCGGGGCCGGGTCCGCGTCGAGGTAGGCAGCCGCCTGGAGCCGGAACAGCTCGGCGTAGCGGCCCTCCTGCGCCATGAGCTCCTCGTGGTTGCCGTGCTCGACGACGCGCCCGGCCTCGAGCACGTAGATGACGTCGGCGGAGCGCACCGAGGAGAAGCGGTGGGAGATGAACACCGCGGTCCGTCCCGCGAGGACCTCGCGCAGTGACGCGTAGAGCCTGCTCTCCGCGCGGGGGTCGAGGGCGGCGGTGGGCTCGTCGAGGATCATCAGCGGCGCGTCGCGGTAGAACGCCCGCGCGATCGCCACCCGCTGCCACTGGCCGCCGGACAGGTCGCGACCGCCCTTGAAGAGCCGGGAGAGGATCGTGTCGTAGCCGAGCGGCAGTCGCTCCAGGTAGCCGTCCGCTCCCGCCCGCCTGGCCGCCGTCAGCACGCGCTCGTCGTCCGGCGGCTCCTCCGCCCGGCCGACGGCGATGTTCTCCCGAGCCGTGAAGGCGTACCGGACGAAGTCCTGGAAGATGACCGCGACCTTCTCGCGCAGGTGGCGCCGGGAGAAGGCCCGGGTGTCGGTGCCGTCCCAGCTCACCCGACCGCCGGTGGGGTCGTAGAGGCCGGCGAGGATCTTGGCCAGCGTCGTCTTGCCCGACCCGTTCTCCCCCACGAGCGCGACGACCTGCCCCCGGCGGATGCGCATGTCGGCGCCCGCCAGCGCCTCGACGGAGGCCCCGGGGTAGGTGAAGTGCACGTCCTCGACGACGATCTCCTCGAAGGTGTCCGGCACGAGGTCGCCGGACTCCTCCGCCCGCGCGTCGCGGGCCATCTCCATGAACGAGTCGACGTCGTGGAGGAAGAGGCCGGCCTCGAAGATGGTCTGCGTCCCCCTCAGCAGGGTCTGCACCTGCCCCTGCAGCATCCGGATGGCCACGATCGCGGCGCCCGCCTGGGCGACCGAGACGGCGCCGTCGTCGATCAGCCAGACCAGGGTGAGGAGCGTGCCGGTGAGGACGAGCGCCGAGGCCAGGTTGCCCACCAGGCTGAGGCCGGTCCGCCGGCGCAGGTGGCTGCCCAGGTCGGACAGGTAGCCCGCGTAGACGCGGTCGAAGCGCTCCAGGAGGGGCCGGCCGAGGTCGAAGGCCCGGATCTCCTTCGCCTCGTCCCGGCCGCTGAGCAGGTAGCTGAGGTAGAAGCGCAAGCGGAACACCGGCGTCTGGGCGACGGTGAAGCCGAACTCCAGGCGGCTCTCGCGCCGGTTGGTGAACACCAGTGGCAGGCCGCCGAGGAGCAGCAGGGGCAGCAGGACGGGGTGGATCCCGGTGAGGACCGCACCGACACCGAGCGCGGCAGCCAGGCCGCCCAGGATGTTGATGAGGGCCTGGGTCACCTGGAAGGGGCGCGACGTCGCGCTGCCCTCGACGCGCTGGAGCCGGTCGTAGAAGGCCGCGGACTCGAAGTACCGCAGGCCCACGCCGGTGGCCGCCCCGAGCACCTGCTGGTGCATGCGTCGGGCGACGGCGTCGCCGAGGTACCGGCTGAGGTTGCCGCTGAGCGAGCCGAGCAGGGCGGTGAGAGCCATGAGGCCGGCCAGGGCGAGGGTCGGCACCAGCATGGCCGCTGCGGACCCGGAGCCGTCCCCGAGCTCGAGGATCGCGGTCAGCAGCCGTTCGACGACCAGCACCTGCGCGGCGAGGAGGCCCGCACTGAGCACCTGGACGGCGATGAGGCCGAGGAACAGCAGCCGTCCGGCGGACCACACCAGCCGGGTCGACTGCCGGGCGAGCTGCCAGAAGCGCCCGAGGGACTTGCGCTGGTTGCGGCTCTCCACCTGCAGGTCGAGCGGGTCGACGAGCTCCGGCTCGGGTGGTTCGGAGGTCACCGAGCCGCTCCGCGGCACGTCATCGCAGCAGGCCCTTGTCACGCAGCTCGGCGACGAAGGCCTCGGAGTCCTGAACAGCCGTGTCCCGCTCGATGCCGTACTCGTCCACGAGGGCGTCGGCAAGGTCGTCGAGGGAGCGGTCCACCGTCAGCAGCTTGGCGAGGTGCGCCCCGCTCGCGTTGGTCGTGAGGTAGACCGACCGCGCGGTGTCGAGGATGACGAGCTCGCCGTCGATCTCCTGCCAGGTGATGTCTTCGCTTCGCAGCTGCACGTGCGCTCCTCATGGCTTCGGCCGGCCCCGCCTCGGAGCCGCTACCGCCCTGCCGGCACGCACCCGTGCGCGCCGTGGCGGTCCTCACCAGCGTACTGCCCGCGATCTGCGCACGACCGCGTTCCTGCGTGGGACCCGGGGACGAACGCGGCCCCGCACTCAGGGTGAGTGCGGGGCCGCGAGGGTGAAGCAGCGACGTCAGCCGCGGGGCGGCGCGTGGCCGGTGTCGTCGGCGCCGGGCTGGTTGTCCTTGGCGGCCTCGCTCGCGGCACCGGCAGCGGACTCCGCCGCCGCCTGCTGCGCCTCGGTGGTCTCCTCAGCCTTGGCCTGCTCGACAGCCTCCGCAGCCTCGTCCGAGACCTCGGTCTCGGGGGCCTCGACGGCGGGGGTCGTGGCCTCCTTCGCGGCGCGCTCGACGGCCTTCTCGGCCTCGCGGACGGTGGCCTGCTTGGGGCTCACCGGCTCCATGACGAGCTCGATGACGGCCATCGGGGCGTTGTCGCCCTTGCGGGGCGCCGTCTTGGTGATGCGGGTGTACCCGCCGTGACGCTCGGCCATCGCCGGGGCGATCTCGGTGAACAGCTCGTGCACCACGCCCTTGTCCTTGATGGTGGACATCACCTTGCGGCGGGCGTGCAGGTCACCCCGCTTGCCGAGGGTGATGAGCTTCTCGACGACGGGACGCAGCCGCTTGGCGCGGTGCTCCGTCGTCGTGATCGAACGGTGCTCCAGCAGCGCGGTGGCGAGGTTCGCCAGCATGTGCCGCTCGTGGGCGGGGCTGCCACCAAGACGGGGGCCCTTGGGGGGAGTGGGCATGATCTCTCCTGTGTTGAATCGTCGGTGGCGTCAGTCGCGAGCGCCGTCGCTGAACTCGATGTCGCCCTCGTACTCCGGCTCGTCGGCACCGGCCGCCGAGAGGTCGAAGTCGACCGGGCTGTCCTTCAGGCTGAGCCCGAGGCCGGACAGCTTCTCCCGGATCTCGGTGATCGACTTCGCACCGAAGTTCCGGATGTCGAGGAGGTCGGCCTCGCTGCGGGCGACGAGCTCACCGACGGAGTGGATGCCCTCGCGCTTGAGGCAGTTGTAGGAGCGTGACTGCAGCCCCAGCTCCTCGATCGGCAGCGCCAGGTCGGCCGCGAGCGCGGCGTCCGTCGGGGACGGGCCGATCTCGATGCCCTCGGCCTCGACGTTGAGCTCCCGGGCCAGCCCGAAGAGCTCGACGAGGGTCTTGCCGGCCGAGGCGAGCGCGTCGCGCGGGCTGATGGCGTTCTTGGTCTCGACGTCGACGATGAGGCGGTCGAAGTCGGTGCGCTGCTCCACACGGGTGGCCTCGACCTTGTAGGTCACCTTGAGGACCGGGGAGTAGATCGAGTCGACCGGGACGCGGCCGATCTCGGAGTCGAAGCTCTTGTTCTGCGCGGCGGAGACGTAGCCGCGGCCACGCTCGACCGTCAGCTCGATCTCCAGCTTGCCCTTGGCGTTGATCGTGGCCAGGTGCAGGTCCGGGTTGTGGACCTCGACGCCGGCCGGCGGGGTGATGTCACCGGCGGTCACGGTGCCGGGGCCCTGCTTGCGCAGGTACATCACCACGGGCTCGTCGTGCTCGGAGGAGACGACGATGTCCTTGATGTTGAGGATCAGCTCGGTGACGTCCTCCTTGACCCCGGGGATCGTGGAGAACTCGTGGAGCACGCCGTCGATGCGGATGCTCGTGACGGCCGCACCGGGGATGGACGAGAGCAGGGTACGACGCAGGGAGTTGCCCAGGGTGTAGCCGAAGCCGGGCTCCAGCGGCTCGAGGACGAACCGCGAACGCTGGGGAGTGAGGACCTCTTCGGTCAGGACGGGGCGCTGTGCGATGAGCACGATGTGTTCCTTTCAGCAGGGCGACCGCTATATGACGCCGTGCAGGCTCCCGCGGGCCATCGGTCCGGCCGGCGGGGGTGAGGTGCGGGGCACCTCATGACGTGCCGCACGCCGAGCGGGTCGGCGTGCGGCAGCGGAGGACTCAGACGCGGCGGCGCTTGGGCGGGCGGCAGCCGTTGTGGGCCTGGGGGGTGACGTCCTGGATCGAGCCGACCTCGAGGCCGGCGGCCGTGAGGGAGCGGATCGCGGTCTCGCGGCCGGAGCCGGGACCCTTGACGAAGACGTCGACCTTCTTCATGCCGTGCTCCATGGCGCGGCGGGCGGCCGCCTCGGCGGCCATCTGAGCGG
>Ga0209487_1004186_pt1 | contig 11168 bp, 9 predicted proteins | sample Poulit2012_FD_187524 | JGI IMG/M metagenome (GOLD analysis project Ga0209487, IMG submission 187524) | Agricultural soil microbial communities from Georgia to study Nitrogen management - Poultry litter 2012 (SPAdes) (version 2) | ecosystem: Environmental > Terrestrial > Soil > Agricultural land... | reverse complement strand
GGGGAGCTCCCGCCCGACTTTACCCTGGAGGCCAGCGATGGCCAGCGCTACACCCTGTCGGACTTCCGGGACCGGCAGGCGGTGGTCATTGCCTGGTATCCCAAGGCCTTTACCCGGGGCTGCACCATCGAGTGCAAGTCGCTGGCGGAGCACAGCGAGTCCATCCGCCAGTACGATGTCCGCTTCTTCATGGCCAGCGTTGATCCGCTGGAGGACAACCAGCGCTTTGCCGAGGCCACCGGGGCCGACTTTCCCCTGTTGAGCGACCCCGACCGCAGCGTGGCCAAAGAGTGGGGAGTGCTCATCCCCGTGGTGGGGGTGGCCAGGCGACACACCTTTTACATTGATCGGGACGGACGACTGCTCAAGATCGACCGCAAGATCAACCCCGCCACGGCGGCCGAGGACATGATGGCGACTCTGGACGAGCTGGGCATTCCCCGCCGAAACGCCGAGCCCTGACCTCGCTCAGCACCAGGCCGCTGGCGGGCAGGGCTGGCATCCGCCGCAGGGACACCGAGAGGTCCTGCTCGGGCAGCACATACTCCATGCCGCCGACCAGCCAGTCCACCGCCGCGCCCAGCAGTTCCAGGGTCAGGGTTTCTCCGGGGCAGCGGTGACCCTGCTCCACCCCTCCCCCGCCCTGGGGAATCAGACTGAAGCCATCGTCCTGCCAGTGGCGGAAGCGCTCGGGGCAAAACTGCTCCGGTCTCTCCCAGAGCTCAGGGTCGTGGTTGCTGCCATAGAGGTCCAGCACTACCCAGGCGCCGGGCTCGAAGGCCTGGCCCCGCCAATGGAAGCGCTGGCGCACCCGCCCCCCGATCAGGGGGAAGAAGGGATAGTAGCGCCGCACCTCCTGAACAAAGCGCTCCCGGGCGCCCTCTTCACCGCCCCGGAGGGCCCGGCGCTGCTCCGGCCAGGCCGCCAGGGCCAGAGCGGCAAACACCACGAAGCGGGCCACCGCCACCACCGGTCGCAACAGGTTCAGCAATTCCACCCCGGCGACGGTTTCGCTCAGCAGCTCGCCATTCAGGTCTCGATGGGTGGCCAGCCGGGCCAGCGGCGTCCCCTGGGGCAGCGAGTCGGGCACCGGCCCGCCCCATTGCCGGCGGAACTGGCGGATCTGCCGGCGGGCCCAGTGCTCGGCGCCCTGGCGCAGCCACTGGGCCCGCCACTGCTCCGGACCCACGCTGCCCGCTCCGTGGATCATGGCGGCACAGGCCCGGGTCAGTTTCTCTGCCTCGTCCCCGGTCACTTCGATGCCGCACCAGTGACAGGCCGCGCGCAGCAGCATGCCCTGCACCTCATCGTGCAGCACGACCCGCTGCTGTCGCTGCCACTGCCCGATGCGCTGCTGCCAGGACTCATCCATGAGCTCGACCAGCCGCCGTCGCCCGGGCTCATCCAGCAGGGTCAGAAACAACTGCTTGCGATGCCAGTGGGCCGCACCGGAGAGGGTCTGCACGCTGCCGCGATCCTGCAACAGGGTCTGGGCCGTGGCCGGCATGGCCCCGACCCGGGTGAAGCGACCCGGCCGATAGAACATGCGGGCCGCCTCCCGCCCGCGCACCACCAGCACCGGGCGCAGCAGCAGGCGGGTGCGGAACACGCTGGTCTGAAAATGCTCGAAACGTTGGCCGGCGTAGTCATAGCCCCGGAGCCACAGCGGCAGGGTTGCATCCGGCATCGGATCCCGTGGAATGCTTGCCATGCCCTCTCCTCCGGTTGCAATGAGGCCCTGCGGCCCGGCCCGCCGATCGGTGGGTGGCGGGACACAGCCATGGACGCCGCGGCCTGCGGCGAGTTCCGCGGCGTCGCGGGTCGCCCGCAGCTCAATAGCATCAGGCTATCAAAGGCATTTACCGCATTGCATCCACTTATTCAGGTCGAATCCGTACACTGACCCTGTCACTGCCGGTTCCACTGTAGCCAACTAGGAGATGACGACATGTCACTGATCAATACTGAAATCAAACCCTTTCATGCCATGGCCTACCACAATGGCAACTTCATCGAGGTCAGCGACGCCGACCTGAAAGGCAAGTGGTCGGTGGTGTTCTTCTACCCCGCCGACTTCACCTTTGTCTGCCCCACGGAGCTGGGCGACCTGGCGGACCACTACGAGGAATTTCAGAAGATGGGCGTGGAGATCTACTCGGTGTCCACCGACACCCACTTCACCCACAAGGCCTGGCACGACCACTCGGAGACCATCAACAAGATCCGCTACCCGATGATTGGCGACCCCACGCTGACCATCTCGCGCAACTTCGAGGTGCTGATCGAAGAGGCGGGGCTGGCCGAGCGCGGCACCTTCGTCATCGACCCCGAGGGCCGCATCCAGATCATCGAACTGAATGCCGGCAACATCGGCCGCGACGCCCAGGAGCTGCTGCGCAAGGTGCGGGCCGCCCAGTACGTGGCCGAGCACCCCGGCGAGGTCTGCCCCGCCAAGTGGCAGGAAGGCGACACCACGCTGAAGCCCTCGCTGGACCTGGTGGGCAAGATCTGACCACCCGCCCAGCGCTAGCGCTGCACTGATCGGGGCCGCGATCCGGCCCCGCTCTCCGCCCCGACGGTGCCACCCGCCACCGGGGCCAACCCACGGTCCGAGGACTGCATTCCCATGCTTGACGACGCACTCAAGACCCAGTTGAAAACCCACCTCGAACGGATCACCCGACCCTTCGAGCTGGTGGCCAGCTACGATGACAGCGAGAAGTCCCGGGAGCTGGCCGGCCTGCTGGCGGACATCGTCCAGCTGTGCCCCCTGATCCACCTTCGCGAGGACGGCAACGCCGAGCGCCGCCCCTCCTTTGCCTTTCAGCGCGATGGGCAGGACCTGGGCATCGCCTTCGCCGGCATTCCCCTCGGCCACGAGTTCACCTCGCTGGTGCTGGCCCTGCTCCAGGCGGGGGGCCACCCGCCCAGGGTGGAGGAGTCCGTCCTCGAACAGATTCGAGCCATCGAGGGCGAACACCGGTTTGAAACCTATTACTCCCTGTCCTGCCAGGTGTGCCCGGAGGTGGTGCAGGCGCTTAACCTGATGGCCCTGGTTCACCCGGACATCCACCACACCGCCATCGACGGCGCCCTGTTCCAGGACGAGGTGGAGCAGCGGGAGGTCATGGCCGTGCCAGCGGTGTTTCGCAATGGCGAGCCCTTCGAGCAGGGCCGCATGGAGCTGGAGCAGATCATCGGCCGGCTCGACCACCGCGCTGCCGACCGGGTGACCGAGAGCATGGCGGCCATGGAGCCCTTCGACCTGCTGGTGGTGGGCGGCGGCCCCGCGGGTGCTGCCGCGGCCATCTATGCCGCGCGCAAGGGCATCCGCACCGGCATGGCAGCCGAGCGCCCGGGGGGACAGCTGCAGGACACCCTGACCATCGAGAACTTCATCTCCGTGCCCACCACCGAGGGCCCTCAGCTCGCGCGTCAGCTGGAAGAGCACGTGCGCAGCTATCCGGTGGAGATGCTGCCCCTGCAGCGGGCCGAGGCTCTGCACCCGGCCAGCGAGCCCGGCGGCCTGCACCGGGTGGACTTTGCCAACGGTGCCAGCCTCCAGGCGCGCAGCGTGGTGCTGGCCACCGGCGCCCGCTGGCGCGAACTGAACGTGCCGGGAGAACAGGAATACCGCACCCGCGGCGTGGCCTACTGCCCCCACTGCGATGGCCCGCTGTTCAAGGGCAAGCGCGTGGCCGTGATCGGCGGCGGCAACTCCGGGGTCGAGGCCGCCATTGACCTGGCCGGCATCACCGCCCAGGTCACCCTCATCGAGTTTGAAGAGGCCCTGCGGGCCGACGCCGTGCTGCAGCGCAAGCTGGCAACCCTGGGCAATGTCGAGGTCATCACCGGCGCCCTGACCACCGAGGTTCTCGGCGATGGCCGACGGGTGACGGGCCTGGCCTACCAGGACCGGGAGACCGAGGAGAGGCGGACCCTGAACCTGGACGGCATCTTTGTCCAGATCGGCCTCGTTCCCAACACCGCCTGGCTGCAGGGAGCGGTCGAGCTCAGCCGCCATGGCGAGATCGTGGTGGACTCCCGGGGCCAGACCTCGGTGCCCGGCATCCACGCCGCCGGCGATGTCACCACCACGCCCTACAAGCAGATCGTCGTCGCCATGGGAGACGGCGCCACCGCCGCCCTGAGCGCCTTCGACTACCTGATCCGCAACTCCTGAGCTCCGGGCCGCCCTGCGCGGCGGCCCTTTTCCCCCAGCCCCCTGGTCAAGTGCACTGGACTGTTGCCAGCCAGCCTGTCACGCTGAAGCGTTGCTGCGGTGCCCGGTCACCGTGCCGTTTCCGTCAACCTGGAGTGGTCCCATGAGAGCCATCCACTGGACTCATCATCACGCTGTCATCAACGGCATTACCATGCACTATGTGGAGCAGGGCGAGGGCATTCCCATCGTCCTCTGCCACGGCTTTCCCCACCTGTGGTTCAGCTGGCATCACCAGATTGTCGCCCTCGCCGAGGCCGGCTGGCGCGTCATCGCCCCCGACATGCGGGGCATGGGCCAGACGGACAGCCCCGAGGACGTCGAGGCCTATGGGGTCGACCCCATCGTCAACGATCTGCTGGGGCTGCTGGACCATCTGGGTGTCGAGCGCGCGGTGTTTGCCGGCCTGGACTTCGGCGCCTTTGCCATCTACGACCTGGCCCTGCGGGCGCCGGAGCGGGTCATCGCCCTCATCGGCCTGGAAAACCCCGCCGCACCCCACAACCCCGACGTGCCCCCGCTGACCGAATACGCCGAGCAGGCCAAGGAACACTTCCTGCACATCGAATACTTCCGCGAGCCCGGCCCGGCCGATCGGGACCTGAATGCCGCACCCCGGGAATTCCTGCACAAGGTCTTCTATGCGCTCAGCGGCGACTATCCGATGATCGAGGTCTTCAAGAACCCGCCGGGCATCACCTATCTGGAGGCCCTGCCGCAGAATCCGCCGCCCCTGCCCTGGCCCTGGCTGAGTGCGCTGGAGATGGAGTTCTTCGTCTCGGAATACAGTCGCACCGGCTTTACCGGTGGTCTGAACTACTACCGCTCCATGGACATCAAGTGGGCCCAGCGCAAGCCCTACGAAAACGTGCAGAGCCCGGTGCCGGCCTTTTTCATCGGCAGCGAGCACGACATCGACCTGGAGGCCTTCCACGGCGATGATCCGCTGGCGCTGATGCGCGCCCAGTTTCCCGACCTGAGGGAGGTGGTCATGATTCCCGGTGCCGGGCATCTGGTCCAGCTGGAAAAGCCCAGCGAGGTGAACGAGGCCATGCTGAGGTTTCTGGCCTCGCTGTCGGAGGAAGAGCTGGGCCGCTGAGCGGGCCCTGAAAGGAGCCGAGCGGCCCGGGGCAAAGCGCGCCCGGGCCGCGGGGCCTCACATCGGTTCGGGGTGAGGCGTGCTGGCGGTGCTGGGAGGCAGCACCGGAATTTCCACCTGGGGCTGGTCGCCGGTCAGGGTGCGCAGGAAGGCGGCGATGTCCCCGGCCTCCTCCTCGCCAATTTCACGACCCAGCTGGGCGGTGCCCATGATGACCACCGCGTCCTCCAGGCTCCACACCTGCCCGGTGTGGAAATAGGGTGCCGTCAGCGCGACATTGCGCAGGGGGGCGCTGCGGAAGCTGTACTCGTCCCCGGCGGTCTGGGTGACCGCAAACCGCCCCTTGTCTTCCTCGGGCAGCAGATCGGCGCCGGGCCGCTCCACCAGGCCGAAGGGGAAGTAGCCCTGGCCGCCCAGGTTGCGGCCGTTGTGGCAGGCGATGCAGCCCGTGTCGATGAACAACTTCAGGCCCCGCTGCTCCTGCTCGTTGAGGGCCTCGTCATCGCCCTTCAGGAACAGGTCGAAGGGGGCATTGGGAGTGATCAGCGTCGCCTCGAAGGCCTCGATGGCCAGCATGATGTTGTCATAGCTCAGCGCTTCCTCTTCCCCGGGGAAGGCCTGCTCAAACCGCTGCACGTACTCGGGGATGCTGCCCAGGGTCTCCAGCACGCGCTCCGGCGTGTTGTTCATTTCCACCGTCGCCTCCACCGGGCCCTTGGCCTGCTCGGCCAGATCACCGGCGCGCCCGTCCCAGAACTGGGCGGCGTTGAACACGGCGTTCAGCACGGTTGGTGAGTTCCGCGGCCCCTTCTGCCAGCCGTGGCCGATGGAGACCGGCACGTTGTCGGCCCCGCCGGTGGCCAGGCTGTGACAGGTGTGGCAGGTGATGATGTGGCTGGCGGACAGGCGCGGCTCGAAGAACAGCATCTTGCCCAGCTCGACCTGCTCGGGGCTCAGCGACTCGCCCCGCAGCTCGGTGACCTCCTCGGGGATGGTGTCGAAGAAGACCGAGGCCTGGGCCCGCAGACCGGCTGGATCCGTCGCCGCTGCAGCAAGGGTGGTGGCGGCCATGGCTCCGGCTCCCACCATCAGGGCAAATACAGGATTGCGCATGATGATCTCTCTAGCACCTGGGTTCTGTGTATTGTGGTCAGGCTGCTGCGGTACCGGGCAACCCTGCCCGTAGCGCGTGACAGCCGGGCCCAGTTTACCCCTTGCCGCTGCGCGATCAAAACCCTCGCTCACTCAGCCGGGGTCGGCGGGGCAAAACGCAGCAGCACCTGGGGACCGCCGCGGTCGAAGACCGGCTCGAGGGCCATGCCGACCTGCCAGCGCTCATCGTCCTCGCCGACCAGGGTGGTGGCCAGCCGGGGGCCCTCGGCCAGCGCCACCAGGGCCAGGCGCTGGGGAAGCGCATCGGCAAATTCGGGGGCCGTGGGCCGGGGGCTGATGCAAAAGCTGTAGAGGCTGGCCCGGCCACTCAGCGGCTGCCACTCCAGCTCCCGGCTGCTGCAGGCCGGGCAGTGGGGACGGGGATACCAGACCCAGCGGTGGCAGCCAAGGCAGCGCTGCATGAGGATGCGCCCCTGCTCCAGGCCCTCCCAGAAGGGCGTGCTGGTGCGAGTGGGCTGGGGCATGGGTCGGTGGTGGCTGGCTGTGTTCATGTCTTTTTACTCCCCGCGCAGGATGGCTACGGACTGTTCGCTCATGACGCCGCCCGTCCCCGAGACATAGACCCGGTCGCAGCGTGGCAGCTGCCGGCCCTCGGCCCGGCCCTGCAGCTGGCGCACCGCCTCCGTCAGCTGGGTCATGCCGCCGGCCTGGCCCGGCTGGCCAAAGCTCAGCTGGCCGCCGTGGGTGTTGAGGGGAAAGTCGCCGGACCAGGTCAGGTCCCGCTCCCGCAGCAAGGCCATGCCCTCGCCTTTGCCGCAGAACCCGGCGTCCTCCAGGTTCAGCAGCACGGTAATGCTGTAGCAGTCATAGATCTGAGCCAGATCCATGTCGCCGGGTTCCAGCCCGGCCATGGCAAAGGCCTGCCGGGAAGCCCGGGCCACGGGGGTGGTCAGCAGGTCGGGGGCATAGACCGGGGTCTTGATCGCCAGGTATTCCCCCGCTCCCGCCAGCCAGACCGGCCGGTGGGCGCTGCGCCGCGCCAGCTCCGGTGCGGTGACCAGGACGGCGCCCCCGCCCCACACCGGCATGACGATTTCCAGCCGCCGCAGCGGCGGGGCAATCATCGGGCTGGCCAGCACTTCCGCCACGGTCAGGGGCTGGCCGTGGAAGATGGCTGCGGGGTTGGCACAGGCATTGTGGCGCTGGGCCACCACCAGCCTGGCCAGGGCTGTCTCGTCGTAGCCGTAACAGGCAGCGTAGCGCTGGGCAATCAGGCCATAGCCGGTATTCTGCCCCAGGTGGCCATAGGGAATTTCAAACTCTGCCTGGGGGGAGCCGAAGCGACCGCTGGAAGCGCCGTAGTGCAGCTTTTCTTCGCTCTGGGGCACCTCGGCAATGCCCGAGGGCAGCACCACCAGCACCGCTCTGGCCATGCCGGTGGCAATGGCCATGGCGGCGCGGATCAGTCCACTGACCGCCGAGGCTCCACCCAGGTCCATCAGCGCCGAGAAGCGGGTCTCCAGGCCCAGGTACTCAATGATGGTGGCGGGGATGAAATGTTCTGCCTCGGCGATGCGCCCCATGACCAGGCCGTCCACATCGGCCAGGGTCAGCCCGCCGTCGGTCACTGCTTCCACCGCCAGCGCCGACATCTGTTCCAGGCAGGTCCCCACCCCGGCCAGATCCCTGAGCCGGCGCGGTGCAAACTCTGCCAGCCCGGTGATGGCTGCCGTGTTGCTCAATCCCATGTCTGCCTCCTGCTCTGTCCCTCGATGCAGCCTAGGAGCCCTGCCAAAACAGGACAAGGGCCAAGTGCGCCAGCTCCCGGTCCAACCGCGCCACCCGGGCGGTGGGTCATCCCGACCGGCCCTCGGCGGCGAGAAAGGCCTCCACCTCCGCCCGGTCGCGGGGACAGCGATGCTCCGTGCCCCGGCGGCTGTCCAGCTGATCGATGTAGTGGAGCAGGCCCGTCTCGTTGTAGGCGTACATCGGCTCATCCTCTGCCTGTTCCGACTCCGCGGGGGGCTCGGCAACGCGGGTGCGCGCATGATAGAGCCGGCAGGCCTCGCTGTTGTCCAGCAGCACCAGGCCCGGCTGGCGATTGATCAGCCAGCCCGTCCCGTCGGCCACGCTGGCGGGAACACAGTGCCGATGGGCTTCGGCCAGGCCTCCTTCCCGCTGGCTCGCCAGCTGGTGCTGCCAGGCTTCCAGCCCCTGCTGGGACACGACCCAGGTGGCAAAGAAATGCCGGGGCCCACCCAGCCAGAAGGCGGTGGGATGGGGCGGGGTGTCCTGGTGGGGATGCTGCCAGTGGTCGGTCATGTAGGGGTTGGTGCTGTAGCCGTGCTGCCAGGGAGCCCGCTGGGCCAGGGTATGGTTGGTGGGGTTGACCGGCAGGTCGGGAAATTCCACCAGCCCGTACTCGTGGATGGCCCCGCGCAGCTGCTGCAGAAAGGCATAGGCCGTGGCGTTGTAGGGATAGCGCTGCCACAGGGCCTCCGGCACCCGGATGCGCAACCCCAGGGGTCGGCCGTCCAGCTGGCGATGGCCGCTCTCCACTTCGCATTCACGGATCAGGTCGTCGAGGGTGAAGGGCTGTCGCTGCATGGTGAAGTCCGGCTCGCTCTGACAATACTGACAATGAGAAGAGAGCGGCCATTCTAGCCCGAAGCGTCGTCGCCTTCAGCGCCGGCGGCCAGGGAGGGAGCCGCATCGGGCTCGGGCAATAGGGCTTGACATCGTCGGCAGCAAGCCGGAAAATTCGCGCCTCACGATGTGATGTGGCAAGGTAGCTCAGCTGGTTAGAGCACAGCACTCATAATGCTGGGGTCGGCGGTTCGATTCCGCCCCTTGCTACCATCTTCCCCGGTTTTTCTTTTGTATTGGGCCTTCCCCCTTTTCTCTGCACTGCCCTCCGGCGCTGCCGGTGTGCCTTCTAGAGTGGGCGGTCGCCGGGCCTCCACGACCGCCCTCCCCGCTCAGCCCGAGGCGGCCCGCGCCGGCGCAGCGGCAGGCTCGGCATAGAACTGGGAAAACCACTTGCGATACTGGGCGATGGGCCCGTCGCCATCACAGAGGATGGGGTCGGGCTGGTAGTGCTTGTGGTTCCAGATGGGAATGTCCTGCTCCACCTGCAGGCAGACCTCATCCATGAACCCCTGGGCGGCAATGGCCTCCATCTCGCTCTGCTCCCTGGGCTGGGTGAAGATGAAGCGCAGGTGGAGGGTCTCGGCATCGATGGGCGTCACCACCCCCATCATGACCGTTTCAAAAATGCCGCGAAAGCGCTGCCAGGTCTGGCCCGGGCCGATGCCCACGGTGGTGAGATGGCTGGTGATCCACTCGCCGTCGGTGGTCCGCACGCCCTGCTCGTCCAGGCCCTGAATGCGGGACACCAGCTCGGTGACCCGGCGGTGACCCTCGATGGTGACCTCTCCCTCGGGCACGCTCTGGGCGCCGTGCACGTAGGCAAAATGCGCCTTGTCCACCGAGTTCTCCGCCGCCTCCTGGATGGGGCAGTGGATGGTCCACTCCCGGATCACCGGCTCGGTCCAGGCCGAGGAGGACAGCTCCGGCACTTCCTCGACCTCAAAGCCGGGGGCTTCGCCCTCGGGGTGGTACCAGGCCCAGATGACGCCGTTTTTCTCCACCGTCGGATAGGGGGTGATGCAACGCACTCCATCCACCCTGGGCGGCATGCGCTTCGCATAGGGCACTTCGGTGCAGTAGCCGTCGCCATTGAAGCGCCAGCCGTGGAAGGGGCAGGCCACGGATTCGCCGTGGACCGTGCCCCCCACCCCGATGTGGGCACCCAGGTGGGGACAGATGGCGTCGATGACCCGGGCCACACCGCTCTCGGTGCGAAACAGGGCCAGATCCCGCCCAAAGTAAGACAGCGCTCGCACGCCCCCGGTCTCGAGTTCGTCCGACAGCGCCACACCAAACCAGCCGAAGGGAATGGGCAGGTTGAAACGATTTGGCTTGATCATTGCTAAACCCCTGTTTCCATATCGGTTGCCGGCCCAACCGTGGGCAGCAGGTACATGCGGACCCGGCCGGTGGCCATTGGAAAAAAGAATACATGTGTGTATAAATGCGCACAAGTCCCCATTGCGCGCAACGGGACTGTGCTGCCCTGTCCCTCCGACCGGGCGGCCCCTTTTCAGACTGGAGTGTTGGACATGCAGAATTTCAATAACAAGGTTGCAGTCATTACCGGCGGGGCCAGCGGGGTGGGCCGGGCCCTGGCCCGACAGCTGGCCCGGGAGGGCGCCAGAGTGGTGGTCGCCGACATTGAGGAGCCGGCGCTGAACCGCCTGGTGGACGAGCTGCGCCAGGCCGGCCACGACTGCCTGGGCCAGGTCGTCGACGTGACCCAGGCCGAATCCGTGGCGGCGCTGGCCGAGGCGGCCTTTGAGCACTATGGCGCGGTTCACCTGGTGTTTGCCAACGCCGGCGTGGGCACCGGTGAGGGCGGCAACCTGTGGGAGTACGACCCCAACGAGTGGGAATGGGGCTTTCGCGTCAACACCTGGGGACTCATCCACACCATCAACGCCTTTCTGCCCCGGCTGATCCGGCAGAACCTGCCGGCCTACTTTGTGGTGACGGGCTCGGGCAACGGGGCCTTTCTCATGCTGCCCAACACGCCCATCTACACGGCCACCAAGGCCGCCGCCCAGGCCATTACCGAAACCCTTCACTTCCAGCTGCAGGCCATGGATACCCCGGTGC
>Ga0209487_1004185_pt1 | contig 11168 bp, 9 predicted proteins | sample Poulit2012_FD_187524 | JGI IMG/M metagenome (GOLD analysis project Ga0209487, IMG submission 187524) | Agricultural soil microbial communities from Georgia to study Nitrogen management - Poultry litter 2012 (SPAdes) (version 2) | ecosystem: Environmental > Terrestrial > Soil > Agricultural land... | reverse complement strand
CATCATGGCCTTGCCCATCTCGGTCATGACCGAGCGGATGTCCGCGAAGTCCAGATTGATCAGGCCCGGCATCACCATCAGGTCGGTGACACCGCGCACACCGGAATGCAGCACGTCATCCGCCATCTTGAAGGCATCGGCAAAGGTCGTCTTTTCCGTGGCCAGGCGGAAGAGATTCTGATTGGGGATGATGATCAGGGTATCGACGTACTGGGTGAGTTCATGGATCCCCTGATCCGCGAGGCGCATGCGATGAATGCCTTCGAACTGGAAGGGCTTCGTCACCACCCCGACCGTCAGGATGCCGGCCTCGCGCGCAGCCCGAGCCACCACCGGCGCCGCGCCGGTGCCGGTGCCACCGCCCATGCCGGCGGTGATGAAGACCATGTTGGCGCCTTCGAGGTGCCGCATGATCTCGTCCAGGGACTCCTCGGCGGCCGCACCGCCGACATCCGGCCGCGAGCCGGCCCCCAGCCCGGCCGTGATGTTGCGGCCCAGCTGGATGCGCCGCTCACAGAGCGACTGCTGCATCGCCTGGGCATCGGTGTTGGCAACGACGAACTCCACGCCTTCAAGGTTGGAGCTGATCATGTTGTTGACGGCGTTACCGCCGGCTCCGCCGACGCCGATCACCGTGATTTTCGGACAGAGGATTTCCTCTTCCATCGGCACGCTTAGATTTAGATCCATGTTTGCCTCCGCTTATTCGCCCTTGGCTCCATTCCACCGCCGCTTGCCTGCTCGGCGGTGCTCTACATCGCAGACGACACTCCATTCGGCCTGCCGGGGCTCGGGTCGGCAGGCAGTCATCCGCACTGATTTCACAGACTGCGAAAACGCGAGCACTCCAACGCATCCGCTTTGCCGTCTCATCAGAAGTGCTCCTTGATCCAGTGGCCCACCCGACCGAGAAAGCCGGCGGCCTCGGGGGTATCCGCGATCGGCGCCGGGGGTGGGACCCGTTCCATGGCCAGCGCATAGGCCAGCAGCCCGGCACCGGTGGCGTAGGCCGGACCGCTGGTCGCCTCGGCCAGGCCATTCAGATGAATCGGGCGTCCGATCCTTACCTGCTTGTCGAGGATGAGGGCCGCGAGATCGCTCATGCCCGGAAGCTGCGCGGCACCGCCGGTAAGAACCACGCGCCGCCCGCCCACCTTGTCGAAGCCACTGGCTTCCAGCCGTGAGCGCACGAGCTCGAAAGTCTCCTCCAATCGCGGCTGCATGATCCCCACCAGCAGGGAACGCGGGACCTGCTGGACATGTCCCTCTTCCTCGCCCACCTGGGGAACGTCGATCATTTCCCGCTCGTCTGCGGAAGTGGCAATGGCATGGCCGTAAAGTGACTTCAGGCGCTCTGCATGCGTAAGCGCGGTGGAGAGACCGCGGGCGATGTCGCTGGTGACGTGGTGCCCGCCCACTGGCACCACATCGGTGTGAATGACGTTGCCCTCCAGGAAAACTGCGATGGAGGTGGTACCGCCGCCCATGTCGATCAGCGTCACGCCAAGCTCACGCTCATCGCCCACGAGGGATGCGAGGCCGGAGGCATAGGGTGAGACCACGAAGGCGCCGATACCGAGCTGGCAGCGCTGGATGCAGGTGGCAAGATTGCGTACCGCGCCCGTGGCGGCGGTAACGATGTGCATGTTCACCCCGAGTCGCTCGCCGTACATACCCCGCGGATCGCGGATGCCGCGGCTGCCATCGATGGTGTAGCCGACGGGAATCGAGTGGATGAGCTGGCGGCCTTTCTCCGGCTGGCCGAGCACGCCTTCCAATTGATGACCCTGCTCGAGCGCCCGGCGCACATCGGAGTCGTCCACCTCATGACCATCGGTGGCAACCTCCACCCCGATCAGGCGAGAAGCCGGATAACCGCCCGAGAGGTTGACGACCACCGATTCCACCGGCTCACCGGCCATCTGCTCGGCGGAATGCACGGCAGCGAGAATGGCCCCTTCGGCCGCCTCCATATCCACCACCGTGCCGTTCTTGACCCCACGCGAAAGCTGCTGACCAATTCCCAGGACCTTGAGGCGGTCCGGTCGCTCACCCCGTCCTTCCTCAATGCGCGCGACCAGGCAGCAGATCTTGCTGCTGCCCACGTCGAGCGACGCGAGGATGCCGTGGCGATTGCGCTTCAAACCCTTGTTCATCCTGATTTACCGCCCCTTCTCCCCCTCAGGTATCCCGGCCGCCACGGCTTGGCGGTTTCGGAAGCTCACCCGTCACACTGCGCAGCACCAGCCGATCCGGCAGGCGCATGTCGATCATCGCCACGTCCCGCTCCAGAAGGCCCTGCTGTCGCTCCAGATGAGCGAGCTGGCTCCAGGCCGCCTCAGCACCTGCTTCAGGCAGACGTACCTCGACCCCTCCTTCCAGCCGCAGGTTCCAGCGGCGCTCGGAGACCCAGACGGCTGCCACCACCCGCCTCGCCATTTCCGGCTCCCGCTGCAGGAAGGCCACCAGTTGCCGCGCCTGCTGCGGCGCGCCGTCGCCGACGACGAGCGGGAGGTTGATGAAGTGGCCCGGCCGCGTATTGGCGATCGGCAGCCCTTGCTGATCGATCACCGCCAGGCGCCCCTGATGCTGCCAGAGCGCGATCGGAATTCGCTCCTCCAGGCGCAGATGGATCTGATCTGGCAGGCGCCTTTGAACTTCGGCAGCGGCAACCCACGGTAGCGCCATGACCCTTTCCCGGGCGGCGTGCGGATCGAAGGCAAGGATGGGGTCTCCTCTCTGCACGGCCAGCGCCGCCAGCAAGCTGCTCGACTCACCCCTTTCCCGCCCCTCGACCGTGACATCCCGCACCGCCAGGCCGGCATGCACGCTCGCGGCCCAGAAGCCGGCCCGCCCTTCCTCCGCCAGCTTCACCACGATCCCCGAATACCAGGCCCCGAAGCCGCCACCGACAAGAAGGCAGATCAACAGCAGGCGTGGCAGCAGTGGCAGCAGCGACTGCAGCAGACGCCTGTCCCGCCAGTGCCGGCGTGGCGGCGAGCGGCGGCGAGCCGCCTGCTTGGGCGCCTTCTTCCCGATCAGTCGCATTGCGCCCGCTCCGCCATCCATTCGACCAGGTCGGGGAAGGAGATGCCGCAATAGGTCGCCTGTTCCGGCACCAGACTGAGGGGCGTCATGCCCGGCTGCGTGTTCACCTCCAGCAGGTAGAGCCCACCCGCATCTCCTGCCTCGGAACGATCATCGAATCGGAAGTCTGCGCGGGTAACGCCCCGACAGCCGAGCACCTGGTGGGCCAGAAGCGCCGCTTCCATCGCCTGGCGGTAAAGGCTGTCGTCGATGGGCGCCGGAACCAGATGATCGGTTTTTCCCTCGGTGTACTTGGCGGCGTAGTCGTAGAAACCCTGGCGCGGCCGCAGTTCCGTAACGGCCAGGGGCCGCTCGCCCATCACCGCCACCGTCAATTCACGGCCGTGGATGTAGGGTTCAACCAGCACTTCGTCGCCGAAGGGCCAGTCGTCGCGGGAGAAGGGCAGCGCCTTGTCGCCCTGCCTGACGATGACCACCCCCATGGAAGAGCCCTCGGCTACCGGCTTGACCACATAGGGTCGCGGCAGTGGATCGCCCGCCAACAGGCTGGCCCGATCCGAGATGAGGCCATCGGGACAGCGCAGACCGGCTTCGGTGAAGAGCCGCTTGGCCATCACCTTGTCCATGGCCAGCGCTGACGCCAGCAATCCGGAATGGGTGTAGGGAATCCCTAGAAGGTTGAGCAGCCCCTGGACATTGCCATCCTCACCCCAGCGCCCATGAAGCGCGTTGAAGAGGAGATCCGGACGAGTTTCCAGCGCGGCGAGAAGAGCCGGCACCCCCCCCGCCATGTCGAAGAGGGTCGCTTCATGACCCTTCAACTGCAGTGCCTCGGCGCAGGCCTGGCCACTGACCAGGGACACATCGCGTTCGACCGAGCGGCCGCCATAGAGGACAAGAACCCTCATCAGGACCCCTCCTCCGACGGGCGTCCGACACGTCGGATCTCCCACTCCAGGTGAATGCCACTGTGCTCGCGCACACGGCGACGAATCTCCTCGCCCAGCTCCTCCAGATCACGCGCGGTGGCCTCACCCAGATTGATGAGGAAGTTGCAGTGCTGCTCCGATACCTGGGCGCCCCCGTGCTTCAGGCCGCGCCCGCCGGCCGCATCGATGAGTTGCCACGCCTTCTGGCCGGGCGGGTTCTTGAAGGTCGAGCCGCCGGTACGGCTGCGGATCGGCTGGGTGCCGCTGCGAGCGCTGCGAATTTCATCCATGCGGGCCTCGATCGTCTGAGGCTCTCCTGGCGTGGCCGCAAGCGCCGCTCGCAGAAAGATCCAGTCTGTCGGCACCCGAGACGTGCGATAGGACAGACCCATCTCCTCCGGCCGCAGGCGCTTGATCTCGCCCTTGGGTGTGACCGCCTCGGCCCAGCGCAGCACGTCCCTGATTTCGCGGCCATAGGCGCCGGCATTCATGCGCAGCGCGCCACCGATGGTGCCGGGAATGCCCGAGAGGAATTCCAGGCCGCTCAGCGTAGCGCGACGCGCCGCCTCGGCCACGTTGACATCGAGCGCCGCAGCGCCTGCGATCAGCCCCTCTTCATCCTGCTCGACGCTCGCAAAGGCTCGTCCCAGACGCAGGACGACCCCCTCGATTCCGCCATCTCGAACCAGGGTGTTGGAGCCCACCCCTAGCACTGTCACCGGCACGCCGTGCGGCTTCTGCCTCAGGAAGTGCAGCAGGTCCTCCTGATCCGCCGGACGGAAGGAGACTTCCGCCGCTCCCCCGACGCGGAACCAGGTGATGCCGGCCAGCGGCGCGTTTTCGGTGTAGCGGCCTCGTACCGACGGCAGGCGGTCGAGCAGTCGCTGCTGCGGGGAGGTCATGACGGACATTTCCCTCCCCCGAGATGAACGGCGATCTGGGCCGGCAGGGCCTGAGCCCAGTTGGTGATACTGCCGGCGCCAAGGCACACCACCATGTCCCCGCGCTTGCCGGCGCGCGCGATGATCCGCGCCAGGTCGAGCGGGTCCGCCAGGGGCGCGGCCTGCCGGTGGCCGTGGGCCCGCAAGCCCTGTACCAGCGCATCGCGGTCATATCCGGGTATCGGAGTTTCGCCAGCCGCATAGACATCGGCGACCAGAACGCCGTCAGCGTCGTTGAAACAGGTGCAGAACTCTTCGAAGAGGTCGCGCAGACGGCTGTAGCGGTGCGGCTGCACGACCGCGATGACACGGCCTTCTGCCGCCTGGCGCGCCGCGCGCAAGACCGCGCGGATCTCCACCGGGTGATGGGCATAGTCGTCGATCACGGCGATGCCACCGGCCTCACCGGTCTTGGTAAAGCGGCGGCGCACCCCGTCGAAGGTCTCCAGTGCCTTGCGCAGCGTCTCCTCGCCCAGTCCCATCTCGACCGCGAGCGCACAGGCCACCAATGCGTTTTCGACATTGTGCTGACCTACCATCGGCAGGAAGAGGTTCTCGATCCGCGCGCTCTGGCCATCGCGGCTGTTGAGCGCCAGGTCGAAACGCGAGCCGCTCGTCTCCAGGCGCAGGTTCTCGGCCCGGACGTCGGCCTGCGGTCCGAAGCCGTAGGTGATGATGCGGCGGTCCTCCACCCGGGCGATCAGCGCCTGTACAGCCGGATGGTCGATGCAGCAGATCGCCAGCCCGTAGAAGGGGATGTTCTCGAGGAAGCTCTCGAAGGCCCCATGAAGCGCCTCGACCGAGCCATAGTGGTCCAGATGCTCCGGATCGATGTTGGTGACCACGGCAATGGTGGCGGGCAGCTTGGTGAAGCTGCCGTCGCTCTCATCGGCTTCCACCACCATCCAGTCGCCCGCGCCGAGGCGTGCGTTGGTTCCATAGGCATTGATGATGCCGCCGTTGATGACCGTCGGGTCCAGTTCCGCCGTATCCAGCAGCTGGGCGATCAGGGAGGTAGTGGTGGTCTTGCCGTGGGTGCCGGCGACGGCGATGGACCAGCGAAGACGCATCAGCTCGCCCAGCATCTCGGCGCGCCGGACGACCGGCAGGAAGCGCTCTCGCGCCGCCATGACCTCCGGGTTGTCGCTCTTCACGGCAGAGGAGATCACGACGACCTGGGCCTGTTCGACATTGCCGGCCGCATGACCGATCGCGACGGAAATACCGAAGCTGCGCAACCGCTGCACGTTGGGGCTCTCGGCGAGGTCGCTGCCCTGCACCCTATAGCCCAGATTGTGCAGCACCTCAGCGATGCCGCTCATGCCGATCCCGCCGATGCCGACGAAGTGGATGATACCGATGTCGAGGGGCAGCGCTCTCATGCGGCAGCCTCCCGGTAGCTGGTGCCAGCTCCTCCATTGTCCTGGCGCCACACCAGGTCCGCCAGGCGCTCGGCGGCATCATCGCGGGCAAATGCACGAGCAGAGGCGGCGGCCAGCTTGAGCTTTGCAGGATCGGAAAACAGCTCCGTCAGACGCTGCGAGAGCAACTCCACCGTCACCTCGCGCTGTGAAACGAGCCAGCCTCCGCCCGCCGCGGCGAAGGCTTCGGCATTGCCGCGCTGGTGATCGTCGGCCGCGAAGGGATAGGGAATCAGCAGCGCCGGCCGGCCGGCTGCAGCCAATTCGGCGATGGTCGAGGCGCCGGCGCGGCAGATCAGCAGATGGGCCGTCGCCAGGCGTTCAGGCATGTCGTCGAAGAAGGATGCGAGCAGCGCAGTCACCCCTGCCTGCTCATAGGTCGCCGCAACCTCTTCGCGATCGCGCCCGCGCAGCTGCTGGATCACCGTCAGCCTTTGGCGCAGCTCCCGTGGCAGCCGGGCTACCGCGTCCGGTACCAGTTCGTCGAAAGCACGGGCACCCTGGCTGCCCCCGGTCACGAGCAGGACGAGGGCCTGTCCATCGAACGCCGGATAGGGTTGCTGGCCCACAGCAGCGATCTCCGCGCGCACCGGATTGCCGGTCAGCACCTGCCGCTCTTCTGCCCCCACCGGCAGTCCGGCAACCTCCGGGAAGGAGGTTGCGATGACGTCCGCGCGCGCCGCCAAGAGGCGGTTGGCCCGTCCGACCACCTGGTTCTGCTCATGCAGCAGTGTGCGGATCCGACGTCGCCGGGCGGCCATCAAGGGCGCCACCGATGGATAGCCGCCGAAGCCCAGCACTGCCTGCGGCTGCAGCTCGGCGATCAGGCGCCGGGACTGCAGATAGCCAAGACCCAGAGCACAGGCGGCGCGGAGCTTGCTCAGGGTATGGCCTCGGGGGGAGCCAGCGGCGATACGGCGGGTCTGGATCCCCGGCAGCCCCTGGAAGCCGGAACCCCGCTGATCAGTCACCAGCACCACCTCGGCACCGCGCTGCAAGAGCGCCCGCGCCGTCGCCTGAGCCGGAAAGAGATGTCCCCCCGTGCCTCCTGCCGCCAGCATCACCAGGGGCTTCTTCTGCTGCTGCCGAAGCGCGGTCATAGTTCGTTGCTCCCATGCTGCTGCGCCGGCGCGTGAGGGCCAGTACCATTCCCATGCAGAGAGCCAGTGCCAGCAGCGACGAGCCGCCATAGGACAGGAAAGGAAGCGTCATGCCCTTGGTGGGAATGAGATGCAGTGTTGAACCCATGTTCACCAGCGCCTGCAGCCCGAAGAGGGCGAGCAGGCCGGCGCCCGCCAGCATGACGAACAGGCTTTCCTCCCGCAGCAGTCGCGTGAAGCCCCGCAGGACGACGAAGGCAAAGAGAAGGACAATGATCAGGCAGGCGACGATGCCGAGTTCCTCGCCGGCGACCGCGAAGACGAAGTCGGCATGGGCGTCGGGGAGATAGGCTTTGACCGTCCCCTCCCCCGGCCCGCGGCCCCACCAGCCGCCATTCATGAAGGCTTCCATGGAACGGCCGATCTGGTAGCCGTCGCCGGCGGCGGGATTGAAGAAGGCGTCGATGCGATGGGCTACGTGGGGCAGCGAGACATAGGCCCCGACGAGGCCACCGAGCACGATCACCGTCAGCGTGATCACCAACCCCCAGGACAGGCCGGCCAGGAAGAGCTGAACCGCGAAGATGGCGGTCAAGAGGGCCGTCTGCCCGAAGTCGGGCTGCAGCATCAGCAGCGCCGCGATGGCCAGCCACAGCAGGAGGGCGATGGAACGCCCGGGAAAACCTTCCTGGTAGCGCCCCAGCGCCAGCAGCCAGCCGGCGACGACCGCAAAGAAGGGCTTCACGAACTCCGACGGCTGCAGCGAGAATCCCAGAATATTGATCCAGCGGCTGGCTCCCTTGACCTCATTGCCGAAGAAAAGCACGGCGACCAGCAGCAGCAGCGACCCCAGCAGGCCGAAGACGGAAATCCGCCTCACCCAGCGCGGGCTCGCAAGAGACATCGCCAGGAGCAGCGTGCCCGCCGCCGGCAGCAGCAGCAGATGCCGCTTGGCGAGGCCAAAGGTGCCAAGCCCGAGGCGGGTCGACACTGCCGGCGAGGCCGTCAGGGAAAGAACCGCGCCGAAGGCCACGAGCAGGATGATGGTGAAGAGGACCCAGCGGTCGACGCTCCACCACCAGCGGCCGAGGAGGGAGGAGTCGCTGTGCTCGAAGGCCAGGCTCATCTCGCCTCCTCATCCCGCAGCGCCTTCACGATTGCCTTGAAGGCGTCCCCGCGTTCTTCGAAGTCCTTGAACTGATCGAAGGAAGCGCAAGCTGGAGAAAGCAGCACCACCGCGCCTTCGCCCGTCTCCCGCTGCGCCGCGGCGAAGGCGTCCCGAACCGCCGTGTCCAGATCCTGCGAGATCTTCGTCTTGACCCTGCCTTCGAGGCCACGGGCAAAGTCATGAGCCGCCTCGCCGATCAGGAAGGCCTGCTTCACGCGACCGTAGAGAGGCTCCAATCCGGCCAGTCCACCCTCTTTCGGACGACCGCCGGCGATCCAGTAGATGCGCTCGTAGCACCCCAGCGCCTTTCCGGCCGCGTCCGCATTGGTCGCCTTGGAATCATTGATGAAGGTAATGCCGGCAATTTCCGCAACCTTCTCCTGCCGATGGCTCAGCCCGGGGAAGGAGCGCAGGCTGGCGGCGACGATCGCAGGATCGACAGCAGCAGCCTTGCAGGCGGCATAGGCCGCAGCCGCATTCTGCCAGTTATGCTCGCCCGGCAGTTGGGGCAGCTCGAAAAGCGGCAGCGCCGGAACCCTTTCGCCCGCAGTCTCGTCCCAGAGCATGCCCTTTTCGGCGTAGACACCCCCGGGCGCACGGCCGCGGCCGGAGACCGGCCAGATGACCTGGTCCCCCTGATTGACCAGCTCCTGCCAGATGCCGCGGCAGATCTCGTCGTCGATGCCGACAATCGCGGTCCGCGGAGCGGTCTGACGGCGGAAGATGTTGCGCTTGGCGTCGACATAGCCTTCGAGACCACCGTGGCGCTCCAGGTGATCGGGCGTGATATTGAGCAGAACCGCGATGTCGAAGGTGATCGAAAGGGTGAGCTCCAGCTGGTAGCTGGAGAGTTCGAGCGCATAGAAGCCGTCAGGCTGCATGGGCTCCAGCTCCATCACCGGGCGGCCGATGTTGCCGCCGACCTCAAGCCTGCGCCTGGCCATGTTGAGAACGTGACCGATCGCCGCCGTCGTGGTCGATTTGCCATTGGTGCCGGTGATGCCGATGTACTTCGCATCGGGCTGGGCGCGGCCGAGCAGTTCCACATCGCAGATGACCTCGACACCGGCCTCCTTCGCCAAGGTAGCGACGGGATGGGGCTGCGGATGCCTGTGCGGGATGCCCGGACTGATCACCAGGGTCACCGGCTCGAGCCAGTTGGCCTCATAGAGATTAACCAGCGGAATATCCGCAGCAGCGGCGCGAGCCCGCGCATCCTCGCTGTCGTCCCAGGCCCAGACGTCGGCCCCATTAGTTACCAGGGCCTTCGCCGTCGCCAGACCGCTACGGCCGAGGCCCATCACGGCGACGACGTAGCCATACATGAAGGGAAGAGCGATCATCTTTTCTCCTTCACCTGAGCTTGAGCGAGGAAAGGCCGACCAGCGCCAGGACGACGGCGATGATCCAGAAGCGGATGACGATGGTGGGCTCCTTCCAGCCCTTCTTCTCGTAGTGGTGATGCAGCGGCGCCATGCGGAAGACCCGCTTGCCGGTGAGCTTGTAGGAAAGCACCTGGACGATGACCGAGACCGTCTCGAGCACGAAGAGGCCACCGATGATCCCGAGCACGATTTCGTGCTTGGTGATCACCGCGACGCTGCCAAGCGCACCACCGCAGGAGAGCGATCCGGTATCGCCCATGAAAACCATCGCCGGCGGCGCATTGTACCAGAGGAAGCCCAGCCCGGCGCCGACCAGGGCGCCACAGAAGACCGCGAGCTCGCCCGTGCCCTGCACATAGTGGATCTGCAGATAGTTCGCATAGACCACGTTGCCGACGAGATAGGCGATGAAGGCAAAGCAGCTGGCCGCGATCATCACGGGGACGATCGCCAGACCATCGAGGCCATCGGTCAGATTGACCGCGTTGGAGGCCCCAACCATCACGAAGGTGCCGAAGACGATAAAAAAGAGGCCGAGGTTCAGCAGGACGTCCTTGAAGAAGGGCAGTGCCAGCTGATTGGCCAGATCCGGCGGCGAGAAGTGAACCACCGCCAGGGTGGCGATGCCGCCGATCAGGAACTGGGTCAGCAACTTGCCCTTTCCGGATAGCCCGTGGTGGCTGCGCCGGGTCAGCTTCAGGAAATCGTCATAAAAGCCGATCGCCCCGAAGGAAACGGTAACGAAGAGCACGATCCAGACGTAGGGATTCCCCAGGTCGGCCCAGAGCAGGGTAGAGATCGACAGCGCGAAGAGGATCAGCATGCCACCCATGGTCGGCGTGCCCTGCTTCGTCTGCAGGTGGCTTTCGGGGCCGTCGGCGCGGATCGGCTGACCGTAGCGCTGCTTCTTGCGTAGCCAGGCAATCAGCGCTGGCGCCACCAGGAAGGCAATGATCAGCGCCGTGATGACGGCGGCGCCGGTGCGGAAGGTGAGGTAGCGGAACAGGTTGAAGAGCTGAACCTGATCCGCCAGAGGCACGAGAAGGTTATAGAGCACGGGCCCCGCCTCCCCTGCTCTCCTCCGATGTGCCAGCGGCCTTCAGAGCATCGACGATCCGCTGCATGCGGCTGCCGAGGGAACCCTTGACCAACACCACGTCCCCTTCGCCCAGCGCC
>Ga0209487_1004184_pt1 | contig 11171 bp, 11 predicted proteins | sample Poulit2012_FD_187524 | JGI IMG/M metagenome (GOLD analysis project Ga0209487, IMG submission 187524) | Agricultural soil microbial communities from Georgia to study Nitrogen management - Poultry litter 2012 (SPAdes) (version 2) | ecosystem: Environmental > Terrestrial > Soil > Agricultural land... | reverse complement strand
AAAGAAAAAGCCCCGGAAATCGGTCTAGCGACAGTTTATCGTACGTTAGAACTATTACATGAATTAGAAATTGTCGATAAAATTAATTTCGGCGATGGCGTTTCCCGTTTTGATTTGCGCAAAGAAGGTGCACAACACTTTCACCACCATCTCGTCTGTATTGAATGTGGAAATGTTGAGGAAATTACGGAAGATTTACTCGTTGATGTAGAATCAATCGTCGAATCAAATTGGGGATTTAAAGTAAAAGATCATCGCTTAACATTTCATGGAATATGTAAACAATGTCAAGAAGCACATGTAAAAACACCATAGTTATTTTCATTTATGAGCCTTTTTTCTCCTGAAGAAAGGCATTTTTATTATTTAAAATTGGATAAATGATCACATCACCTTAACTTTATGTATAAAAAGCTTCATTTTAGGCATATCTTTTAACAAAATGAAACGTTAAGAGAGGTTGGCACTAATTATGAGGCAAGTCGTTTTAAAAACGTTCAAAGTGATTATTTTGTTTATTATTTGTTTAACATTATTTTTCTACAGCTTGCGACTCATGTACAATGAGTATGAACAATATTATCGATATGATCCACCGGAAGGTCCAGCAGTAAAAGTTTATCAGCAGTCGGAAGAATCGTTGTTACGCCATTTTTATTCATTTTTTCGTTAAGGGGAATGATGATGCTTAAGCATGAATTAGAAGATTTTTTTCACTATTTACATATTGAGAGAGGACTTGCTCATAACACAATTGTGTCATATCGTCGAGATTTAAATCAGTACTACGATTTTTTGGAAAATAAAGCAAAAATATCATCTTGGGAACAAATCCAGCGTTCTGATATTATGAACTTCCTCCGTCAATTATACGATGCTGGAAAATCTCAAGCGACAATTGCTCGAATGATCTCAACGATTCGATCGTTTCACCAATTTTTAAATCGCGAACGAATAACGACACAAGATGTTACTGTTCATATTGAAACCCCGACACGGCAACGAACATTACCAGATGTTTTATCTGTTGCGGAAGTTGAAAAGTTACTTAATATTAAAGAAGATTCCCCTCTAGATATCCGTAATAAAGCGATGTTGGAAATGCTCTATGCTACAGGATTACGTGTATCAGAACTAATTAATTTAAAAACGAGTGATGTACATTTAATGATGGGGTTTGTTCAATGTTTTGGAAAAGGATCTAAAGAAAGAATCGTACCTCTCGGTGATGTAGCGAAAGAAGCGATAGAACATTATTTACATTACGGTCGCAAACAATTAATGAAACATAGAGAAAACCATGATTTTCTGTTTGTAAATCAACATGGCCGTCCAATTACCCGGCAAGGCTTTTGGAAAGTTTTACAAAAAATAGCATTAGAGGCTGGCTTAAAAAAGAAAATTACCCCACATACGTTAAGACATTCTTTTGCAACCCATTTATTAGAGAACGGGGCTGACTTACGTGCCGTTCAGGAAATGTTAGGACATGCTGATATTTCAACGACACAAATTTATACACATGTAACGAGAACGCGCTTAAAAGATATGTATGAGAAGTTTCATCCACGCGCATAAAATTTATGTTTCCGGGAAGTAGGGAGAAAAGATGACAACATTTAGACGTGTATTTTTAATCGTCCTAGATTCCGTTGGTATTGGTGCGATGCCAGATGCTGCTCAATATAACGATACTGGTGCCCATACTTTACGGCATATAGCGGAGGCGATGGACGGTTTATCTTTACCAAATTTAGCCTATTTAGGTTTAGGCAATATTGACGATATTCCGGGAGTAGCGAAAAATGACTCACCAGCGGGACATTATACGAAAATGTTAGAAGCATCTGTTGGGAAGGATACGATGACTGGTCATTGGGAATTAATGGGCCTTCATATTAAACGCCCATTTTTAACATTTCCAAATGGTTTTCCAACATCACTTATTGAACGACTTGAACGTAAAACAGGTCGTAAAGTGATTGGTAATAAAGTCGCTTCTGGGACTATTATTATTGAAGAATTAGGTGTGGAACATTTAAAAACGGGAGCACTTATCGTGTACACTTCAGCAGACTCTGTATTACAAATTGCCGCTCACGAGGAGATTGTCCATATAGAAGAATTGTATGAAATTTGCCAAATAGCCCGTTCCCTTACAATGGAAAAACAATATCGTGTTGGTCGCGTGATCGCTCGGCCATTTATCGGTCAACCAGGGGCTTTTATCCGAACAGAAAATCGTCATGACTATGCTCTTAAACCTATTGCACCGACAGTGTTAGATCATTTACTTGAGCAAAAAATCGATGTAATTGCTTTAGGAAAAATAACAGATATTTTTGATGGAGAAGGTATTTCGCAATCGATTCGCACGAAAAATAATGATGATGGCGTAGAAAAACTTCTTAAAACAATGGACAATAATTTTACAGGACTTTGTTTTTTGAATTTAGTTGATTTTGACTCGTTATATGGTCATCGCCGTGACCCAATCGGTTATGGAAAAGCGTTAGAAACGTTTGATCAACAATTACCGTATATTTTCCAAAAGTTACGTTCGGACGATTTACTCATCATTACTGCTGACCATGGAAATGATCCAACGCATCATGGAACAGACCATACGCGTGAATATGTTCCATTACTTATTTACCATGAACAAATTTTGAATGGAAAAGCATTACCAATTCGCCAAACCTTTGCTGATGTCGGTGCAACTATTGCCGCTAATTTTAACGTGAAATTACCAAACAATGGGGAAAGTATGTTACAACAAATTATAAATTGAAAGGGGGATATACATGTTAGTGCAACAGATTAAAGAAGCGACAAAATATATTAAATCTATCCATAATGAACCCCTTGAAATAGGTCTTATATTAGGGTCGGGGTTAAGTGTATTAGGTGATGAAATTAGTGAGCCGACATTTATTCCTTATGAACGTATACCGCACTTTCCAAAAGCGACTGTCGCTGGACATAAAGGTCAATTAGTTCTTGGTTTGCTTAACGGAAGAAAAGTTCTTGCCATGCAAGGGCGTTTTCATTATTACGAAGGTTATTCGCTAGCTGAAGTAACCTTTCCTATTCGCATCATGAAAGCATTAGGAATAAACCGGTTAATCGTTACTAATGCAGCAGGGGGGATTAATCGTACATTTTCACCGGGAGATTTAATGATTATTACCGACCATATTAATTTAACAGGCACAAATCCATTAATCGGGCAAAATAATATTGATTTAGGCGAACGGTTTCCCGACATGACAAAAGCTTACGACGAACAACTGATACAACATGCTTTACAAAGCGCAAAACAATTAAACATACCGCTGCAAAAAGGTGTTTATGTCGGTAATAGTGGACCAACTTATGAAACACCCGCTGAAATAAACATGCTAGAAATTATCGGGGGCGATGCGGTCGGTATGTCTACAGTTCCTGAAGTCATTGTTGCAAGACATGCCGAGATGCGTGTTTTAGGCATTTCTTGCATATCAAATATGGCGGCTGGAATTCTCGATGAACAACTATCACATGAACAAGTTATAGAGACAACGCAACTCGTTCAAACAAACTTTACTCGTTTAGTTAAACAAATAGTAGCTACTTTACCTTAAAAATAATATAGGAGTGAGCGGTTATTATGCGTATGTATGATATTATTGCTAAAAAACGTGATGGTTATGAATTAACGAAGCGAGAAATAAAATTTTTCATTAATAAATATACAAACGGTGAAATTCCTGATTACCAAGCAAGTGCTTTATTAATGGCTATTTATTTCCAAAATATGTCAGATCGAGAACTTGGATATTTCACAGCTGCAATGGCAAATTCAGGTGAAATAATCGATTTGTCGGCAATTGATGGTATAAAAGTTGATAAACATTCAACAGGTGGTGTCGGTGATAAAACGACACTTATATTAATCCCACTTGTTGCTTCTTTAGGTATACCTATTCCAAAAATGAGCGGTCGTGGACTAGGGCATACAGGTGGTACATTAGATAAGTTAGAAGCAATTCCTAACTTCAACATTGAATTAACGAGTGATACGTTTATAAAAAATGTTAATGAACATAAACTAGCTGTTGTCGGGCAAACGGCTACATTAGCACCGGCTGATCAAAAGCTATATCATTTAAGAGACGTTACTGCAACTGTTCATTCTATTCCGCTAATTGCAAGTTCGATTATGAGTAAAAAAATTGCATCCGGTGCAGATGCACTTGTACTTGATGTTAAAACAGGTACAGGGGCATTTATGGAAAAATTAGCAGATGCTAAATTATTAGCACAAGCAATGGTTAACATCGGTAAACAAGTGAATAAACAAACGGTTGCAGTTATTTCTAATATGAATCAACCGCTAGGTAAAGCAATTGGCAATTCACTAGAGGTCATTGAGGCAATTGACACTTTAAAAGGAAAGGGACCTAAAGATGTCACTGAATTGTGCTTAACTCTTGGTAGTTACATGGTTGTTTTAGCAAATAAAGCTAAAAATACCGAAGAAGCGCGACGATTACTACAAGAAAGTTTACAATCAGGAAAAGCTCTTACTTATTTTAAAAAGCTTATTAAAGCTCAAGGTGGTGATGATAAAGTTATCGATGATTACGAAAGATTACCCCAAGCAAAGTATACATATGAATTACGGGCAAAAAAAGCCGGTTTTGTAACAGCGATGAATACTGAACAACTAGGTGTCGCAGCGATGATGCTCGGGGCCGGACGAAAGACAGTTGATGCAAAGATTGATTTAGGAGTAGGGATTGTTTTACATAAAAAAATAGGTGATTACGTTGCAAAGGATGAATCTTTATTAACGATTTATTCTAACGATCCTTCGGTTGAGCAAGTGAAAGAAAAATTATTGCACAATATAATTATTCCCATGGAAAAAGGTGCAACAGATCCTTCGCAATCATTAATTTATGATGTTATTACATCATAACAATTATATTGAGTAAATAATTATCCATTTTTTAGAAAAATGTATTCTAAAAAATGGTTTTTTTATTGTTATAAATTAAAGAAAATTAGGTAATACTAACTTTATAGAGGAAGTTTGGAGGGAAAACTATGAAAAAACAATTTTTAATCTGTCTTACCATTTTTTCTTTAATACTTAGCCAGTCACTCGTTGTCCATGGTGCGACAAATGAGCAATCACTTAATTTAGCACCTGATGCAACATCAGCTATTTTAATAGAACGGGATACAGGTGAAATTCTTTACCATAAAAATGAACATGAACAATTACCACCAGCAAGTATGACTAAAATAATGACGTTACTACTCGTTATGGAAGCTTTAGAACAAGGTGATTTATCGTTAGATGAAAAAGTTCGCGTAAGTGAAAAAGCTTCAGGAATGGGTGGGTCACAAGTGTTTTTAGAGACGAACGAGGAGATGTCTGTTGAAGATTTAATAAAAGCTGTAGCGATCGCTTCCGGAAACGATGCGAGCGTTGCTTTAGCCGAAAGAATTGCCGGTAGTGAAGAAGCCTTTGTTCAAAGGATGAATGAAAAGGCAAAACAATTAAACTTAAAAAATACTCATTTTGTTAATTCATCAGGTTTGCCTGCTGAAAACCATTATAGTTCTGCTTACGATATGGCAATGATCTCTAAAGAACTTTTATCCTATGAAAGTATTACAGATTATACATCAATTTACGATGATTATTTAAGAAAAGGGGAGAAAAATGAATTTTGGCTCGTTAATACGAATAAACTCGTCCGTTTTTATCCAGGTGTTGATGGTTTAAAAACAGGTTATACAGAAGAAGCCAAATATTGTTTAGCCGCAACAGCTATGCGTGATAATATGCGAGTTGTCGCTGTCGTGATGGGGGCAGATACTGTTAAAAAGCGTAATGCACAAATTTCCCAAATGTTAGATTACGCATTCAATCATTATTCAGCTAAAAAAGTTGTTCAAAAAGGAGAAACAATGACAACGCTTGACTTTTTGAAAGCTAATCAAGAAAATATTCCACTCGTCACTAAAGATTCAGTAAGTATATTATTGAAAAAAGGTGATGTTGAAAAGGAATATTCACAATCGATCACTTATGAATCAACGTTTCCTTTACCTGTAAAAGTCGGTGATGAACTAGGAACGTTGACGATTAAAGACGATGAAAAAATTATTGCCGAAGTACCTTTAACAGTTAATGAGCAAATTGATATGGCGACCTATGGGACATTATTTAAAAGAACGTTGCAAAAGTTGACGAATATTAAATAAAAATGTTTTTTATCACTAGTTTTGTCACTTAGAAGGAATATATAAGCATCATCAAGAAAGTAAATTCAATAATCTATTGAGGGGGCTGTTAAATTGGGTTTACACGTGTCTTATGAAATAACAGAAAATGTATTAATCGTCCGATTAGTTGGGGAATTAGATCATCATGAAGCAGAACAATTACGTGAAGAATGGACGAGCAAAATTTATACGACGGGAATTAAGCATATTATCGTAAATTTAAAAGAGCTTTCATTTATGGATAGCTCAGGTCTTGGTGTATTTATCGGTCGCTATAAGGAAATATTACAACTTGGTGGGGAAATGATCGTTTGTCACGTTAATCCATTTATTGAGCGTTTATTTGAGTTGTCAGGCTTATTTAAAATTGTTCGTTTAGAAAAAAGTGAGAAACAAGCCTTGCATACATTGGGGGTGGCATCATGACGAATGAAATGTATTTACAGTTTTCAAGTATTAGTGAAAATGAATCGTTCGCTCGTGTTGCTGTTAGTGCTTTTATTACACCACTTGATCCAACAATTGATGAATTAAACGAAATTAAAACTGTCGTATCTGAAGTAGTTACAAATTGTATTATACATGGTTATAATAATGAACCGCATCATTTTATAACGATTCAATGTCAAATAAATGAACAATCAGAGTTACATTTAACAATAACTGATGAAGGTGTCGGAATCGAAGACATTTCAAAAGCTAAAGAACCACTATATACATCGAAACCAGAACTCGAACGATCAGGAATGGGTTTTACAATTGTTAGCAGTTTTATGGATGAAGTAGAAATTACGTCCCAACTAAATAAGGGTACGACCGTTCACATGATTAAACAACTAGCAAAACATAAAACGGTTTATGAGTCGTGAGTTTTATGGATGTACATCTTGAAAATAAGCGACCAAAGAAACAGTTGACGAATGAACAAGTAAGAAAACTTATTTTACAAAGTCAACAAGGTAATCAATCGGCTAGGGATTTGCTCGTTGAACGAAATGTACGCCTCGTATGGTCAGTAGTCCAACGATTTATTAATCGTGGCTATGAGCCTGATGATTTGTTTCAAATTGGTAGTATCGGTTTAATGAAGGCAATTGATAAATTCGATTTATCTTACGATGTACGTTTTTCAACGTATGCGGTACCGATGATCATCGGTGAAATTCAACGGTTTTTACGGGATGATGGAACGATTAAAGTTAGCCGTACTTTAAAGGAAATCGCTAATAAAGTACGGATTAAGCGCGATGAACTGACAAAAGCATATGGGCGTTCACCGACGATTTCAGAAATCGCCCAAAGCTTAAATATTACGACAGAGGATGCGATTTATGCTTTAGAAGCTGTTAAATATCCTCAATCAATTCATGATACAGTTTTTGAAAATGATGGTGATCCGATAACATTACTAGACCAATTAGCTGAACATGAATCGAATTGGTTTAACAAAATGATTTTAGAAGATGCTATTCGCACACTCGATGAAAGAGAAAGATTAATTATTTTTTTACGTTATTACAAAGACCAAACACAAGCGAAAGTTGCTAAACGGTTGCGGATTTCACAAGTGCAAGTTTCCCGTCTTGAAAAACGGATTTTTGAAAAATTAAAGATGTATATGAAAAAATAAGTTTAATTAGAATTGTTTACTCATTGTCGTGTAAACAATTCTTTTTATTATTGAACGAACTAAATGTTTAAATATTATTTCTTAATCCATAATAAGAAAGATTATTCAGCTAAGAGGTGCTCTTTGTGACGACTATTTACGTTCAATTTAAAAAACATATTTTATTACCTAGAAATAAACATGTTCAACTCTCACAAATTGCTAATGTTGCTCCGAATAAACAAGTTACCCATGACGTAGGCGAAATAATTATTTTTGAACAACATACATTGCCGACAAATGAAGTCGTTATTGATGGTCTATTTATTATTCGCTCGATTAAAAAACATTTTCCTAACATAAATGTACGGTTTATAGGGGAGACGTTTACTGTTGCATACGTTGAGCGAAAAAAACGATCGGTTGCTAAAGTTTTCGTCCCTTTCATTTGGCTTTTACTATTTATCGGTACAGCGATGACAATTATGAATTTCCACCATGACGTTGGTATGCAAGAAGTCCAACAAAAATTGCACTATATAATTACAGGAAAAGAAAATGAATATCCCCTTTGGCTACAAATACCTTATTCATTTGGCTTAGGTATAGGGATGATTTTATTTTTTAATTATTGGTTTACGAAGCGATTTAATAAAGAACCGAGCCCCCTTGAAGTAGAATTGTTCAAATATGAACAAGAACTTGAGCAATATAAACATAATGAATTGATAAAAAACGATGATAAGTTTAATTGAATTGTTTATCGGATTTTCCATCGGTTTAGCAACAGGAGCCGGTTTTGTTGCCTTGCTTACTTTATTAAATATTATTCCACGTCTCATTCAATTGAGTGAAACGAATCGTTTTCTTAAAGTTTATATCGGAGCAGTCGTTTTCGGAACATTGTTTGGTTCTTTGCTATCGTTTAGCAATGTTACTTGGCAACTAACAAAGGTTTCCCTGATCCTTTGGGGTATATTTCACGGAATTTTTAATGGTCTTTTAGCAGCGGCTTTAGCGGAAGTATTAAATGTTTTTCCAATACTATTTCGCCGTATAAAAGCTGACAAATACCGGTTAACATTATTTATGGCGATTGTCTTTGGCAAAATTTTTGGGTCTTTATTTCAGTGGATTATTTATGTTAGGTTTTAATTAACAATTTTGAGGTGAGCGTTCATTGGCAAATAAACAAACGAATAAAAAACATATTTATGAACATTTACAAAATAATGAAGCATACATGAAGCAAACGCTCGGAGCAAATATTTCCTTTGATATCGATTTTAGGGAAATAGTAATTTTAGAAACAAAACTGCAACTATATTACGTCAATGGACTTGTTGATGATGCGGGTATTACCCAACTATTAAAAAAGCTTATTTCAATTAATGACGATGAAATAGAGGAAGATAACATATGGGAAATTGTTCAAAATCGCTTTGTTAATCAACAAGTAGAAGTTATTGCAACACTTGATGAAGCGGTTGATCAACTGCTGTCAGGACTTATTATTATTTTCATTGATGGGTTTTCGCAAGGATTTGTCATTGATGTTCGTAGATACCCTGCACGCTCACCGGAAGAGCCAGATACTGAACGGGTTATCCGTGGCTCACGCGATGGTTTTACAGAAAGCATTTTAGAAAATACGGCATTAACAAGACGTCGAATAAGAGATGAGCGTTTACGTCATGAAATGTTAAATGTAGGGGAACGCTCAAAAACAGATGTTTGTCTTTGTTACTTGCAAGATGTCGCAAATGAAGGGCTATTAAATAATGTAAAAGAAATGATTAACAATATAGAAATTGATGGATTAACGATGGCTGAGAAAGCATTAGAGGAATTTATTTCTAAACAACGTTGGAACATTTATCCGCTCGTTCGGTATACTGAACGACCGGATGTTGCTGCTGATCATATTTTAGACGGGCATATTGTCATTATGGTTGACACATCACCAAGTGTCATTATTTTACCGACGACATTTTTTGATCACCTAGAACATGCAGAAGAGTTTCGTCAAACTCCGGCAATTGGGACATTTATCCGTTGGGTACGTATATTAGCTGTTTTAGCATCGATTTATTTATTACCGCTTTGGTTACTATTCGTTCTTGAACCATCATTATTACCGGAAAAGCTATCGTTTATTGGACCGAATGAAACGAGCAATATTCCGGTTTTTTTACAAATCCTTTTAGCTGATATAGGTGTTGAATTTATGCGAATGGCAGCTGTTCATACTCCGACACCACTAGCGACAGCGATGGGACTTATCGCGGCAGTTCTCATTGGAGAAATTGCTGTTGACGTCGGTCTATTTACACCTGAAGTTATTTTATATGTAGCGGTGAGTACGATTGGTAATTATGTCACTCCAAGTTATGAACTTAGTGTTGCTAACAAACTAACAAAACTTTTTTTACTTATAATAACAGCTGTATTCGGTGCAAAAGGTTTTGTCTTAGGTGTTTTATTGAACATATTATTTTTAATGAATATTCGTTCAGTTGATGTTCCATATCTTTGGCCATTATTACCGTTTAATCCGGGTGCGATGTTACATTTTCTCATTCGTTATCCCGCATCAAAGGAATATAAGCGACCATTATATGTTCGCCCTAAAAACATTTATCGTCAACCGAAGGAAACAATTAAATAATTTTACTTTTTTAAATACCCTTTTTATGATAAAGTATTGACTTAATACAGGGAAGAGAAAGGGGAAGTCTTCGATGACAATTTCACACCATCCGTTTACAATTAATGAAAATGGACATTTAGCAATAGGTGGCGTCGACACGGTCGAGTTAGCTAAAGAGTATGGAACTCCACTTTATATATATGATGTCGATATTATCCGACAAAATTGTCAAACTTTCATTCAAGCCTTTAAAAATCTCGGCATTAAAGGGCAAGTTGCCTATGCGAGTAAAGCCTTTTCATCAATTGCCATGGTCCAACTTGTTCAGGAAGAAGGTTTAAATTTAGATGTCGTATCTAAAGGTGAATTATATACAGCTATTAAAGCGGGCTTTCCGACAAAAAATATTCATTTACATGGGAATAATAAAAGTTTAGCAGAGTTAGAAATGGCTCTTAATTATAAAATAGGTTGTATCGTCGTTGATAACTTTTATGAAATTGAATTGCTTAATCATTTATTACAAGAACGTAAACAACAAATGGACGTATTAATTCGTGTAACCCTAGGTATACAGTCGGAAACGCATCATTACATAATGACAGGCAATGAAGATTCAAAATTTGGTTT
>Ga0209487_1004183_pt1 | contig 11172 bp, 12 predicted proteins | sample Poulit2012_FD_187524 | JGI IMG/M metagenome (GOLD analysis project Ga0209487, IMG submission 187524) | Agricultural soil microbial communities from Georgia to study Nitrogen management - Poultry litter 2012 (SPAdes) (version 2) | ecosystem: Environmental > Terrestrial > Soil > Agricultural land... | reverse complement strand
TAATTCTATTGACACAGTTTAAAGGATACTCTCAATTACATAAATACAATTATTGAGTTTCACTTCAACTTCTATGAAATTCGTCATTTCAAATCCAAGACTAACGACCGCCCGAGCAGCTGAGCTACCTTCTTTCATACGTCTTTTGTTACATCCACAGATTCCTTTTGTCGGAATCCTGAATATAAGGAATTCAAAAATATCACAATCCGAATTTCAGAATTCGTTCTTCAAAATCAGTCGGATCAACAGCAAAAGCAAATAATGTCTGATCATCTTCCGTAACGGTAATATACTGTACCGGCTGACTGAGCTCCATCTTCCGAACCGGATTTCCTTCCCAGTCAAAAACCAATACCGTTTGTGAATTAAATTTTACATCATAATCTTCTTTATACTCTCTGCCGGACCATAAAATGTAAATATATTCACCGGTAGAACACATATCAATTGTACTCACCATACATTCCGGCAAAAAACTCACAGAATAACTACCTTCATAAGATTGATCCGTAATTCTTGGAAAATCTAAATAAAGTTCAAACAATCGTATAAGACCATCTTTCTCCATTTGACATATTTCAAATTGCGGAGCAAAAGTAGTTGTTGTAAAAAACAGGTCCTTCTCCGGATGTTTTTCGATCCTGCCTTGATAGGCGAGGGAAAGCCCTGCATCTGAAGACCGAATATTTTCAGAAAGCGGGTAATCCAGAAATGTCTGGTGAATCACTCCATGACCATCCGACAAGGCATATCTCTTCGATGAGTCACTGACAAAACTGAAGTAAACAGAATCCTCAAGATAAATCATATTCATACACATACCAGACAATCTTCCTACTTCCGCAAGGATTCCCGTCGATAACTCCAACTGAAAATGTCTTTGTGAATTCTCTTGGAAGACATCAATATATCCCGGGATCGGAGAGCGGGAGATGAAATTGCTGAAATCTACTAATTCACCAGGTCCTTTTCCCTGTGACCCTGTCTGAACAATAAGATCCCCTGAAGACAAATCAAAAAGATGAAGATAAGGCGGTGTATTTGGACTTACGATAAGAATCGAATCTGATACAAGAAGAGCTCCGAGAGCTCCGATCGAATCCAGAGGAGAAGACAAGGTTACTTCTTCCGCAAAAATTGAATCCGTTCTCTCAAAAAGAGACAACAGACGATCCGCACTTACCCTGCTTTTCTCGCGGACAACCTCTCCACAAGACCATAATAGCAGAAAAAGAAATACACACAACCCAAAAGTAATATATTTGATCAAATACCTCATACAATAAAATCATTTCAACATCATTCAATAATCAAAAGCATCTGCTATTTTAAATACCATACACTTTAGCACTAAGAAACAGCAGATGCTTAAAACATTTAATTACACTCCGGTCCATAGAAGGTCCAGGTTCCCTCCCCTGGTATAGAAACTCTCTTGCAGATTATATTTCTATTTTTGTGTTCACAACATTTGTCTGTTCCACTTCCGCTCGATTGAATTTCAATCTCCATCACTGCTCCCTCACTCATCCCATATGTGGGATTGATCAAGGAAGTAGATAGAGTAAAGATCAACATGATCAGGAAAAGACTGGTGCCGATGGCATACATCACATTTTTGAAACTAAATTTTTTCGTGTTTTATAATTTTAAAAAATAATTATTTCAAGATTTGATCATTTATCACAGCTAAGGCGGAGACCGACTTTGGATTTTTTTAAATTATTTTTCTTTTTTATTTCCACTCTACGATTTGCCATTGTTCCAGTTGTTGCCGGTCAGACTGTTCTATATCAAGAGCGTAATAGAAATAATCATTCCCAATAGAAAAAGGATAAAGGTTTTTTCGGATCACATGCATCTGACTAAAGTCCTGATTGTATAAAATAGTAAAAGCGAATAATGTGCCTTCACGATCTTCGGGCACTACATCCCGACCGTTATGCAAAAAATACTTTCCTCCCGCCAAAGGCATCAGGCGGTGATATAATGGATTTTGAAAGAGATGATTCATCTGTGTATTGGCATCCGGAATCTGACTCCCTGAAACACCGGCTATTGGCTGGACCACCGGAAATTCCTCACCGGGGTCAACGATTTTAAGAAGGTTCCCTTCCAGATCATAAATATAAATCTTCGGCTCCGTCGGGTAATTAATATACAGACGATCGTTGATAAAAGATGTATTGATATACTCATAAAATCCGAAATATCCCGTATGGTAATGAGGCGGATAAGAAATATTTAGAGTCTCGAACCGGTCTGTTTTCATATCATAATACCCGATTAGCGGAATGGTATAATCTCCGTTTTTGGAAAGAGAACGCAGGGTAAAATAGACTTTGCCCTCATTATAGAATATGGGACACTCATTATTATTGTTGTGCGGATGAAGACCCCGAAAAGCACTTTGCCCGGTCATATGAACCACCTGTTGGATGATTCCATTGGCATTGTACAAGAGAACTCTATTTTCTACTGCATCCAGTACAAATATAGAATCCGGATTGTGATAATATACTGAAGTAACCTGAGCTGTTCCATTAGGTCCCTTTTCGGGGATGGGTATAGAATCAAGATAGTGATAAGACGAAAAATCAAAGATTTCAATCTGGCGGTTGCGTTCATCAAATCCGCACATAATATCAGGGTAACGAACATTTGAAGAGTATCTTCCGATAGGCAGTTCATGAAAGGTGCCGGGGATCTCCAGAGTCAATGTATCAGAATCGAATACTACACCGGTGACTTCTTTCGGATAACTTGGAATACCAAGAGATTCTCCTGGATCTTCAGAACAAGCAATAAGCAGCAAAACCAAAAACAAATTAAACTTATATGTCATATTCAAATTTTTATTTCCGACAAAGCGCATACTGAAGTGATATAAACCTCAGTATGCGCAAATTCTTCAATCGTAAAGACATTTCAGTTACAATGGGGACAACCACTATTAGCCGGTGAACAAAAATCCCCGGGTTCCGGACCACATTTCAAACAGTGATCTCCAGGTAACCCAGATGGATTACAAAAATATCCATCATACCATCCTGTTCCGGTTTGAGACGAACTTGAGCTACTCATCTCCATCACTGCGCCTTCACTCATCCCATATGTGGGGTTGATCAAGGAAGTGGATAGAGTAAAGATCAACATAATCAGGAATAATTTAGTGCACCAAACACTAAATTCATATGGTGCCAAGTTTTGTTCTTTTGGCACATCTCATCGTTAAGCTTCCATCAGATAGCCAAGGCTATCTTCATTCAGCAGGCCTTGATCTGAACCAAAATAACGGCAACTTTCACCAAAGCAACTTAATGCTTGGCGCACTGGTGCCGATGGCATACATCACATTTTTGAAACTAAAATTTTTCATTTTTTTCGTATTTTATAATTTAAAAAAATAATTATTTCCGGATTTGATCATTTATCACAGCTAAGGCGGATGCAAGGTCTCCCTCCCGACTTTAGATTCTCTCAAATTGTTTTTTTCTTTTGCCGGAGGGCGATCTATATCCTTCCTTTGGTGGTAGAAGGGCGTGTAGATGGATCCGGTACAGGATCCATGGTGGTCTCCGCCGAAATGAGATACCCGGGGCGTCCCCTCACTTGCAGGAATATTTTTCCGATGTACTCCCCCAACAGTCCGATCAATATAAACTGAATACTGCTGAAGAAGAGTACCACCACCATCAGAGATGACCAACCCGGTACCGTCCTCCCGACGATCGTATGTATATAAAGCACCCAGACCAGCAAACCAAACGCAAAAAAGATAGAAAGAACACCCAGATGTAACCCATACCGCAAGGGCCGGATTCCCGTAGCGGTCATTCCATCCAGACCCATGAATCAGGGAAGGATAGAAAATCGCGAAGGTGATACTCAGAAGAAGTACAGGAACGACAAACCTCATCCTCCTCTTCCCGGTCAGGGAAGTGAAAAAACGATATTTTCCCGGTATCTGTCTAATAAAACTCACAAACATCCGATTTTATGATTTCTGTCCTTCGCCAGAATCCTAATTTGTAAAATCGATTTTACGGGATGCACCTAACATAACCCGAATAAACTAATTCTACAAATTTTTTAACAATAAAATCAAATAATATTTTTTCTAATATTGTGAAAAAGATATTAGAAACTTCATCGGCAGCAAGCAATACTTTGTTATACGACACTTACATCCGAAAAAGGAGATGAAATAGAAATACAGTGAGAGACGAAGAAAAAGGAGAGCCGGACACTTTTATTTAAAAAATTCCAAGGATTGGGTAACTGTTTTGAGGCCAGGTGTTTGATATCATCACATCCGTGATCATTCTTTTCTGTCCAAGCAGATCCATATATGACCACCCAAAAACCAATCCCTTCCCGGATAGTTCCATTACAGATGCGCGCCCCTAAAACTGAATGTACGGAACGGCTGTGTCCCCTAATATATTTCCAATTCGAAAATACAATCCCGTTATTATGAAAGATAATTGCACGAATTCCTTGGGAACAGTCTCTTTTTGCGGACGAGTTCCTCATCTGCCCGTGTAAGCAGGTCGATCCATTCATCTTCATTCCCCCTATGACGTAATTCTCAGATCATAGAAGTCTAAAACGTAAATTCAAATATATCTTCATCAAGATGTCCTCTGCCCCTGCCATAAATAATCCTTTTTTCTTCGTCTACTTCAAATTTTATAATCTGATGTTCCAACTCATACCGGGCAAGCAATTCTCCATCCCAATTAAAATGGTCGATATATTGAAAAGAAGAAGTGCTGTATTTATCATCAATTAATCCGTCATCCGGATACATGTCTTTGGTAGGTTCTCTTTTGCCGACATAACCCGCATAAAAGCCTTCTTCTCCTGCCACTACCTTAGAATATCCATACCACGTCTTACCATAGATTGGGATGGGATCAAATCGACGAATCGAACTTTCACTCAGTTCTGGAAAATGATTTTCGAGACCCGCGATTGACTTTTCCAACTCGCCCTCCGTATTATATATCTCGATCAAGTCTCTAAATCGGTAAGCCTGTACCATTTTCTCATTATCTGGCCGGATGGCTCCATAAGTCAGATTTCCAATTAGTCGAAGCCGGGGATCCTTATTTCGGTCGGTGACATCATCCGGAAGATTTCCAAAATATCTTCGAGGTTTCATCGTATTGGGTTCCAATTCCACAAAAGCACTATCCGGCCTTTTGAAATTATAATTCCTGACAATCCACTTGTCCTCTAAAAGTAACAACATCTCAATACTGAAGGGGGAAGAAAAATAATATTCCCTGCTATTATCACTCGAAATACGGGCAGTAGAATCCTGCAGGCCATCCAAAGAAGTTACTACGATTTTATTCGTGATGAAATCGAAAAAATACAGACTGTCCTCCGATTTGTGAAAATCAAATAATGTAGTGAGTTCCATGGGACCTCTCCCCATCATTCCGATTTTGGTCAATACCCGGCGATCCTCGATATCAACCAAAGCTCCGAAGCAATCATCATGAACGATTTGTTCAAAAAAGTATATTCGATCAGTTAAGTGGCAAAAATCCGTCAAATAACCAAGTACAGGACCAGTATCAAAATTTACCGGATGTCCGAGGAGTGATATTGTTCTGGAATTGATTAAGGAATCTGAAAGGAAGATAAAGTTTTCTGCCCTCTCTGTCTGATGCTCACCTTGACATGCCATCAGAATCAAAATAATTAGTGCACCTTGTATGGGTAAAAAGAATCTCATAAATACTTATCATGGTAATGAAATATCTTTATCCTCCCAAAAGATATTTTCTAGTGGGAGGATAAAAATATTTTCGGAAATCAATATGTTTTTGATTTTGGTTTCCATCCAATACATTTTTTCAAAATATTCCCCTCTGCATCCCTTACATAACATTCATCATTTGGATTTGCGCGATCACATTCATCATCACAATCACCAGATGAAGTTGACGTCAAAGATTTAAACATAATTCCCTCACTCATCCCATACATAGGATTGATCAAGGAAGTGGATAGAGTAAAGATCAACATGATCAGAAATAAGCTGGTGCCGATGGCATACATCACATTTTTGAAACTAAAATTTTTCATTTTTTTCGTGTTATAAAATTTAAAAATATAATTATTTCCAGATTTGATCATTTATCACAGCTAAGGGGGATGCAAGGTCTCCCGATCGACTTTGGATTTTCTCAAATTGTTTTTTTCTTTTGCCGGAGGGCGATCTGTATCCTTCCTTTGATGGGTGGAAGGGCGTGTAGATGGATCCGGTACAGGATCCATGGTGGTCTCCGCCGAAATGAGATACCCGGGACGTCCCCTCACCTGCAGGAATATTTTTCCGATGTACTCCCCCAACAGCCCGATCAATATAAACTGAATACTGCTGAAGAAGAGTACCACCACCATCAGAGATGACCAACCCGGTACCGTCCTCCCGACGATCGTATGCATATAAAGCACCCAGACCAGCAAACCAAACGCAAAGAAGATAGAAAGAACACCCAGATGTAACCCATACCGCAAGGGCCGGATTCCCGTAGCGGTCATTCCATCCAGAGCCAGCTTCATCATCTTCAGGGCGGAGTACTTAGTCCGTCCCACCATCCTCGGACGGCGTATATACGGGACTATCGTCGCCTTCCAGATTGTTTCATTATTTTTTTCACCGCTTGTTGGCGCTTTTTTTGGATGAAGGTCAGAGTTATATTCTACGACAGGGCAAAGATCCGCTATCATACCCCGCAGATACAGATTCCGCTCCGGAAGGCTGCGCAATACCTCTGCTACCCGATGACTCATCAGTCGGAAATCATTCGCACCCGGCACTACAGACGAGCCACTCATCCGCCGAAGGAGGGCATAATAACTCCGGGAAGTCACTCTTTTCAAAGCAGAAGCAGAAGCCGGTTCATACACCGGGATTCCATACACCACCTCGAATCCGCTCTTATATCCCCGGATCATCTCCGGAATCAGTGCAGGCGGCTGCTGCAGATCGATATCCATGGTCACCAGGATCTCTCCCCTGGCCGATCGGATCCCGGCCATGAGAGCTTGCTGTTGTCCGAAATTTCGCACGAAATGGATGACCTGCAGCTGCGGATAAATCCCCTTCATCTCCTCCAGCAGGATGCCGGAGGCATCCCGACTTCCGTCGTTCACGACGAGGATCTCATGCCGGTAGGGACTTAAATCCACCGCTGCTACAGCCTGTAAAAAAGCAGGAATGCTTTCTTCTTCATTGTAGCAGGGAGCGATAATAGAAATCATCCCCGGGACAAATCCGGTTTCTCTTATGGTCTGATGTATTTTTCGATCTCTCATTCTTCCGCATTTTCAGGCTCAGACAAAGGTTCCAGGTATTGACGGACTTCCTGCTTGATCGTATCGGAATTCTCCCACTTCCGGGTCAGAATATTGGAATAAGTCATCAGTCCGAGAAGCAGTATGCCCGAACAAAACAACAAGATGCGTCTCCCTTTCCTGCTCGCCCGCCCAAGCATGTATCTCAGGCCCCACCCTGCCGTTTACAATCGTATCAAAATCCCAAAAAATTCATTCAACAAATTCACCTGAAAGTGACAATTTATAAAATTTTTCCTCTGTGTTAGCCGCCATAATAGCATGCACTTTTTTTGGACCATTTAATCCATTTGATTCAACCTCAATATTAATCTTACCAGTATCACCCGGGATAATCAAGTGGGAGCTTAAATTATAATTACTACAAGTACAATCGGGATTAACATACTCTATTATCAAATTCGAATTCCCGGTGTTAATAAAAACAAATTCACCTTTCATAAGGCTATCCACACTAATAGATTCTTGCTCAATTCTTTGAGCAAGAAACCTTATAGAAGTTTTATCCGGAGGAATGACTTGTTTTTGTACGTCATTTCGAGAAGTGTTCAGTTCAGATGAATTACCACACCCAGCAACCCATAAGACGACAAAACATCTTAATAGTGGAATTAAATTAAATTTAGCACTTTTTAAAATCATCGATTTTATATTTGAAATCTGTAGAGCAATATTCGTTCATTTATTTCATCAATATCCACGCATCCATATATATAATCATCAATTTTCCCGATCACCCGAAATGTTTTAGGAACATCAATATCCCCGATCAAGACTCTATCTTCATATATTTGCAATCCATCATTAGAAGAATGACCACCTCTTCTGTAACTTCTAAATGTATTAGATCCAATACATTTCAGATAAGTATAATATCCTTTAGTAGGCCGGTTTTCAAAATACATATCTCGAATTTTATTCCCATTCGCTTCATTATAAATATCACCATCTAACTGAAATTGTGTATAAGATGTATCCATATCTTTTCCGGAAATCCCAAAAGAATAAATCAGATCTCCCGATAAAGAATAGACATAAATCTTAGGATCAATCTCATGGTTCACATAAAATTCCTGATTTGAATTCATATCATAGCTGAAAAAAGAATGTTGGCCCAGATATTTATATTGAAGGTACATCGGAGATCTTCGACCAAATATTTTATTAACTCGGCCATTTTTGAGACTAATTTCTGCCAAGATCCTTCCATTCAAATAATAATCTTTGGACCGAAATGCATTAAAATACTCATGCTGGGAATAGATTGGAACATAAATATGATCTTCGAAAGATCGTATGATCAGATTCTCCCACTCAAATGTGTACAAACCGATCTCATCGCCCGATGGTTTTTTTTCATTAAATATCTTATCCCCGTCAGGAATACGGTGCCAATTAATATTCAATAATTGACGGAACTCCCAGTCCGGTCCAAAAACATAGGCATCATTCGAAGAACCTAAAAATACTTTTTGTCCGTCTTTTTTAAAATTAATACCATCAATATATTTAATATTGATTTCTTTAGGTCCTTTCCCTTGACCAAGAGTTCTTTCTATAAAATGTCCTTTTTGATTAAATTTATTGACATATCCAAAATAAGAATCCACAAAAAATATGGTATCCTTCCATATAGCTAATTCACCAGTATAAGAAGAAACTATTGAATCCAATCTTATTGAATCTAAATGTATATTATCTATAAGAGATACACTGGAAGAATAATGAGGAATCTTCTCAAAATCGCTTTGATTTTCTTCATTTTTACAAGAAATAATAATCAATAGAAAAACAAATAGACATACAGATACACGCATATTTCGATTTTTATGAGGTCTGATTATTGGAATATAATAATCAGACCTCGTGTAAAAATTAACAGTTACCATTAAAATCTTGACAATTGATGTTTGATCCGTAACCTTTTGCACATGTATTCCCACTACCACTTGTTTTACATTTACCTAACCAAGTACAGTGACATACAATATCACCTGTACCTGATTCAGATGAACTTGAATCACTCCTCTCCATCACTGCTCCCTCACTCATCCCATACATAGGATTGATCAAGGAAGTGGACAGAGTAAAGATCAACATGATCAGGAATAAGCTGGTGCCGATGGCATACATCACATTTTTGAAACTAAAATTTTTCATTTTTTTCGTGTTATAAAATTTAAAAATATAATTATTTCCAGATTTGATCATTTATCACAGCTAAGGCGGATGCAAGGTCTCCCGACCGACTTTAGATTTTCTCAAATTGTTTTTTTCTTTTGCCGGAGGGCGATCTGTATCCTTTCTTTGATGGGTGGAAGGGCGTGTAGATGGATCCGGTACAGGATCCATGGTGGTCTCCGCCGAAATGAGATACCCGGGACGTCCCCTCACTTGCAGGAATATTTTTCCGATGTACTCCCCCAACAGTCCGATCAATATAAACTGAATACTGCTGAAGAAGAGTACCACCACCATCAGAGATGACCAACCCGGTACCGTCCTCCCGACGATCGTATGTATATAAAGCACCCAGACCAGCAAACCAAACGCAAAAAAGATAGAAAGAACACCCAGATGTAATCCATACCGCAAGGGCCGGATTCCCGTAGCGGTCATTCCATCCAGAGCCAGCTTCACCATTTTCAGGGCGGAGTACTTAGTCCGTCCCGCCATCCTCGGACGGCGTATATACGGGACTATCGTCGCCTTCCAGATTGTTTCATTATTTTTTTCACCGCTTGCTGGTACTTCTTTTGGATAAAGATCAGAGTCATATTCTACGACCGGGCAAAGATCCGCTATCATACCCCGCAGATACAGATTCCGCTCCGGCATGCTGCGCAATACTTCTGCTACCCGATGACTCATCAGTCGGAAATCATTCGCACCCGGCACTACAGACGATCCACTCATCCGCCGAAGGAGGGCATAATAACTCCGGGAAGTCACTCTTTTCAAAGCAGAAGCAGAAGCCGGTTCATACACCGGGATTCCGTACACCACCTCGTATCCGCTCTTATATTCCCGGATCATCTCCGGAATCAGTGCAGGCGGCTGCTGCAGATCGATATCCATGGTCACCAGGATCTCTCCCCCGGCCGATCGGATCCCGGCCATGAGAGCTTGCTGTTGTCCGAAATTTCGCACGAAATGAATGACCTGCAGCTGCGGATAAATCCCCTTCATCTCCTCCAGCAGGATGCCGGAGGCATCCTGACTTCCGTCGTTCACGACGAGGATCTCATGCCGGTAGGGACTTAAATCCACCGCTGCTACAGCCTGTAAAAAAGCAGGAATGCTTTCTTCTTCATTGTAGCAGGGAGCGATAATAGAAATCATCCCCGGGACAAATCCGGTTTCTCTTATGGTCTGATGTATTTTTTGATCTCTCATTCTTCCGCATTTTCAGGCTCAGACAAAGGTTCCAGGTATTGACGGACTTCCTGCTTAATCGTATCGGAATTCTCCCACTTCCGGGTCAGAATATTAGAATAAGTCATCAGTACGAGAAGCAGGACACCCGAACAAAACAACAAGATGCGCCTCCCTTTCCTGCCCGCCCGCCCATGCAGGTATCTCAGGCCCCACCCTGCCCAGGCAGAAAGTCCGATGATGCTCAGATACATATACCGATCCGCGGTGATCATCGCCCGGGGCATGGGGAGGATATGTAGCACCAGCAGAAGATTGACCCCGAAAAACAAGAGTCCAAAAACCGGAAAATATTCCTTTCTTCGATATAAGTCCGCCAGATACAATAGAAAAAACAATACCAGCAAAACATATATA
>Ga0209487_1004182_pt1 | contig 11174 bp, 10 predicted proteins | sample Poulit2012_FD_187524 | JGI IMG/M metagenome (GOLD analysis project Ga0209487, IMG submission 187524) | Agricultural soil microbial communities from Georgia to study Nitrogen management - Poultry litter 2012 (SPAdes) (version 2) | ecosystem: Environmental > Terrestrial > Soil > Agricultural land... | reverse complement strand
TGACGGCGATTTGACGCAGGAGATAGCGGGCCAGACGCCAGGGCACCCGCAAAGTATAACCACTGCCTCAGAAAATCCCCGACGGGAGCGCACTTCGGCTGCCGCCAACAGTGCCGGGATAGAATGCGCGGCGTGACGGTTGCCAGCTGCCGCCCAACTTGTCTGGAGAGCGAAGAGTGTTGAACCCGGAAGCGGTCCTGCGATTTGCCGACACAGAACCCGACGTGACCCTGCGCCTGACGCCCGGGGAGATCGACTTCCTGCGCTTCGTGGACGGGCAGCGCACGATCGCCCGCATCGCCACGGACGCCGGGATGGACGGTGAGCAGGCGGTGGCAATAGCCCACCGGCTCGCCAGCCTGGGCGTGCTGCAGGAGCGGCCCGAGGCAGGGGAGGCGTCCGCTGTCAGCGGACCCGGCGGGGAGGACCAGCCACCCGGTGAAACCGCGAGCGCACCCGGGGAGTCCGGCGCCGCCGTGGGTTGCGACCCCGCCCGCACCCTGGTCCCGCGACTCGACGAGCGGTACCGGTTCGGGACGGTGGGGGTCGACCCCGGTCAGCTGATCTCCTGGGAGGAGCAGGTTGGCCACCAGGTGAACCGCCTCGCCCTCTACGGGAGCGGAGCGGCTGGCCGCACGAAGCGGGCCCGCGGGCGGGGCAGGCCGCTGCGCGTGGAACCGGCGGTCGGGGCGGGGGAAGCGCTCCTGGCGAACCGCGATACTCTGCTCTATTACAACCTGTACGTGGGACGGCCGGCAGTTGCCCTGCCGTTCAGCAGCGCAGGTCAGGACACGGATGGCCCAGGCGACGCAAGAGACAGGAAGTGACGCAATGAAGGCAGAGAACGAGTCTCCCGCCGCGCTGGCCGGGCCCCTGCTGCCCTGGAGGCAGCTGCCCTTCCCGGTGCCCTGGGACGAGGTGTTCGGCTCCACCGGTCCGCTCAACCTCGAGGTCGGCTTCGGGGACGGCCGCTACACGGTCAGGCGGGCACTCGCCCACCCGGACGAGCGGTTCGCCGCCCTGGAGATCTCGACGGCGAGCGTGATGCGGGCGCTGCGGCGCACAAAGCGCGACGGGGCGACCAACGTGCGCCTCCTCAAGCTGGGCGCTCAGTTCGCGGTCAGGCATCTCTTCGCGCCCGGCTCGCTCGCCAGCATCGTCGTGAATTTCCCCGACCCGTGGCCAAAGGAGCGTCACGAGAAAAACCGCCTACTGCAGGCCTCATTCTTCGACCTGGCAGCCTCGCGCCTGCAGCCCGGCGCGGCCATCCTGCTCGCCACCGACCATCCCGAATACCTCGCCTTCGCACGCGAGCAGGCGCTCCTGTCGGGGCGGTTCGACCTGGAGGAGCGCGAGGCTCCGCCCGAGGTTTTTGAAACAAAGTACGCCCTCAAGTGGCGAGACCAGGGCAAGCCGCTCTACTATCAGGCTTTCGTCAACAGGGGCGGCGACGCCCCGCACTTCCCTATCCTGGAAAGGCCAACCGCGATGCCGCACGCACTGTTGCAAGGTGACATGAAATCGATCGACGGTCTCGAGAAGCGGGTCATCCCCTATGGCGATGGCCACGTGATCCTCCACGAAGCCGCCCGCAGCCTGGGTGAGGGCGGCGACCGGCTCCTCGTGCGGGCCACTATCGACGAGCCCGACCTCAAGCAGCAGGTGCTCGTCGTGGTGCAGCGTCGCGAGGGGGGCGAACTGATCGTCCGGCTCGAGCCGTTCGGCGACCCGATAATCACCAGGACAGCCCGGGGGGCGGTGCACGGGGTCACCGAGTGGCTCGTCGACACGGGCGGCTTCCGGGTGCAGGAGCGCAACTACTGACATGACCCGGACGCCCGAGCTCCTCACCGCACCGAACCTCCACGCCCGCCACGGTTTCTCGACAAGGCGGGGCGGGAGTTCGACCGGGCCGTACGGCAGCCTTAACCTGCGGCACGGCCTGGGCGACGAGCACGACGCGGTCGAAAGGAACATCGACCTGTTCCTGGAAGCCTTCGGCTCCTCCCGTGACAGGCTGTGCGTACTGAAGCAGGTTCATGGCGGCCGGGCGGTGGAGGCCAGGCCCGGCGAAAGCCAGGAGGCCGATGCCCACGTCTCGATCGACCCGGACCTGCTCCTGGTGGTCGGCTGGGCCGACTGCCTGCCGCTGCTCCTGTCCGACCCCGACTCGGGTGCTGTGGGTGCTGTGCACAGCGGCTGGCGTAGCACAGTGGCCGCCATAGCAGGGGAGACTCTCCGGTTGATGAACGAGCTCTACGGAACGCAACCCCAGCGGGTACGGGTGGCGCTGGGACCGGGCATATGCGGCGACTGCTACGAGGTGGGCGACGAGGTGGCCCAGGCGGTCACGGCGGCCGGCGCGGAGATCGCGCTGAGAGCTGGCAGCCGGCCCGGAAAGTGGCAGCTGGACATCCCCCGCGCCACGCTGCACCTCCTGGAGAAGGCCGGGGTGGACCCGGACAACGTCTTTTATCCCGGCTGGTGCACCTCCTGCGAGCCCGGGCGCTTCTACTCGCACCGGCGCGACCGCGGCCTGACCGGCCGGCAGTGGGCGGGCATCAGGGCGCAGGGCTAGGCGCAGCGGACGGGGCTAAGCTGGACGGGGAGTGGTTAACAGGTGCAACGGTTACTGGAGATAATGCGCATCCTGCGGGCACCGGACGGCTGCCCCTGGGACCGCGAGCAAACCCATGCCTCGCTCAGGAAGTACCTGCTCGAGGAGGCGGGTGAGGCGGTCGATGCGCTCACTTCGGGTGATACCCGTGCGATCGTCGACGAGCTGGGGGACGTGCTCCTCCAGGTCGCCTTCCACGCGGTCATCGCCGAGGAGGAGGGCACGTTCGATTACGAGCAGGTGGAGGCGGCCATAGTCGACAAGCTGGTACGGCGGCATCCGCATGTGTTCGCCGACGCCGCTGCCGCGAACGCCGACGAGGTGGTCAGTAACTGGCAGGCGATAAAGGCGCGCGAACGGGAGGAGCGTGGCGAAGAGGCGGAACGGCCGGCCCACGAGCGCGTGCCCCACTCGCTGCCGTCCCTGCAGCGGGCGGCGAAGGTGGGCAAGCTGCTGGGCGACACGCCAGCGGATGGCGATGCCCAGGCCAGCGACGCTCAATCCATAGGCCGGCAGCTCTACGACCTTGCTCAGCTTGCCCGCCGGCAGGGCATCGATCCGGAGGTCGCGCTGCGCGAGGCGACCCTTGCGCGGATCGAGGAGGCCAACTCCAACACCGGCACGACCGGGGAGGAGTAGCGTGCCCGCCCTCCGGCAGCTGCAGGAGGTACGAGACGCGCTCGCGGTGCGTACGCCCCGCACCTTCTCCGTGCCCGGCTTCCGCGACGCCGCCGTGGTCGTCCCGCTGCTCGTCACCGACGCCGGTCTGGAGCTGCTGTTCACGGTCAGGAGCCGGGAACTACGCAATCACGCGGGCCAGATAGCCTTCCCCGGCGGGGCTGTCGACCCGGGCGAGACCCTGGTCGAGGCGGCGCTGCGCGAGATGCACGAGGAGGTGGGCCTGCGGGTGCCGGCCGGGAACGTGCTGGGCTACCTCGACGAGTACCCGACGCCGGCGCGTTACGTGGCGACCCCGGTGGTCGCCTGGCTGCAGTGGCCGCAGGAGGTGCGGATCAACCCGGCCGAGGTCGCCGAGGTCTTCACCGTCCCCCTGAGCGACCTGAAGGCGATCGTGCCCTACTGGAAGGAGCGGCAGCTGGAGGGGATGACGCGGCGGCTCCACTACTACGAGTGGGGCGACCGGCTCATCTGGGGATTTACCGGCAATGTCGTCCGCGACTTCCTCGCCTTGTTCGATTGAGCCCCGATTCCCCGCAGGGGACGTGATAACCTCGCTTTCTAACGCATAGGAGGCGGGAACCCAGATGAAACCTCAGGATGTCCAGGTTCGACATGGTGAACGCAGCTACTCCTTCTCGGCCGGCGAACTCGTCGAAGCGCTGCAGGCCTCGAGCGTGCCCACCGACCACGCGATCCGCATCGCCCGCGACGTGGAGAAGAAGCTTCGGGCCGCGAACCGGCAGGAGATCAGGTACGAGCAGCTCCTGGCCCGGATAGTCGAGGCCGTGAAGGAGCGGGTGGGGCCGGAGGCGGCCGAGCAGATCCGCTCCCAGACTCCGCCGTTCGTGGGCCTGGCAGTGCAGAAGGGCGACCAGGAGGAGCGCTTTTCAAAGCGCACGCTGGCGCACTCGATGGAGAAGTTCGGCCTCTCCTTCAAGGAAGCCTATGCGGTGGCCAAGAACGTGGAGCAGCAGCTGCGCATGAGCGGCAGCGAGACGGTGGAGGAGGACATGCTCGCCCACGTGGTCGCCGTGACCCTCGAGGCCCGCTTTGGCCGCGAGGCCCGCCTGCGTTACGAGGCGACCCTGAGCGATCCCGTCGACCTTTACGTCGTGGAGAGCGACGGCACGCGGCTTCCGTACAGCCGCGGCATCCTCGCCCGTTCGCTGATGCCTATTGGCCTGGCGCCCGAGCTGGCCTACGCGCTGGCCAAGCGCACAGAGGAGGTCCTGTGGCAAAGCGGCAAGCGGCGGGTTTACAGGTCCGAGGTGCGCAGGCTGGTGAACCGGCTCCTCAACGAAGAGGCCGGCGGCGACTTCGCCCGGCGTTACGCCCTCCTGCACCGGCTGCGTGAGGCAGAGCAACCCGTAATCATCCTCGTAGGCGGCGCCCCCGGCGTGGGCAAGAGCACCGTGGCGGCAGAGCTTGGTTACCGGCTGGGCATCCCCCGCATGGTCTCCACCGACTCCGTGCGCCAGGCGTTGCGCTCGCTCATCAGCAAGGAGCTAAGCCCGCTGCTGCACGAGTCCAGCTACACCGCCTGGCGGGCCGAGCTCCTGCCGGTCGAACTGGAGCAGGCGCAGCTCGACCCGGTGAGGGTCATCCGCGGCTTCCGCGTGCAGATCCAGCAGCTCGCCACCGCCGTGAACGCGATCATCGAGCGGAACATCCAGGAGAACATGTCGCTCGTGATGGAGGGCATCCACCTGGTGCCCGGGCTCTCGCCGCTGGGCACCTTCGAAAACGCTCTGGTGGTCGAGGTGATGCTGAGTGTCGAGGACGAGGACAACCACCGCGACCATTTCGCCCTGCGCGAACGGCAAACTCACGCGCGCCGTGACCAGGATGTGTACCTGGACCACTACCGGGAGATTCGCATCCTCCACGACTACCTGGTTGACCGCGCCCGCGCCGAGGGGGTGCCGGTGGTGGACGCCAGCGACCTCGATCACGCGGTCGACCGGGCGATGGAACTAATCCTGAATGCCCTGCTTGTGCGCGGGATGATCGACGGGGAAGAGGCAGGCACGGTCGCTTCCTGAGTACACTTGGATGCAACCGATGTCACGCCCCTGCCTGATTGCACTGCTGCTACTGGGAACCCTGCTCTTCGCCGCACCGGTGTGGGCACAACCCCTCTCCTATACCGTCCAGGTTGTGGCCGTAACCGATCAGGATGCCGCCCTCGAGGTGCAGACGTCGCTGCTCGACCAGGCGTTCCCCGCCTACGTGGTGCGCGCGGCGACCCCCCAGGGGGACATCTACCGAGTGCGGGTTGGCGCCTTCGCCAACAGGGGGGCCGCCCACGAGTTCGCCCAGGCGATGCCGGTGATCAGCGGGAGCGACCCCCTGCCGGCCTTGGCCGAGGGCATTCCGCTCGGCGTCGTGCCACTCGAACCGCGCATACTGGCCGTCTTCCACGATGAGGTGGAGGTACTCGAGTGGCGCAGCGGGACGGCCTTCCGTTCGCGGGCAACGGCCGCGGAGGGGGACGGGGCCCAGCCGTTCCAATATGTGATCGTGGAGGGCGAAGAGGTTACCCAGTTCGAAGCGTACGCGGCCTTCCCGTTGGAGGGTGGCATGAACCTGGTCGTGCAGCGGCTGCCCCTGTGGCCGCCCGAGTGGGAGCAGCGCGAGCCCGATGAACTGCACTCCCTGGCCCGGGACCTGCTGGAGGAGCTGGCGCTCCAGCTCGACCTGACGATCGACCGGCTGCAGGAGTTCGTTGCGGCAGGCGAACCCCCCTACCTGGTCGTCCTGGAGAGGACCGGTTCGTCGAGGCCCGAGGTGGTCGGCGTCTACCCGCCGGACGCGGACCCGGACCAGTTGCGCGAACCGGCCCACGCCTACGTGGAGCTCCCCGCGCCGGCCCAGCCGCTCTACCGGGCTTCGACCGGCAGTGAACCGGTCAGCACCGCCGGCGACGGCTGGAGCGTGCAGCGCGATGGCCGCTTCTTCCGCTTCATGACCAACGGCGGCGGCAGCGCCTGGCGGGTTGGCGTGGGTACGCCCCTGTGGGCGACCGGCGAGCTGCTGCTCACCCGCTCCAGCGGCCGGTTCCTGCTTTACGAGTTAAAGCTGGAGGCCGGGGAGTAGAGCATCTGCTGCTACCGCCCGGCCTCGCGTCGACTTGCCCTGAAGTCAGTCCGTAATCAGCTTGTGACCTGGTCGACCAGCTCGGCTTCGGCCGTGCCGGCGGCGGGGGTTGGGGTATCTTGCGCCGCCAGCCACTTCTCGGCAGCCATCGCCGCCCTGGTGCCAGCGCCAATGCTGGTGCCCAGCTGGCGGTAGATCTCGTCGGCCACGTCGCCAGCCGCGAAGATGCCCTCCACGTTCGTGTAGATCTCGTCTGTGACAGCCACGTAGCCGCGTTCGTTCAGCTCCAGCAGGCCCTCGAGATAGCCGGTGTTCGGTTCGTGACCGATGTAGACGAAGACACCGTCGGTGGGCAGGTGGGACTCTTCGCCGGTAACCCGGTTGCGCAGGCGCACTCCCGTCACCATGCCGTCCTCACCGGTAATCTCCTCGACGACGCTGTTCCAGACGAACTTCATCTTCGGGTTCGCAAAGGCGCGCTGCTGGGCGACCTTGTTGGCGCGCAGCTCGTCGCGGCGGTGGATCACCGTCACGGAGTCGGCGAACTTCGTGAGGAACAGGCCCTCCTCGATCGCCGCGTCGCCACCCCCGACGACTACCACGTTGCGCTCGCGGTAGAAGAAACCGTCACAGGTGGCGCAGGTGGAAACGCCGCGGCCGTAGAACTCACCCTCGCCGGGCACGCCCAGGCGCTTCGGGTTGGCACCCGTTGCGATGATCACGGCCCGGCCAATGTAGTCGCTGGAGTAGCCCTCGACCTTGAAGCGGCCGTTCGCCAGACGCTCGACGCCCATGACCTCCTCCATGAGGATGGTGGCACCGAACTTCTCTGCCTGCCTGACGATCCGCTGGGAGAGCTCGGGACCGCTGATCGCCTCATCGAAGCCGGGGTAGTTCTCGACGTCCTCGGTCTGGGCAATTTGCCCGCCGGGCAGGCCCTTCTCGAGGATCACCGTATCCAGCTGCGCCCGGCCGGTGTAGATGCCGGCAGTGAGGCCCGCGGGACCACCGCCAATGATGACTACGTCTTTTTCGATTTGCTCTCTCGCCATGGGTTCGGAACTCCTTACGCCGATGCTATCACCGCGTGGTAGAGGTTCCCGACGGCAGGATTACGCAATTTCCATAAGCGTTGGTTATGGCCAGGCAGCTTGCCTGGGTGACCGTCAGAAGCCGCCGGCGGCGCGCTGCTGCTCCTGCTCCTCCGCTGTGGTCCGGGTGATCCACACGCTCAGGTCCCGGTCCCGGTCAACGGTGATGGTGCTGCGGTAGGGCTTGAACAGGTCGTACTCGGCGAACGGCTCCTGGGCCTCGACCCGCAGCTGGACCTCGCTGCCCAGCTCCAGGTTGACGGTGACAGGCGTGGTGCCCACCCAGATGTCGTCGATGATCACGGCGGCCCCTTCCGGGTCGCTGGTTACGCTGAGGGTCGCCGTCGGCGCGGCCGTCAGCTCCTGGGTGCGGTTGGTGAGCAGCGTGGCGGCCCCGCCCACGAACAGGGCGAGGAGCACCACCAGGATCTCCAGGACGTAATGCCTGCGCTTGCTGCGCGCCGGGCCGGCTGTGCCCGCCGCCGGACCCTCCCTGCGGGGTGACGCACCTGCGGCAGCCCCGGAGCCCTCAACGTACCCGAGTCGACCAGCTTCGTCCGACATGATCCCCCCTTCAACCCTTGTGAGAACACCCTAAGCGTGCTTCGCCGTACCGACCGCGGCGAACGTCACGCAATGGACGCGTTGGTACACTTGGTACGCGCTACGGCGCCCGGAGGAACCTGATGAACCCACTACTGTCCCGTGATTTTCGAATGCCGTTCGATCAGGTGAAGCCTGAACACGTACTGCCCGGTATCGAAGAAGCCGTAAAGGGGGCCCAGGAGGAGATCGAGCGCATCGCCGGCGCCTCCGCGGAGCGTACCTACCAGAACACCGTCGCCGCCCTCGACGCCGCCGTCGAGCGGGTCGAGCGGGCCGTAACTATCGCCGCGCACCTCATGTCGGTGGCGAACAGCCCGGAGTTGAGGGAGGCGTACGGGGAGGCGATTCCTGTGTTCTCGGCCTTCTTCGCGCAGCTCCCCCTCAACCTGGGGCTCTACCGCGCCGTTCGCGAGTACGCCGAAACGCCCGGGGCGCAGGAGCTGGATCCCGTGCGTGCACGGCGGCTGGAGAAGCTGCTGGACGAGTTCCGCCGCTCGGGAGCCGAGCTTCCCGACGCGGAGCGCGCGCGGGTGCAGGAGATACAGACCGAGCTGCAGTCGCTCGCGACCGACTTCAGCAACACCCTGCTCGACGCCACCAACGCCTTCGAACTGCACCTGACCGATGAGGACGACCTGGCCGGCCTGCCCGGCTCGGCCCGCAGCCAGGCGCGCGCCGCAGCGCAGGAGAAGGGCCTGGAGGGCTGGCGCTTCACGCTGCACGGCCCCTCCTACCTGGCATTCATGCGCAACAGCGAGCGACGCGACCTGCGCCGCAGGATGTACGAGGCGTACAGCAACCGCGCCTCCGGCGGCGAGCTCGACAACCGGCCGCGCATCGCGAGAATCCTGGCGTTGCGCCGCGAGCTGGCGGGCCTGCTTGGCTACCGGGATTTCGCTGACCTGCGACTCGAGACGAACATGATCGGCGACGGCACGCGGGCCACCGAGTTCGAGCGCGACCTCTACCAGAAGACCCTGCCCTACTGGCAGGCCGAGATGGACGAGCTCCAGAAGTTCGCCCGCACCGAACTGGGCCTGGACGAACTGCGCCCGTGGGACCTGAGCTTCGCGATGGAGCGGCTGCAGCGCTCCCGGTTCGAGTTCGACAGCGAGGAGCTGCGCCCCTACTTCCCGCTTCCGCATGTCCTCGAGGGGCTGTTCGAGGTGTGCCGCCGGCTGTTCGGCATCACGGTCACCGAGGTGCCGAACGAGGCCGTCTGGCATGAGGACGTGCGCTACTACGAGATGCACGCCCAGGATGGCCGCCACCTGGGCTCCTTCTACGCGGACTACTACCCCCGCGAGCCGAAGCGCGGCGGCGCCTGGATGAACAGCTTCATCAGCGGCGAACCGCAGCCGGACGGCACGCTGGCGCCGCACCTGGGGCTCATAGTTACGAACAGCACTCCGCCTGAGGAGGGCAAGCCCGCCCTGCTCACCCACCGCGAGGTGCAGACACTCTTCCACGAGTTCGGCCACCTCATCCACCACCTCCTCTCCGAGGTGGAGCTTCCGGCCATCGCCGGCACGAACGTGCCGCGCGACTGGGTGGAGGTGCCCAGTCAGTTCCTGGAGAACTGGACCTGGGAGCGGGAGGCGCTCGACCTCTTCGCCCGCCACGTCGACACCGGCGAGCCGATCCCCGAGGAGCTGTTCCGGAAGCTGCACGCCAGCCGCACCTTCATGGAGGGGTACGCGCAAATGCGCCAGCTCTCCTTCGGCACTGTCGACCTCGCCCTGCACATCGACTTCGACCCGGAATCGGGCGAGGACCCGCTGGAGTTCGGCAACCGCGTGCGCGAGCGCTTCCACCTGCGGCCCGAGGATGCCCACGACGGCTTCCTGTGCGGCTTCGGGCACATCTTCTCGAGCGGTTACGCGGCCAGCTACTACTCGTACAAGTGGAGCGAGATGCTGGAGGCCGATGCCTTCACCCGCTTCCGCGAGAACGGCCTCTTCGACCGCGAGACCGGCCAGCGTTTCGCGCAGAGCATCCTCACCAAGGGTGACAGCATCGATCCGGCCCAGCAGTTCCGCGACTTCATGGGCCGGGATCCCGACCCCGAGGCGCTGCTGCGCCGCAACCTGGGGGCCCAGCCAGTAGGAAGCTAATTCCGCTGCAGCGCAGGCGGCTCGGGCAGCAGTCCTTCACTGCGCGCCCGGGCCGCCTGGGTGGGCAGCAGGCGGTACTGGGTTATGCCGCCCTCAACGCCCTGCCCACGCAGGAAACCGTCGTAGGCCAGGTTGACAACCCCGGAGAGGGCAGCGGAACGGTAGCGCCGCGAGAGCTCGCGCGCCCCGGCCAGGTCTTCGCGGGCGCGCTCGGGCAGCTCTGCCTCCAGTTCCAGCCTCTGCGCGGCCGGGAGGCCTGCTGTGACCCGGCCGAACAGGTCGAGTGCGGCAGAGTAGCGCGCATACTCGTGACCGGACGAAAACGCGGCCAGGAGGGCGACGAGATCGGCCTCCACCTCGGGACCAAAGCCGGCCGCGTGAGCCAGCTCGTGAGCGCCAATGGCAACACGCTGGTAGGGCAGCAGGGCGCCATCGACCTGCGGCTCCAGCGTGAGCGGAAAGATCATTCCCGCATAGCCGGCCCGCAACAGCGATCCCGCGGGCAGGCTCTTGAGCCTCGTGGGCAGGGTGACCGGGAAGCGGTAACGTGCGTCCCGCAGGTTCACCTGCGGATCGGCGAGCCCCAGACGGGTGGCTGCCATGCCGGTCAGCTTCTCCCCGACGGCCGCCAGTGCGCCCTCCTCGTCAGGTGCCGCCTCACTCGTGGCAACCAGCCACGCGAGCGCCCAGCCGGCCAGCTCGCGAGCCTGCAGGGCATCGATTGGCCGGATCTCATGCAACCCGATCGCCTGGGTGAACGAGGGCCGGCGGTAGTTCGCTCCCCAGATGATCACATAGGCCGAGAACACGATGGAGAGCAGGAGCAGCGCATTCAGCAATCGCGTGCGCAACCGGCGGCGGCCATCAAGGAGCAGCAGCAGAAAGGCGAGCAGGAGGAGCGGCAGGGTCAGGAAACCCAGGGGCAGGCCGGTCCAGCCCGTCAGGGGCACCAGTACACCCGTCACCAGG
>Ga0209487_1004181_pt1 | contig 11174 bp, 11 predicted proteins | sample Poulit2012_FD_187524 | JGI IMG/M metagenome (GOLD analysis project Ga0209487, IMG submission 187524) | Agricultural soil microbial communities from Georgia to study Nitrogen management - Poultry litter 2012 (SPAdes) (version 2) | ecosystem: Environmental > Terrestrial > Soil > Agricultural land... | reverse complement strand
GGCGAGCTGGGGCTGGGCGACGTTGAGCCCCGACACCGAGGCAACGACCGCCATGAGGGCGATGCATGAGGCCAGGAGGATGGCCCGGCGGCGGCGTGGGTCGAGGACCGGCGCTGGGGCGACGGCTGGAGTGGTGGTCATGAGTTCCTTCGTTCAGGCGTGGGCGCGGGGGAGCGCGGTCGCTCAGCGCCCGGGACGGGGAGTTGGGCGGTCCGGCGCGCGCGCACGGTGCCGAGAGGGGTGCGGTCGGGTGGTGGCCCGGCGCGCGTGCACGGCGCCGGGAGAGGCGGGTCGGGTGGTCCGGCGCGCGTGCAGGGCGCCGTGAGAGGTGGAGTCAGGCGGCGCGGCGGGCGCGCACGACGAGGTCGGCAAGCTCTCGCCGGCCGGCGGCGGTGGTGACGGTCCGGGTGTGCTCCCGGGCGGTCTCGACGCGCCACGAGGGGGCGGTAAGGAGCTCGCCGATACCGTGCAGGTCGGCCGTGGACCCCGGCGGGTCGTGGTGCCCGCCCAGGTGCGCGACGATGAGCAGCGTGCCGCCGGGGGCGACCCAGGTGGTGAGGCGCCGGTAGAAGTCCAGCTGGGGGATCGCCGGATGGGCGTAGCTGGTGACCACGAGGTCCCAGCTGCGCACCGGTGTCCAGCTGAGGAGGTCGGTCTCGACCCACTCGAGCCGGTCGGCCACACCGGCGCCCCGGCCACGGGCCCTCGCGGCGGTCAGCGCGGTGCCGGAGATGTCCGCGCCGGTCACCTGCCAGCCCTGCTCCGCGAGCCAGACTGCCTCAGCGCCGGTGCCGCAGCCGGCGTCCAGTGCCCGCCCGGGCTCAAGATGTGCGGTCTCGGCTGCCAAGTACGGGTGGGGTGGTGGCTGGTGCCGGCCGGTGGCGGCGGCGTGCCAGTGCCGCTCCCAGTACGTCCTGTCGAAGCTGTGTTCATCGACGGTGGTCATGCTCTGCCCTTCGTCACGTTCCGCGGTGAGTCGTGCCAGCATGCGCGGGCCCGGTGCAAAGTCGCAAGCAGTCTTGCCAAACGGCAAAACCCGCTCGGGCAGGGCGACGAAGCGCTGCACGATCGCCTAGTCATCGATAGCACGCCGACGGTCGGGAGAGCGCGGATCTTCTCCGACTCTTGGTGATCAGCAGCTCCGGATCTGGCTCGGCCAGGTCGCCCGAGGAGGCCGTCAACTTCTGGGCGACCGACGTGTGGGTACCGCCTGGCCTGGGGCCCGAGGTCCGCCCGGTGCCGCGCGCAGGCCGGCGGTCATCCCGGCCTGCGCGGCCCCACCCGACGACCGGCGCAAGGACCACCAAAGCGGTGGCGGCGAGCACGTGCCAGGCGGCGTGTCCATGCCACAGGCTCTGCGGATCGCACAGCGGCCCGCCGGCCCCCGAGAGCGTGCCGATGAGGCCGCCGACGGCGAGCAACGCCACCGCCCAGCCGATCGGGCGGCGCTGCGACGGGTAAGCGCGGGCACGGAGCACGGTCAGCGCGACGGCCACCACCGCGACGCGTACGCCGGGTCCGGCCCGTGCTGGACCAAGGATCCGATGCCGATACCGGCCACGAGGACCGGATAACCGAGCAGGGCGAGCCGGCTACGGACGTGGCGTGCGCCGTCCTCATCCCTGGACTCTGGACGGCGCAGGTAACGGGCCGCGATGACGATCCCGGCGAGGACGAATGCGAAGCTGCTGATGGCCGCTACGGGCTCGGTGAGGAAGCCGCCCGCCAGCGGCTCGCAGTGCGGCCCGGCGATCGCCGCGCGGGTCGTGCTGCCCATGAGTGGACCTTCTCAGACCCCGGCGCCGCCCACGCGCCCGGATGCCGCGCGCCGGACACCCCTCGTACGCGCCCGGCCGACATGCGCCGGATGACCCACCTACACAAGGAGGGTGGGGGCCTCGTAGGCGGACAGTCGTTCATCGGCGGTGAGCAGGGTGCACCGTTCCGCCTGAGCCTGCGCGACGAGCAACCTGTCGAAGGGGTCGCGGTGGTGCCAAGGCAGGTGCTCGACCCGAGCTGCGTGGTCTGCGGTGACCGGAAGGTGGAGGAAGTCCAGCTCTCGCAGCGCGGTGGGCCAGCGGTCCTCGATCCGGAGTTTTCCCAGCGACCGTTTGATCGCGATCTCCCACACGCTCACCGCGCTGAGCAGGAGCTCGTTGCGCTCGTCGGCCAGGAGGTGGTGCGTGCGCTCGGTGAGCTGCTCGCGTTCCCCCAGCAGCAGCCAGAGCACCACGTTCGTGTCGAGGAGCAGGCGCTCGCCGGCTCCGGTCACCGGTAGCCCTCGAAGTCCTCGACCGGTGCATCGAAGTCCTCCGCGAGGCTGCCCTGCACATCGCCCCAGATCCGGCGCTTCCCCGGTTCGGGCGGTGCCGGACTGAGGACGGCCACCCGCTCACGCCCGCGGCGGATCACGACGGTCTCGCCCGCCTCCACCCGTCGCAGCAGGCGTGAGAGGTGCGTCTTCGCCTCGTGCACGGTGACCTCCATTGCACCAGCCTAGGTTGACCAAGTGGGCTTAGTCCATGGGTCTTCACCGCTGCCAGCCCTACGGCCGTAGTCACGCGCGAGAGAGATCAAAGCGCGCGTGACGACGTCAACGCGTCAGTACGGACAAAGTGCACTTTCGCGCAGCCCGGCAAGCGCATTCCCGGGCACCTATGTGCGACTTGAAATGGGTGCGTCCCTGACGACGGGTGGGTCCCTGGCGCCGCCGCGCTTCGTCGTCGGCGGGCGGGCCTGGACGGCGGTACTCGGCTGGGCGTGCCGTGCCGCAGAGCTCACTCGTCCGAGTGGATGGAGTAGGTGGCGGCGACGCTGCCCTCGCCGCCGTGCAGCTGGACGGTGACGGTCGCGTTCCCGTTCACGTATGCGGCGTGCCAGGTGCTCGCCTCGCCCACGTTCGTGCGGACGGGGTCGCCTTCGGCCTCCCACGGCGAGGCCGCGAAGGCGCTCTCCAGCTCGGCATGCACGTCGTCGAAGCTGCCCTCGACGTGCAGGGCCGCGATGATGACCAGCGTCTCGCCCTCTTCGACCGCCGTCGCGCCCTCCACCTCGTGGCCGGTGGGCACCGGGACGGTGTCGGGCCACTGGTCGGGCAGGCGGCCGGGGGTGATGGCGAGCTCGCCGTCCTCGGTGGTGGCGGTGATGGTGTCGGCGGCGTGGTCGACGTCCTCGCCGGCCGCGTGGTCGACGTCTTCTTCTGCCACCTGCTCGATCTCGTCGTCGACGGGGGTTTCGGGGGAGTCTGCGGCCGGGCTGCAGCCGGCCAACATGACGGCGGTGAGGGCGATACCTACCGCGGGCATCGCAACATGACGGCGGATGTGCTTCATCAGTCGTAGTCCTTGTCGGCGGCTGGGACGCGCCCCGAAGCCCGGCCCCGAGGAGCGCTGCGCCCGCAGGCGCCGCCTGTGCAGCGAACAGCGATGTTCCCTCTGCACCGGCTCTGGCGGCTCAAGTTAGCAGCAAACCGCTGCAAGCGAGGCGAAATGCCGGTAGCCGCCGGATGACGGTGGGTGCGAGCTCATGCCTCACGGCGCCCCGACGAACCACTCCGGTGCCGTGGCCACCCCACCCCAGGCCTCCTCCGGGGCGGTCTGCAGCGGGAACGGTGTTCCGTCGCTCTCCGCGATCGTGATGTCGCGGGTCTGGGCGCCGGTGCCGCCGCTGGCGCAGTCCCGGTCCACATCTTCCGGAAGCCACCGGGTCTCGTCGATGCGGAAGCCGCCGTCGATAGCGGCGACGCCGTGCACGGCGTCCCCGCAGCGGGCAGAGCGGGCGATGGGGAACTCAACCTGTCGGGCCGCCTCCTCGCCCCCGAGCCAGACGTACCAGAGCTCGAGGAAGCCGTTCCCGTCGAGCTGGCTCACCGGGATCGCCAGATCCACGATCCCGTCGCCGTTGGCATCGCCTTCGACACCGACCCCGATCTCGTAGGTCCGCATGAACTCGTCGCTCGCGGCGCCGCCGGTGAAGGTCACCCTGATCGGCTCGTCGGCTTCCGGCGACATGAAGGACCACTCGACATCCGCCGTCCACGCCTGAATGTCTGCCCCCGTGCGGGCGGCTGGTTCGAGCTCGGCGGTATCCGGTGGGCCGGTGGGCTCTGCGGCACCCGGCGTGCCGGCCGGCTCGGGCTCGGCGGCCGCGGGGGTGGCGGCAGGTGGCGAGGTAGCAGCCGGGGTGTCGGCCGGAGCGCTCGCCGACCCGGTACATGCACCGAGCAGCAGGGATGCGGCCAGCAGCGCGTGCACGGCGGCCGCTCGGCGCCGTCCGGACCGTCGATGGGGGTTGTGCGACGTTCCCGAGTTCGTCACGTTGACGCACCTCCCGTGCCCGTGGCTACCGAAAGTTCAGTCCGGCACCGATGCCGAACCGCGCCCGTGACGCACCCCCTTGCGTGTAGCGGCCCACGCTACCGGTCACCGGGTGGCGACGTGGGCGGTATGGGCGGTCAGAGCGGCGCGTCAACCACCGAGTAGCCGAGCTCGGCCAGCAGCCGGGGCAGCGCTCGCACCCGCAGCCGGTCGAGCTCGCGCGTCGCCTCGTCCAGCTCGTCCCACGGCACCAGGTCCGGATGCTCGGTGCGTCCGACCCGCCGGGTGAAGCGGCCCCAACGCAAGTGCTCCAACCGGGATCCGGCGTCGAGCTCCTCCGCGGTGAGCGCGGTACGCGAGCCGGGGTGCGTCCCCTCCCGGATCTGCAGCCCGAGGGCTGTGAGCAGCAACGGGGCGAAGCGTGCGGAATCGAGGTTCGCCTCCTGCTGCTGCTCGGTGAGGTCGCCGAACCCGACGGCGGGCAGGCCCCGGACGAGCCGGTCCTCGGCGTGCGTCGCTGCCGCCAGTGCCCGCACATCTGCCTGCCGCATTCGCACGTTTCTCCCCGCTGTTCTCAGTAGTCTCCACGGTAACCGGGCTCGGGCAACGAAGGACGAGCAGTGCGACGCAGGTTCTGGAGTTTCTGGGATCGATCTGGTCGGGCGCTGCTGCTGCTTGCCCTGGTGGCGGTGTTCGCCCTCGGCTTCCTCGGCATCACGCAGTACGCCGACTCCCACGGGCTGCAGATCCCGGTGGGCACCCGCCTGTACATCACCGCCTCGCTCTTCCTGCTGGAGAACGGCTCACTCGACAGCGCGATCCCGTGGCCGTTGGAGATCGCCCGGTGGGCCGCCCCGCTCGTTCTCGCCACGGCGGCCGTCGGCACTCTGGTCGCCGTGGTCCGTCACCGAGCGTGGTCGCTGGGGACCCGGCGGATGGTCGGGCACGTCGTCGTCATCGGGCTCGGGGAACGCGGTTGGCGGGTAGCCAGGACGGCGAAGCTTGCGGGGCGGCAGGTGGTGGTCGTTGAGGCGGACGCGGCCAACGCGAAGATCGCGGCCGCCCGGAGACTGGGGATCCCGGTGGTCGTGGGCAGCGCGACGGACGTCTCGCGGTTGCGCGCGGCGCGGCTCAGTCATGCCGCGCGGGCCATCGTGCTCGTCGGGGAGACGTCCGCGACCACCGCGATCGCCGGTGCCGTTGCCGAGCTGTCGGCGGCGGCGTCGTTCCGGCCGGAGTTCTGCTGCTTTCTCGCGGTCCCCGACGACGACGTCGCCCGCGACCTCAACGCCCTCATGCACGATCAGGGGACCGCCTTCCAGCGGGAGTTCTTCAGCCTGGAGGGCCGCGCCGGTGCGGTGATCGTCGACCGGTGGGCAGGGCTGCTCACCGCGGGAGATGTCCCGGCGCCGGTGGTGGTCATCGGGTCCGGGGTGGTCGCACGTTCGGTGGTAGCCGCCCTGGCACGGCAGTGGACCGACCACCCACGAACCGGCGCGTCCCTCGAGGTGTCCTGGCTCGCGCGCGAGCACAACGCGGTGGTGACGCGCGGTATCAACGACCTCGACGGCGCGCCGATCGCCCTCAGCACCCACCTGCTGGCGAGCAGTGACACCCGCGGCGAGATAGCCGAGCAGCTCCAGTCCGGCCGCACCCCACCCGCCCTGGTCGTCGTGGCCGAGCGGGACGACGCCGAGGCGCTGAGCATCCTGGCGACCGCAGACCAGGTGACGCGCGGGATGCCGACGGTCCTGGTCGGTGTCACCGAGGGGCCCTCGCTGGTCGCCCTGCTGGAGGGGCACGAACGGATCGTCGTCTTCGACATCGCCGAGGAGCTCGGCAGCGATGAGCAGATCGCCCGGGGCCGGCTCGAGGCCCTCGGCCGTGCCCTGCACGAGGGCTACCTGCGCGAGCTCAACCGATCCCTCGACCCGACAGCACGCGCCGCAAAACCCGCCTACCGGCCATGGGCCGAGCTGCCCGCCGAGCTGCGCACGCAGAACTACGACGCCGCCCGCGCCGCCCGCGGCATGCTGCGCGAGCACGGCCTGGACGTCGTCCCCCGCACCCCGCTGCTGCCCGCCGTCAGCACGCTCGATGCCGACACCGTGGAGGCGCTCGCACGCGCCGAACACCTGCGCTGGTTCCGGTCTCGCCACCCCGGCGCCCCCGACCCCGAGTGGGCCGCGGTCGACCCCGTCCACGCCGAGCAGAGCCGGGACCAGGCCCGCCGGCTGCCCGAGGTGCTCGCCGCGGGCGACCTGCAGATCACCGTCACCGGCGAGAGGACCTGACCGTGGCCGGCTATCACGCCTTCATCTCCTACTCCCACTCCGCCGACGGCGCCCTGGCCCCCGCCCTGCAGCGCGGCCTGCAACAGCTCGGGCGCCCCTGGCGCCAGCGCCGCGCGATGGAGGTGTTTCGCGACGAGACCGGCCTGGCCGTCGACCCGGACCTGTGGGGCGCGATCGTCACCGCGCTGGACGCCTCGGACTGGTTCGTGCTGCTGGCCTCCCCGCAGGCGGCTGCCTCGCACTGGGTGGGCCAGGAGATCGAGCACTGCGCCACGACCAAGGGGACCGAGCGGATCCTCATCGTGCTCACCGAGGGCACCCTGCGCTGGGACACCAGCTGCGCCGACTTCACCGCGGACTCCGATGCCGCCCACCCCGCGCTACGCGGCAAGCTCACCGCCGAGCCGGTCATCATCGACCTGTCCTGGGCACGGCACGAGACCCACCTGACGCTGGACAACGCCCGCTTCCGCGCAGACATCGCGCGCATCGCCGCGCTCATCCGCAGGCAGCCGCTCGCCACGGTGGTCGCCCACGACGCCCGGGAGCGACGGCGCACCCGGACCGTGCTGCGCTCGGCACTGGGGGCGCTGACGGTCGCGACCGCCGTCGCCGTCGTCGCTGCGGTGGCTGCCGCGACCAGCTGGCGCGACGCCACCGACGAGCAGGCGGTGGCCGAGGACGCGGCGCGGGTGGCGCTCGCCCGAGAGCTCGGCGCCCGCGCCCGGATCGAGCAGGACCCGCGCGCAGCCCTCACCCTGGCGGTCGAGGCCTACGCACTGACCCCCGAACCGGAGCTGGCGGGGGCCCTGCTGCAGGCCGTGAGCGGGGTGGCGGCCGACCTCGTCGACCTGCCGCCCCTGCTGCCCGCCGGCTACTCGCACACCGACATCCGATCCTCCTCCGGGCTCGTCGACGGCGCGGGCGGGCGCCTCGTCCTGGCCACCCCGACCGGCGCCGTCGTCCTGGACCTCGCGAGCGGTCAGGAGTGGCAGCTCGGCCTGCAGGATGCCTACCTGACGCCGGACGGCGCTCACGTGATCGGTACCGACGGCACCATTCTGGCGATCGGTGCGGACGGGACCGTGGCGCCGGTCGCCGTCATCCCCTCACTCGGCACCGAGCCGAGCTTCACCGCCGACGGCGGCCTCATGGCCTACCGCCACGACGGCGCCGAGGGCGCCCAGCTCATCGTCGCCGCCGCCACGGGTGAACACATCCGCTCGGTGCCGGTGCGGTTCGGCGCGGACTGCTCGGGGTGCGTCGGTGACGCGTCCTGGTTCGCCATCGCTCCGGACGGCAGCCGGGTAGCGGCACGGATCGGGCCGCACACCTCGCACACGCCGGTGACCGCCGACGTCCTCACCTTCACCATTACCGAGGACTCCCTCACGCCCCTTGCCTCGGCGCTGGTGGAGGGCGCCGGGGTGGTCCGCTTCGCCGACGACTCAGCGACGCTGTGGACCAGCGACGGCGGAACGATCCTCGTCCTGGACCCGGCCAGCCTGGAACCGGCCGGGGAGCCGATGAGCATCGCCCGCAGCGGCCCGGTCCGCTTCGCGGACGACGCACGGGCAGTCGCGGTGGAGAACTGCGTCCCCGGCGTCGTCCTGCCACCCACGATGGCGACGATCGCCGACCTTCCGGCCCAGATCGAGTTCACCGAGGGCGGGTGTGTCGATGCGGCCGGTGGTGAACCGCGCTGGCTGCTGGGTGGCTCCTGGGTGCAGACCTCCGCCGGAGCCTGGCCCACCGAGCCGGAACCCTTGCTGGCCGCCGCCTGCGCGGCGATCCAGGGCACCGTGTCCGCGGCGGAGTTCGCCGAGCTCACCGGGATCGAGCACGCCCCGCTCGGCTGCCGCGCACCGGGGGAGGAGTCATGACCACCACCGTCCACCTCACTGCGGCGGGCCCCGCCGACCAGCCGTTGGCCGAGGCGCTGGCCCGCGCGATGCCCCGCCTCGGCCGGCGCGGCGCGGTCCGGGTCACCCGCGTCGGGGACCCCGCGGCCGCTGACTGGTTCCTGCTCCTGGCCTCCCCGGAGGCCGCCGTCGACCCGGCGGTCGATGAGGCGATCCGCCGGTGGCTCGCTACCAGCGGCGTGGAACGGCTACTCATCGTCGTCACCGCGGGGACCTGGGAGTGGGACGCGCGGGAGGGGGCGCTCAGCGCACGCTCCACGGCTGTCCCGGAGTCGCTGCGGCGCGCGTTCCCGGTCGAGCCGCGGCACATGGTGTACCCGGGCGCACGGGGCGCGCGGCCCTCCGTGCGGGACCCGCTGTTCCTCGAGCAGGTCGCCGAGATCACCGCACCGATCGTCGGCACCACCAAGGACGACCTCGCCGGGGAGGACGTGCGGCGCCAACGCCGCACCCGCCGGCTCACCCGTGCGGGGGCGGGCGTGCTGGCGGCCCTGCTGCTGGTTGCTGCGACCGGGGGCGTGGTCGCCCAGCAGAGCGCCGCAGCCGCGGACCAGGCCCGGCAGGACGCCGAGCAGGCGCGCAACGACGCCGACAGCCGCCGGCTCGCACTGCTCTCGCAGCAGGTGGCCGGCACCGACGGCGCCCTCGAACGCCTCCTCGCGGTGGAGGCGTGGCGCATCGCCGAGACCGCCGAGGCCGCGGCGGCGCTGGAACGGGCCGGGATGGTGGCCGACGGCTGGGACCCCACGCCCACGACCGAGGACGTGCGGCGCCTCATCGGCCACCAGGGCCATCCGATGGACCTCGCGCTGTCCAACAGCCATGCCGCCACGGTGGACACCAGCTCGCGGCTGCGGATCTGGGACCTGCACGACCTGTCCTCCCCGGTGGAGCTGCCCGGCTTCTTCGGTGGGCTGGCCGGCGGCCTCGCGTGGTCACACGACGGTGCCACTCTCGCCGTGGCCGGCGGCCGGGTGCACCGATTCGACGTCGCGGGGGAGGACCTCGGCTTCGCCGGCCCGCGGGCGCCGGCGAGCGTGGCCGGGCCGTGGGGCCCGAGCGGCTTCGTCGCCGGCGGTGACTCGATCGCGCTCATCGCCGACCGCCAGGTGGTCGCCGAGCGGCCGACCGCCGAGCTCGGCTTCACCGACCGCACCGTGTTCGTGTCGGGCAGTGCGGATGGGCAGCTGGTGCTCGCGGCCTCGGAAGCCGGACAGGTCGCGCTCCTGGATGCCGAGCTCGCGACGGTCGCGCAGTGGCAGTTCACCGTGGCCGTCGACCAGTTCGGCGAGCGGGACAGCATGCGGCTGCTCGCCTGGGACGGCGCGGACCGCGTGGTGCTGCCGCCGGACAATGCGACGATCCTGGGGCCGATCCTCGTCGACGGCGAGCCAGATTCGCAGGACAACGCGATCGCCGGCATCTACGAGGTGCGCACGGGGGCGCCGGTCGAGCCGATCCGGGCGGAGATCCTCGACCCGCTGCCCGCGACGTCCGCGGTCTTCCTGCCCGACGGGTCCGCGATCGCGCTCACCCCGGGCGGTCGGGAGTCGCCGCCGGCGCTGGGGCGTACTGACGCCGCGGCCGACCTCTCGGACCTGCCGCTGCCGGCAGGTGCAGAGATCGTGCGCATCTCACCCGACGGCACCTGGCTGGCCACCGCCGGGGTCGGCAGCGCCGAGGCACACCTCAGCCGCATTGCCCGTGGTGAGGGCGAGCAGCGCGACGGCGGGTCGGCTACCGAGGGAAGCACCGACTCCGGCTCGGCGAGCGACTCCGGTGAGGGTGCCGATAATCCCGACACCGGCGAATCCGGCGAGGACGCCGATACTCCCGACCCCGGCGAGACGGCCGACTCCGGCGAGGGCGCCGATACTCCCGACCCCGGCGACCCGGCTGACGCCGGCGACCCGCTCACCCGCGCGTGCGCGGCCGCCGGCCGCAACCTCACGGTCGCGGAGTGGGCGATCTACCTGCCCGATCGGGAGTATCGCGCCACCTGCGAGGGTTTCGACATCGACGATGGGGGCGGCGCGTCTTGAGTCGTGGTCCGCGAAGAGGCGGAGTCACAGCTCCTGGCAGCCGCCACGCGACGCGGCCTACCCCACGTCGACCTCGACGGTGTGCCACCCGCTGGCCCCGTCCGGCGCCGGCGGCGCGAGCTCCTCGGTCTGGGTCTGGCCGGTGCCGTCGGTGGCCCGCACGGTGAGCCGGTGCGTGCCCGGCGGGGCGTCCCAGTCGAGCAGCCACATCCGCCATGAGTCGACCGAGGGTTCGGCGGCCAGAGTCGCCTCCTGCCACGCGCCGTCATCCACCCGGACCTCGACCGTGCGGATCCCGCGGTGCTGGGCCCAGGCGACCCCGGCGACGACGGTCGGGCCGGCGTCGATCTGCCCGCCGCGCGGGACGTCGATGCGCGAGGCGGTCTTGACCGGGCCACGCGCCGCCCAGCCGCGCGGCGTCCAGTAGCCCTCGTCGTCGGCGAACCGGGTGACTTTGAGGTCGACGACCCACTTGGTGGCCGAGACGTACCCGTACAGCCCGGGCACCACCATCCGTACCGGGAATCCGTGCTCGGGCGGCAGCGGCTGCCCGTTCATCCCGACGGCGAGCAGCGAGTTCCGTTCGTCGGTGAGCACCTC
>Ga0209487_1004180_pt1 | contig 11175 bp, 12 predicted proteins | sample Poulit2012_FD_187524 | JGI IMG/M metagenome (GOLD analysis project Ga0209487, IMG submission 187524) | Agricultural soil microbial communities from Georgia to study Nitrogen management - Poultry litter 2012 (SPAdes) (version 2) | ecosystem: Environmental > Terrestrial > Soil > Agricultural land... | reverse complement strand
ACCCAGGGCGGAGGCGTCGACGACGGACTCAAGAAGGCAGGGAGCCGGTCTGGATCAGATGCGCGAGTTCGGCGGCGAAGCGCTCGGCATCGACCTTGCGGTTCGGCACCATGGTGATGTTGCGCCCCGACGACCGCGCCACCCGCACCCTGGTGAAAATCCCCGGACGGTAACGGACGCCCGTCACCTCGAAACTCGCTACTTCCCGCTTGATCTTGGCCTTCTTGAGCGGGCCGGCCACGGAGGCGAGGAGGAATCGGGTGGCGGTCACGATCATGACGTTGGGGAAGTCACCCGCGACGCCGGGGAGTACCAGGAGCACTTCCTCCTCCGGGCGGAGGAGACCGGGAATATCGCGACGAAGTCCGGGGCTCTCGAACAACTCGTTACGGTTGAGGGCACTTGCGTACGTAGCAGCGGCACGACTGGTGGACACCGCCCGAGTCTTTCGCAGACAAGCGAGTGGGACAACCTTCGGACTGGCTGATGGCTGTACCGTGAGGGCCTGGGTGAAGATCCGCTTCAACGTGTCACAGGCCGCATCGCGCGGCAGGGCGCGAAGCGGCAGGGAGACGACGACGCCGAAGGCGGATATGACGACGGACACATGCGCCCAGGAGACCGGCCCGAAGGGTGCCGACGGCCGCCTCGCGGTGACCGGATCGGGGCATCAGGAGCGCTGGAAGGTGCGGCGGTGAGCGTCCGTTCCGAGGCCCGCCGCCACCGGCATGAGCTCGGCGGAGTCGTCGCCGCGTACTGGGACAGGCCCTCCCCGACGACGATCGCGGCCTTCGTCGGCGCCTGGCTGCTGCTTTCGGGGCTCACCTTCATCAATCCCGGTGAGACCTTCCTACAGGCGATAGCGCCGACGGTGGCCTTCGCGCTCCTGATCGCGGTGGCGCTGCTCTACATCGGCAACGAGCGGCTGCTCGTGTGTGAGCGCGGTCTGATCCTCGGATCCTTCGCCCCCGGGATGCGCCCCTACGTCGCGCGCTACGACCAGATCGTCCCCGGCAGCTTGGTCCCGGTGACCGGTGCTCGCCGATATGCCAAAGAGACCGAGCAGCGCGGGCTCTCGTTCTCAACCGTGCGCAGGAGCGGCTGGACCCGGCAGGGCATCCACTTCGTCGGCCCCTCCCCAAGGGACGCGCGCCGCCATCGTGCCAAGATCGGCATGGTGCTGGACCCGCCGCCGCTTACCTTCGACGGTCGCTGGGCGTGGTTCGCCGGAACCGGGACGACGCAGCCTCAGCGGGTGACGGCCACGATCGCTCAGGCGGCGGGGGCGGCCGGGGCGATCCAGTTGGCCCAGGCCACCGCGGCTGCGCCGGTGCGCGAGCTCAGTGGCAACCCCGTCGACGCCCCACAGCACCTTCCCGGTTTCCCCGCCCTTCCCGATCTGCGAGGACGCGAAGCCAGGCGATGAGGGCATCGCGACGAGACCGGTTGCGGTCCACCTCCCGGCTCCAGGGTGAGAGGCCGGATGCGTGCTACTCAGGCACGTAGCAATCCGTTTGCCGCGGTTGATGGCGATCAAGCCAGGACGCAACTCCTCCGAGGTGGACTGAGGTTGCGGGTAAGCGACTGCCACGCGCGGACTATGTCAGTCTGACGTTGTGACTGAGCTCCTTGTGATTCACCACAGCCCGACGAGCAGCGTCCAGACATTGCTAGACGCGGTGTTGAAAGGGGCACGCCACCCCGATATCGCCGGAGTGGACGTGACCGCGGTACCTGCCCTCGCATGGGCGCGAGGTGAAGAAGACGAGGCCACGATCAAACGCGCGGCCGGCTACCTGTTCATCACACCGGCGAATTTCGGGTACATGAGCGGGGCCCTGAAGCACGTGTTCGACAGCACTTTCCTCAAGATCGGTGGCTCCCTGGATGAGTCCGGTGGCGCGAGCGCAGCCGGCGGGCCGCTGCAGCGTCGTCCATATGGGCTGGTCGTCCATGGCCGATATGACACCACCGGAGCCGTTCGCTCGGTCGAGGCGATCGTGGGTGCACTCGGATGGCGCCTCGGCGGGGACGTCGTGGAATCGATGGGGGATGTCTCGGAGGAAGATCTGGCTGCCGCGCAGGACTTGGGCGCCACGTTGGCGGCGCAGTTGATGGACTAAGCCACCACGCGGCTGGTGCGCTCGCCCGCACCCGAACGTGTCGTGGCCCGCTTGTAGCATGAGTGTCGGTTGAGGGAGCAGAACCGGTCAGGTGATGAGCCCCCACGCGGGGTCGCCCTGCGAGCATGTTTTGCGCTGATGGGTAGTTGGAGGGTGCTGTGGAACTGAGTAAGGCCAAAGGCGATGAGTTCGTCGAGGAGACGCAGTCCCCGGAGGGCGCTGCGGCCTGGAAGCAGCAGTTGGACGAGTTCGCGCCCGGTGCGTCCGAGTGGGTGGTTGCCGCGGTGTTCGGCGGAACTTACCAGCGCGAAGGACTGGAGCTGCGTGACCGGCAGATGCTCAACATGGCTGCCCTGGCCGCCATGGGCGGAACCGAGCCGCAACTCACCGGCCACATCAAGACCGCGGTTGACGTTGCCGGAATGAGCAAGGAAGAGGTCGCGGAGTGCTTCGTGCACCTGATGCCGTACATCGGGGTGCCGAAGACTCTTGCCGCTATGCGATGCCTGAAAGCCGCATTCGCGGACTAGACCGGCTTCGGCGACCTGCGTGCGCCTCGTTAACGCTCCCACGGGTCGGGATAGGCCAGGATTCGCCGAGCGACCTGCTCCAGGTAGTGGTCCATCGGGAGCGTGGCCGTGATCGTGATCCCGAGGTCGTCCCACACGTCGTCCGCGAAGACCAGGTCACGAAGTTCTGCGGAGAGATAGATTGAGACAGAGGTAAGTGCGCTTACGCAAATGGAGAGCGGTCTGTGTAGGCGCCCGTCACTCCTCGAATGGGTCGACCAGGCTGTGCACACCGTGCTCGGCGCCGACGAACGCGATGCGGATGCCGACGCCGTCAACGGTGGTCGGCTCCGGCGGGCAGTCAGCGCTGCATTCGGCGCAAGTTCGGTAGCCCTCGTCCTCCGGCAGGATTGTGCGAGGTCATAACTGCCCCGCCTCGGTAACTTCCACAGAGAGGCCGGCCGAGGTGAGTTTTCGAGCCGTGCGCATCGATGGCTCGTCGCCCAGCTCCACGCGTGAGGCGGGTCGGGCGCGACACGCCAGCCTGCGCCGCCAGTTCGGACTGTGACCATCCGGGCGCCAAGCGGGCCGCCTGTACCGATGCGCCGAACCCTCGTGCCTCTCCAGGCGGTCTACTCATGCTCAGACGCCCCACTGCAACCGTCATGCCACGTTCGGCGCGCGCCCGAACGATCTGACCGTAACGCGTCATTCCTTCCCAATCGACGATCTGATTGCCTGAGTCGTCGAGCGTGACAGGAACCATGATTCGGGTTTGCCTTAAGGCGATCGAGCGATGCACCGTTGCCCCAGGCGAACTTACGCATTTGCTCGCGCAGGATTGAAACCAGGATGAGGCCGTTTCATGCGTTTAGCTTCCTGTGGCGAAGAACCTGAATTTCCTTACTGGTATAGAAAGGAACTGGTTGATAAAAGACGGTTGAGGTTGACACACCGATGATGATGGCGTTTCCGGAATTCGGCGCCCTGAACCCCTGCTGAGCGAGGAAGGTGGCAATCCCATTGCTGCCGCCAGACCTTGCCACATAAGGAATCTCGGTCCCCTTCCCGTGTCGCGCTTTGCTAAGGTCGAACCATTTCGCGGCAGCCTTCATCGACACAGAAACGTCCCCACCAGCGGCATCGTGCGGGTGGCGCACCAGCGGCCTCGTGCGGGTAGCCCGCCAGCGGCATCGTGCGGGTGGCGCACTAGCGGCATCGTGCGGCGAGCCGCACGGACCGCGCCCCGCCCGAGCGCACATCGCACGCCCCGGTGCTCTGCGGCGGTCAGGCCCGGGGGCGCTCGCGAAAGTCGAAACGGATGTCCTTCGGCATGACATGTACGGCTGTGAAGTCCGGGTCGCCGGTCACCTGATGCCACTCCTCTGGCGGCACCACGAATGCATCACCGGCCGAGAGCGTATGGCTGCTCCCAGCGAATTCGATGATGCAACGCCCCTCAGTCACCACCAACACGGACTCGGTCGAAGCGGTGTGACCGGGAAAGGCCGTTCCCGAGGCGCCCTGCATCTGTTTCGCGGAGAACAGTGAACCCTCCTGCAGTGCTGTGACCTTCTTCATCGTCGCCTCCTGGGTGGGTTTGCCGTTGTGGTGCCGCCGAAGTCTGGCGGTCCAGGTGCCGTGGCCGGGCCATCGTGGGGATGAGTGCGGATCCAGACGCCGTTGAAGAGCCATCGTAGGGATGGGTGCGGATCCGGACGCCGTTGCCGAGCCAGCGTAGGGATCGGTGCGGATCCAACTCGCCCTGATCCGCAGAAATCAGTGCGGGCCCAACTCGTCGCGCAACCGCGGTTCGTCACGCAGGCGCGGTTCGACACGGCGGTCCGGGCGCAAGCCCGCCTTGTCGGCGTAGAACGCACGGATCCGGTCCATGTCCGCGGGCACGTCACCGGACAATTCGAAGGTGGGGCCGAGCCCCGTGGTCATCGTGGTGCGGTCCACGTACCCGAGGGTCACCGGCATACCGGTTTCTCGCGCGATGCGATAGAACCCCGACTTCCAGTGAGTGTGGCCGCGCCGGGTACCGTCCGGGGTGATCACCAGCCCGAAGACCTGACCCTGCTTGACCTCTTCCACGACCTCGCTCACCACGCGGCTCGGGTCGGTGCGGTCCACCGGGATCCCCCCCAACGCGCGCATCACCGGTCCCCGCCACCCCTTGAACAAACTGTGCTTGCCCAGCCAACGCACCTCGACGCCCAAGCGCCACGCGATACCCAGCATCAGCACGAAGTCCCAGTTGGAGGTGTGCGGGGCGCCCAGAAGGATGGTGGGACGGGCAGGGGGCGGTGAGGTGGATAGTCTCCACCGGCTGACCGACCAGAACGCGCGGGCCATGAGGCGTCGAAGCATGGGTTCACGCTACGGCCTTCCGGGGCCTGGGCATCGCCGTCGGTCTGCGCTGTGCAACTGATTGGCGTGCACCGAGTCGTCCTTTACCCAGCCGACCTCTCGCAGGTGCCACGAGTACAGTGGCGAGCACGGCAGGCGCGTCAGCCGGCTGCGACCATCTGCGAAAGGGAGCCCGATGTCGAACCTCACTGACCTCGCACAGCAGTTCGCCGATGCCCACACCTCGGGCCGGGTGCTTGTTCTGCCCACGGTGTGGGACACCTGGAGCGCCCGCGTCGCTGCTGACGCCGACTTCGAAGCACTCACGATCGGCAGCCATCCGGTGGCCGACGCGATCGGAAGCGCCGACGGCGAGAACATGGACTTCGACGAGTACCTCGGCGTCGTCAAACGCATCGTCGAGGCGGTCGACGTGCCGGTGAGCGTCGACGTGGAATCCGGATACGGTATGCCGCCGGCCGAACTCATCAATCGTTTGCTCGAGGTGGGCGCCGTGGGAGCCAATATCGAGGACGTGGTTCATTCCGAGGGCAAACGGGTCCGGGAACGGCAGGAGCACGCGGACTACATAGCCGCGGCGCGCCAGGCAACGGACGAGGCCGGCGTGCCGTTCGTCATCAACGGCCGTACCGACGCCGTCAAACTGGGCACCGATGTGTTCGAGGACCCCATCGAGGAGGCCGCCGAGCGGATGCGACTGATGGAACAAGCCGGTGCCCGGTCGGTTTATCCGGTGGGGTTGACGACGTCCGCCCAGGTACGCCATTTCGTTCCTGAGTTGGACGTGCCCCTCAACGTCACGGCCCACCCGGTCAAGGGTCACGGCGCCGGGGGACTGGCCGATCTCACCGAACTCGGCGTGCGCCGGGTTACCTTCGGGCCGTTGTGGCAGGCCTGGCTCGGAGAGGTTTCTGCCTCCGAACTGGCGAAGTGGCTGGACTAGAACCCGCGCAGTCACGAGGTGAAACTCCCCGTAGCGCCGAAAAGCAGTTGACCTGCGTCGCCGGCCTGCGCTGCGATGGGCGCGGCCGAAGTGACCCTGGTGGGATCGTGGAGTTGACGTGGATTTCGATGCGCACCTGCCCGCGCACTGTGACGACGTGCGAGTGCGTCGCCTTCGATACGGGGACGCGGAGGCATTCGCGTTGGGAACCAGGGACCCCGCGGTGCGCGAACATGGTCATTTGCCGCTGACCGAGTACACACCGCACATCGTTCGTGAGCAGATCGACGGAGTAATCGCCCAGGGGCTGGCCGACGGGACCCTGGCCGCGCTTGCGATCGCGGACCGAGCCTCGGACCACTTCGCCGGCAGCGTGGTGCTGTTCGATATCCACGACGATCGCGCCGAGGTGGGATTCTGGCTGACGCCGCAGGCTCGCGGCCGAGGATTCGCGGTGAAGTCGTTGCATGCTGTCGCCGGGCTGGGAGCCGCCGCAGGCTTGAGCGTCCTGCAGGCGAGGACCTCCCCGGAGAACGTCGCCTCCCAACGCGTGCTGGAAGCGAGCGGGTTTACTTCAAAGGGCGCGGCGCGCCCGCAGCGGACCCCGTCGGGAGCGGTGGTGCCCCTGCTGGCCTTCGTACGGCCCTTGTGAGGTAAGCCTGGGAGCGGGCACGGATATGACACTGCGGCGCGGCGCTCATAGAGTCGGGCCCTGTGACGGGATGGGACGCCAGCGGCACGCCACGGCCGAACGACTGGCACACGCGGCTCGACACCGTGCACGTTGGTCACCGGGTCTTCGCACGCGGCCAGAACCGGTGGCAGACCGTCGTGATCATCACCCTCGCCTTGGGCTTGGCGTTCGGGGCGGGCATACTCCAAGACCCCAGGATTTTGCCGGTCGTGCTCCGCGTGGTGGTGGGGCCCTGGGCGATCGTGATGCTGTGGGTGCTTCTCGTGGGTCGGGGCAGGATCCAGATCACCACCGAGCACGTGTACATCCGGAAGATACTTCGCACGCGGACCATTCCGCGCGAACAGATCGCGAAGGTACTCTACGTGGGCAAACGCACCGGCGGCCTACGACGCACCGGCTACGTGGCCCTGCTGGCGGCGGACGGCGAACCCCTGTGGCAGTCTCCGGCCCACATCTGGCGTCCGGAGACCATCGAGGCGCTTCTCCACACCGGTCAGGAGTCGGTGCGCATCGACCAACTCAGCCGCAGTCGGGGCCGGGAACTGTTCCCGAAAGTGTTCAAGGCCGACGTCCCGGCGCTGATCAAGCGGATCTTGCTGGGTACGGTGCTGATCGTGGTCACACTGGTGGTGGCGTTCCTGATCTTCTCCGCGATCCTTTTCTATTCCTGATCGTCTTGAGAGGCCCGACGGCGAGGCGGGGGTGGTCAGTGCGTGATCGTGGTCTGCTGGTACAGCGCGAGGCGGGCGCGGTGTTCGGACACGGTGTAGACGCTGGTCATCAACGCCTCGAACGGTGCGGACATTTCGGGCCGGACGGCCCTCGCCCGGTACACCAGCGCTGCTGAGTCCGCACTGATCGGCACATGGCGCACGTCGCTGAGTTGGTAGGAGGACCACGGCGGTGAGTCGTCGAGCGAGGCGCGCACGGCGCGCCGATCCAACACCCAGCCGTTAACGAGCACCATCACGGCCTCCGTCGTCATCAACTCGCCGTAGAAGCTGCCTCCGGTACCGCTGCACAGCGACTGCCACCCCCGGTGCTCCAGATCGAGGAGGTCGTCATGACGGAGCGGGGAGATCACCATGGTTCATGGGAACGTGCTTCGCGTGGCCGTGCAACTGCTCTCGCGCTGTTACTGGAACAACTCGTTCCAACGCACCTGGCTCACGGCCGTGACCGGGCTTTGCCCGATTGTTGCTCCGGCCGCATCCAACGCCTGGACCTGAAGCCCGGCGCCTGCTGGAGCCGGCACCGGTATGTCGGTTTCGAATCCGTCCCTGGGGGCTTCTGCCAGGACGTCGCCCGCCTCGTTCACCACCTGCCAGGAGGCCACCTCGGTAGCACCGTTCCAACTCACGCGCACCACGTCACCCGCTCCGCTGGAGGACAGCACGGCGTTGGGACGGGTCGCTGGCCGGCCGGTCCACTCCACCCGGTGCGCACGATAGGAGGTCGTGACCAACTCCTCGGGGATGCTGCCGTCCAGCAGCACCTCGCCGCCTGCGTCCATGAGGGTGTAGCGCGGCACGCTGCCCCACCCGAAGAACACCTGGCCGCCGGGTAGTTCCTGGAAGTTCGCCTGACTCGCGGAGAACACCGCCTCGGGATGCCGGTACTCCCGGGCCACCTGCGCCGTCATCGCCTCCTCATCCAGTTCCAGTGCCAGCCCGCGCGTGACCTCCCGGGAAATCTCCCCGCACTCCCCGCCGTTGTCGAGCACGGTCACGGTCCCGTCGCTGCTGCGCCGCGCGTCATGCTGTTTGATGAAGAAGGCACCGGCGCCCATCTCGAAGTCACTGTTCGAACCGCCTAAACGCCATTCCACGTGCCCGCTGCGCCGGTCCAAGGAGTACACCGCGCACGTGTGCCGGGCGGAGATGAGCAGGTCGCCGTCGTCATCGACGTGCACGGAGTTGGCGTGGAAATAGTCGAACAACTCATCGCCCTGTCCGGGAACGGGCAGGTAGGACTCGGCCAGGGACACCTGTCCCACGCTGTGCCACTCATACAGCATCGCCCCGGTGCGCGGATCGACTTCTTGGATCACGTTGTCCACCACCACCCCGTCCGCGGGCCCGCCCACGTGGCTCAGGTCCATCCGCACCGGTTCGTACCCGATCAGCAGCACCGTGCCCTGGTCGGTCAACCGCACCTCGTGGGAGTCGGCGTCGTACCCGCCGGCCATGTTCACCCGGGCCACCTCCTGGTAGGAGGAGTCCGCGATCACCGCCTCCCCGTACCCGAAGCCACCGGCCATCAACCCTTCCCACCAGGTGATCACGGGCTCGCCGTGGTACCGCTGCACTTGGACGTCGCGGGCGTCCACCCCGGTCAACGGCTGGAACCAGACCGGCTCTCCGGCGTCGTCGATGAGCATCGGCCCTTTCTGTCCGAACCCGTTCTTCACCCCGATGGCGGTAAGTCCCGGTGTCACCTCGTCCTGCGGGGCCACGGTGCCGGCCTGCGGTCCGCGCACGTCGATCTGGGGTGGCTCGATCCCGGGTGCGCTGGGGTAGTGCTGCACGAACTCCGTGGCCAGATCCCCGCCCGGTGCGGCCCGGGCAAGTTCTTGCACCGGCGGAGTGCGCAACTGCGGACGCTCGCCCAACACCGCAACGGTGAGTGCGTACTGTCCCTCCGGGGCGCCGTGAACCGGATGGCCGGTGCGGACGGTCAGGTCCTCCCCGGCAGTGAACGGTTCGTGGGGTAGGAAACTGACGCCATTGCCATCGGAGTGTTCCACCAATGCGCCGGTGTGCTGCCCGGAGTGGGAGCCGGTCACCGTAAGTGATCCGACGGCGGCCGGATCCACGTCGCGGAAACTGAGTTGCGCCTCGGGGTGCACCACGGTGGTGCCCGGCACCGGAAAGGCGGAGACCGCATCCGGCTGGGTCGCCTCGGGCGCGGTCAGGAGTCGCTCCGGAGGCCCCGGGTCGCTCAGGCCCCCGGTCAGCAAGCCTGCGCCCATGGCCAAGGCGGCGGCCGCGGTCAGCAGCATCGCGCCGCGGGCCGTCCTGCGACCACCTCGCCGCGAACGCGGCTTCCTGGTCGCGGGGGAGGCGGATGCCTGTTGAGCGGGTCGAGGCGGCGTAGCGGGGGACTGAGGTCTCACGGCTCTACTATGGCGTGCACACTGCCGACCAGAGGCGTCAATCGATGCCGGGACGTGCCCGGGTGCGTTTGATCTGTGAACGCCGTCGCTTGGCTTCCAGTCGCCGTCGTTTGGAAGCCCGAGTGGGTTTGGTCGGCCGGCGCGGCACGGGCGGCATGAGCGCGTCGCGTAATACGGCCGCCAGGCGTTGCCGGGCCGCCGTGCGATTGCGGTACTGAGAACGGTGCTCCCCGGCGGTGATCGTCAGCACCGTGCCGGCAAGGCGCGGGCCCAGGCGGGCGAGGGCGCGTCGCCGTTGCGCCTCATTCAGCGCCGTGGTGGTGGCCAGGTCCAGGCTTAGTTGCACCCGGGAGTCGGTGGTGTTGACGCCTTGCCCCCCGGGACCCGAAGCATGGGAGAACCTCTCCTCCAACTCGGCGGCAGGCACCGTGAGGCCTCGAGAGTTCCCCGGGCCGGCGGGTACGTGGAGGTCCTGCACGGTTGCCAGTATGCCCCGCCCCGGCGGCCGGTCAGCCCCTCCTGGTGCGGGTTGGCCAGGCTGCAGGTATGTCCGGTCTGGTGCAGTTTGGCCCAGGGTGCAGATACGCCCGCCTCCAGATCCGGTATCCGGCCACGACCCCATGATCGGGCCACCCTCCGTGGGGCGTCGGTAGGCTAACCGGTCTGATCGGGGTGTCGAAGTGTCACCTGGCGGCCGAGGAGTGGGAAGCGAGCAGCGATGGGATGTCAGGCGGGCCGTCCGGCCGCGTTCGCCGTACTCGGAGACGGACGGTGAGGCGGCGGCTATCCGCGGCCCGGCCGCTGTGGCGAGTCCTGCTGCTGGGCGCGTACCTGCTGCTGGTGCTGATTGTGGTGAGGTACTTTTTCCCGACGGTCCCGGGCCCGATCGGCATTGCGCAACTTCCGCCGGTGCTCCTGGGTATCGGGCTGTTCTCCCTGCTCACCGCGATCGGCCCGCGAACCGAGCGGACCGACCCGGTGGCGCTCGCGGCCCCGGTGCGTGGTAGGTGGGTAGCGATGAACAGCCCCGGGCAGGGACTGCCCAGCCACGGCACCCGCAGCCGCGGGCAGTACTGCGCCGTGGACCTGTGCCGGCCCACCACCCCCTCCACGCCGCCGATGGTGCGCTGGGGCCTACGCGGCGCAGCCCCGCAGGAGTACCCCAGTTTTGGTGAACCGATCCACGCCATGGCCGCCGGCGTCGTCGTCCGCTCCCGGGCGAATCGCCGCGACCACCGCGCCCGCAACACCTGGCCGGCGCTGGTCTACATGCTCACCGCGGAGGCAGTGCTGCGCGAACTCGGGGGCACCGGGGCCGTGTTGGGGAACCATGTGATCATCGAGCACGACGACGGCACGTTCGCCGCGTACGCCCACCTGCAGCGGGGCAGTGCTCACCGCCAGGGCGAGCGCGT
>Ga0209487_1004179_pt1 | contig 11175 bp, 10 predicted proteins | sample Poulit2012_FD_187524 | JGI IMG/M metagenome (GOLD analysis project Ga0209487, IMG submission 187524) | Agricultural soil microbial communities from Georgia to study Nitrogen management - Poultry litter 2012 (SPAdes) (version 2) | ecosystem: Environmental > Terrestrial > Soil > Agricultural land... | reverse complement strand
GCATCTGTGACTCTTCATCCGTTGTCGTGTCCGGCCGGTGCCGGGTTCGTCGGCCATCGCTGCAAGTCCGAACTCGGGCTTGCCAATTAGTTCCCACATCGGCCGGACTCGCCTCGCTGGCGTGGGTGCCTCGGGGCTGTGTTCAGCCTGTCGCTGTGAACACCATCCGCACGGTGGAGCCGGCGCCACCTTCATCGGAGTAGGACCACCCGTCCCACTCATCGCCGTCGCGCAGTTGGTCCGTTACTCCCGGGAAGCCGGTCTCCTCGATGATGCAGTCCGACAGCATGATGAGAGTCAACCCAATCATCACGCCGTCGGTGTCCAGACTCTCCAAGTCTGAGAAGTCATCGGTGTTGAAGCTCCCGAGCGCCTGCGCCTGCTCCCCCGTCACCGAAATGATCACCTGATCTCGTTGATGCTCAAGGAGGGAAACCTCGGCGTCAGGAAGGTGGCACGCTTCATAGACTTCCCCCGCAGCTTCGGTGTTGGGCGGCGAACACGCGGCCACCACCATCAAAAAAAGAGCCGCGACCGCGGCCAAAGAGCACCTCATACGGTTGAGATTACCCGGGATGCACTGCCCGCATCACGGTTTCCAAGCCTTGGACCAGAAAGCCGTGCAACCGGTGTGATCCGGGGTCAGAGTAAGGGTTGATTGGCTAAAATTCTTTTGTCACGATCGGCGCCCCCGGCGCGATTCGAACGCGCGACCTACCGCTTAGGAGGCGGTTGCTCTATCCCCTGAGCTACGGGGGCCCGCAGAGCACTCTACCGCCGCGCCGGCCCCGGCACCGCATCACGTTCCGGCCTTGGTGCCGCGTCAGCTTCCAGTGCCTGCGCCACACCAACTACGGCGCCGGATCAGCCGGCCCGCTGTTTCACCGCGCCCACTTGCCGCGATCTGTGACAATGGCCGCGCCACCCACGACCCATGGGTGTGCGCCACCGCCACCTGTCGGGTGGTTCGTTCACGCCGGCCCAGCATCACCCCCGCCGAGTCGGCAGATGAGGAGAGTCGATGCCGCGCCACTATCTGATGTGTCCGCCGATCCACTACACGGTCAGCTACGAGATCAACCCGTGGATGAACGTACGAGTCGCCACCGACGCCCAGTTGGCGATGACCCAGTGGGAGCGCCTGCGCCAGGTCTACCAGGAGTTGGGCCACACCGTCGACGTCCTCGACCCCCTGCCCCAGTACCCGGACATGGTCTATGCCGCCAACGGCGCCACCGTGATCGACGGCATCGCATACGGGGCGAAGTTCCGGCACAACGAACGCGCCGGGGAGGCACCGGCATACCTGAGGTGGCTCACCGAGCAGGGCTTCACCCCCGTAGAGGCCAGTGAGACCAACGAGGGCGAGGGCGATCTGCTCTTCACCGACAACGTCATCCTGGCCGGTACGGGCTTTCGCACCGCCACCCAAGCCCACGATGAGGCCCAGGAAACGTTCGGCCGGCCGGTGGTATCCCTGCAACTGGTCGACCCCCGCTTCTACCACCTGGACACCGCACTGGTGGTGTTGCGCGATGATCTGGTCGCCTACTACCCGCCGGCCTTCTCCCCCGGCAGTGCGAAGGTGATCGAGCACCTGTACCCCGAGGCGATCGTGGCCACCGAAGCGGATTCGGCAGCGCTCGGGCTGAACGCGGTCAGCGACGGCACCCACGTCATCCACGCACCGGGCGCCACCGACCTGGCGGCAGCCGTACGCGAGCGCGGCATGGAACCGATCGCCGTGGACACCTCCGAGCTGCTCAAGGGCGGGGGCGGCGCCAAGTGCTGCACCCTGGAACTGCGCACAGCCCCGATCGCGGCAGCGGCATGAACACTGAGACGAACGCGAGGACGCCGATGAACCAGCACACCTCCCCCAGCCCCCTGGCCGCCAACTACCACCCGCTGCCGATCGAGATCGCCCACGGCGAGGGCATCTGGGTCACCGACACCGCCGGACGGCGCTACATCGACTGCCTGGCCGGATACTCGGCGCTGAACTTCGGCCACCGCCATCCCGATCTGATCACCGCCACCAAGGCCCAGCTGGACCGCCTCACCCTCACCTCCCGGGCGGTCGACCACGACCGATTGTCCGAGTTCGCCAGGGCGCTCACCACGCTGACCGGCACCGAGATGGCCTTGCCGATGAATACCGGCGCCGAGGCGGTGGAGACGGCGATCAAGGCCGCCCGCAAGTGGGGCTATGAGGTCAAGGGCGTCGGCGAGGACAGGGCCAGGATCATCGTCGCCGACGGCGCTTTCCACGGCCGCACCACCACCACGATCTCGACGTCCACCGACGTCGAGGCACGTACCGGCTTCGGGCCCTACACCCCCGGTTTCGACGTCGTACCCTACGGCGACGCCGAGGCCATCCGTGCTGCGATGACCGCCGACACTGTGGCCGTGCTGATCGAACCCGTCCAGGGTGAGAACGGGGTGCACATCCCGCCGCCGTCCTACCTGGCCCAGGTGCGCGCCGCCTGTGATGAGGCCGGCGTGCTGCTGGTCCTCGATGAGATCCAGTCCGGCCTGGGCCGCACCGGGGCCACGCTCACCCAGGACCTGTACGGGGTCCGCGCGGACCTGACCACGCTGGGCAAGGCCCTCGGGGGCGGGATCCTGCCGGTTTCAGCCGTCGTTGGGCGCGCGGAAGTACTCGGGGTGCTCACCGCCGGCACCCACGGCTCCACCTTCGGGGGCAACCCGCTGGCCTGTGCGGTGGCGATCGCCGTGTGTGAACTGCTGGGCACCGGGGAGTTCCAGGCCCGGGTCCAGCAGTTGAGTCCGATCATGTCCGACGGCGGGCAAGGCCTCCTTGATGAGGGCCTGGTCACCGGCGCTCGGGTACTCGGGCTATGGATGGGTGTCGACGTCGCCGGCCGCAGCGGCCGAGAGGTCAGCGAGCGCCTCGCTGCCCGCGGGGTACTCGCCAAGGAGACCCACGGCTCCACCATCCGGTTCGCTCCCCCGCTGACCATCACCGCCGATGAGCTGGTCGGGGTAATGGAGGTCCTGGAGGGCGCCCTGCGGGACTGAGCGCCCTGCTCGGGTTAACGCCGGCGTTTCCAGTTGAAGGTGGTGTGCTCCCCACCGCTGCGGGAGGGCACCACCAGCACCGGGCAGGAGGCGTGATGCAGCACGGTCTGGGAGGTCGAGCCCAGCAGCATCCCGGCGAAGCCGCCCCGGCCCCGGGATCCGACCACCACCAGGTCCACGGCGGTGGAGAACTCGGCGAGCAGCGCCGCCCCGGTCCCGTCCAGGGCGTGCCGGCGCACGTCCACCGACCGGCCCTCAGTGGCTCGTTCCACCGCCACATCCAGACCGGACTTGACGTCCTCCAGCAGGGTTTCACGGTCAACCCCGGCCGGGAGCCAGCCGAGCAGGCCGGCTCCGGCGCCCATTGGCACCCCGACCACGGCAGTCAGTTCCGCCGCCCAGGTCTCCGCCTCGTCGATGGCGCACTCCAGGGCCGATTTAGCTGAGTCCGAACCGTCGACGCCCACCACGATCCGCTGCACTGGCAGCGGCAGAGGTGAGCCCTCAGCTTCGTCGTCGTCGGTATCGATACGGTGCGGTACCACCACGGTCGGGCAATGGGCGTGCGCGGGCAGTGCCGAGGAAACGGTGCCCAGGATTCGTTCGGCGAAGCCGCCGCGGCCGCGGGTTCCCACGACCGCCATCCGCACCTGGGCCGAGAGGTCCACCAGGACTCCGGCAGCGTCCCCGGTCTCCAGCGACGTGGTAACCGCCACGTCGTGGCCGGCGCACTTGGCCTCCGCTTCATCCAGGACCGCCTGGGCACCTTCCCGGATCGCGGTGTCATCGAGCGTGGCGTACCCACCGTCGATAGTTCCGGCCGCGAAAGTCGGCAGGGCGTAGGCACAGACGAGGTGCACGCTCCAGCCCACCAGGCGGGCTCGAGCCAGGGCCCAGTCCAGGGCATTCAGGCTCGCCGCTGAACCATCCATGCCAACCAGGATGGTGTCCTCACGCTCCATGGCTGCTCTACCCCCTCGTTGTGGGCTGACAGTGACCATTGTGCTACACCATCCTGGTTGTGCACCCGGTACCAGCCAGGAAGTTTCGCGCATCGAGCCCGCCCCGAGCAAGCCCGGCAGCCGCGGCGCCTACCGGAGCAGCAAAACGGCCCGCCCCCGCAGTGGGAACGGGCCGTTTCACCTATCCTGAAATCGCGGGCGTTACTCGATCACCCGGATGAATGTCGGGGTGCCCCGTCCCACGTGGGAGATGGGGCCCTCGGTCAGCGGCTTGGAGGGGTTACGGGCCGCGATGTGGTTGCCGTTGCCGGTGTAGATACCGACGTGCCCGGACCACCACACCAGGTCGCCCGGCTGAGCCTCGGAAGCCGAGACCACCCGGCCGGCGTTGCGCTGAGCGGCGGAGGAGGAGGGGATGTTCACACCGAGCTGGGCAAACACGTAGGAGGTGAACCCGGAGCAGTCGAAGCCGGCCGGCGTCGTCCCACCCCATACGTAGGGGGTACCGATGTAGCGGCGACCGATGTCGACCGCAGCAGCGCCGGAACCCGTGGCAGGGGCAACCTCCTCAGTGGGCTCCTCCTCCTCGGTGACCTCTTCTTCCTGGGGCGCCTGCTCAGTCTGGTCGGTGCGCTCCCCGGAACGAGACGCCTGGGTGTTGGCGGTGCGTTCCTGCTGCTCGACCACCGGCTCCGGTTCCGGCTCGGGCGGCGGCGGGGGTGGGGGCGCTTCGGAACTCACCTCAGCGGTAGCGAAGCCCCAGTCCACATCCGCGTCGACCGAGACAGTCGGGGAGGTGGTGACGTTGTCGGAGTTGTCTGAACCGGACGGGTTGACGAGGTGCGCGGTGGGCAGCTGCGAGGGTGCGGACATGGGCGCGGCCACAGCGCTGGAGGCGCCCAGTGCCAGAACGATGCCCGAGGCTGCTACAGCAGCAGCCCGCCGACCAGCAGACCCAACGACAGCCTGTCCGAAGGCGGTCAGCGGGGTGTTCGGCCGGCACGCTGCGCGGTGCCGACCACCATTGGTACGTACAGTCAAGATGTGCCTCTCCGGACGCCTACGGGGTGAGCTGTCGGGTTCGGGTGGGAGAAAGCACCCGGTCTACCTGGCGAACCAGGTTGGGACTTCACCCCGAGGAACCGGTGCTGCTAGTTCCGGGAGTTGGGTCCCCCGTCCCTGTCTCGACGTACGTTGGGACCTACTTGTGGTGACAGGGCTCGGCGTCCACTTGCAGGTACTCATCGACGGAGGGTTCGACGAGCAGCACTGAGGCTACCCGACGTTCTAGCTAGATGTCACGTTCCGGTTACAAACGTGTCGGAAAACGACGCCACAACCGCCGTTCAGGACGGCTCACAAGGAAGATTTCCCCTGGAATTGCAACGATCTCAGGACTTATCCACAAAAATGTGGGAGGTGATGTCCTCTCCCAGCTCCAGGCGCTCAGCACCAATCTCGACCAGGGCCAGGCGCCCATCACGCTGGACACGGACCGCCGCACCGGGCACCAGGCCCGCGTTCTGGAACCGGTCGAGCAGGTCCACATCGACCTGCAACGGCTCCCCCAGTCGCTGCACGGTGAACTCCTGGGACTCCGCGGTCATCACTGCGGACAGGGTGGGACCCGTCGGCGCCTTCATGCCGGCCGGTTCACCGATGTGCTCCAGGCCCGGGATGGGGTTGCCGTAGGGATCGCTGGTGGGGTGGTCGAGCAGATTGATCAGACGCTCTTCGACCTGCAGGCTCATCACGTGCTCCCAGCGGCAGGCCTCTTCGTGCACGTAGGGCCAGTCCAGACCGATCACGTCGGTCAGCAACCGTTCGGCCAGGCGGTGCTTACGCATCACCTCGGTGGCCCTGCGCAAACCCTCATCGGTCAACTCCAGGTGCCGATCGCCGGAGACCACCATCAGTCCGTCGCGCTCCAGGCGCGCCACAGTTTGCGAGACCGTGGGCCCGGAGTGGCCCAGTCTCTCCGCGATTCGCGCCCGCAGTGGAACGACCCCGTCCTCGATCAGCTCGAAGACCGTTTTGAGGTACATCTCCGTGGTGTCGATCAGGTCGCTCACATGTACTTCCTCGCCCGTTGCTGCCAGTCCTGCCACTCTAGTGCGTGCTGGCGACATCGGGTGATCACCTTGGGACCCTCTTATGTGGTGCGCTTGTTTCGTCCGCTGGCAGGAAACCGGATTCGGGGCCGGGCGCCGGACCTGGGATGATGCCGCTATGAGTGCACCTGTGGTCACCGTCCCTGCCGAGATGCTGCCGGCCGACGGTCGCTTCGGTTCCGGCCCCAGCCGGATCCGCCCCGCCCAGTCCCAGACCCTGGCCGCGCTGGGCACCACGGTGATGGGCACCTCCCACCGCCAGCCCCCGGTGCGCCATCTGGTGGCTCGAATCAAAGAGGGGCTGAGCCAGCTGTTCGACCTACCCAGTGGCTATGAGGTGGTGCTCGGCAACGGCGGGACCACCACGTTCTGGGACGTGGCCACCTTCGCCTTGATCCGTCACCGCAGTCAGCACGTGGAAGCCGGTGAGTTCGGCGCCAAATTCGCCGCAGCCACCGCCGCCGCCCCATTCCTCGACGATCCGGTAGTGCTGCGCAGCGAGCCAGGCGCAGTCCGCTCCCCAGAGGCCGATGAGCGGGTCGATGCCTATGCCTGGGTGCAGAACGAGACGTCCACCGGTGTCGTTGCCCCGGTGCAGCGGGTGGACCACGACGGGGCCTTGATGCTGGTCGATGCCACCTCGGCTGCGGGGGCGGTCCCGGTGAACATCGAGGCCGCCGACGTGTATTACTTCGCTCCGCAGAAGTCGTTCGCCTCCGACGGCGGGCTGTGGCTGGCCCTGTGCTCCCCAGCAGCCCTGGACCGGGCGGACGAACTACGCAACCGGTGGACCCCGCCGTCGTTGTCCCTGGTGGAGGCGGTGGCCAACTCCCGCAAGGACCAGACCCTCAACACCCCGGCAATCGCCACGCTGATCCTGATGGCCGAGCAACTCGACTGGCTGAACGAGCGCGGCGGACTGTCCTTCGCCGTCGAGCGCACCCGCGCGTCGGCCGAGCACCTGTACTCCTGGGCCGAGGCGTCCTCATTCGCCACGCCCTTCGTCTCGCGGGCCCAGGACCGGTCACCGGTGATCGGCACGATCGACTTCGATCCGGCGGTGGATGCGGCCGCTGTGGCGGCGGTGTTGCGCGCGAACGGGGTGGTCGACGTCGAGCCCTACCGCAAGCTGGGCCGCAACCAGATCCGGATCGGCATGTACCCAGCCGTGGACCCGGCTGATGTGGCCGCGCTGACCGACTGCGTGGACTACGTCGTAGCCCGCTTGGGCTGAACCCAGCGGGGTACTCGTCGCCGACGGGCTCAGGCCGATGGGCTCAGGCCGACGGGTTCAGGCCGATGGACTCAGGCCGCGCTCCCGGCGTTCACCCCCTCCTGGGCGCCGATCTCCTCCTCGGCGCGGCGGCGGCTGATGAGCTTGTCGCGGTTCTGCAGCACCAGGTGGGGGCGCTGCCGCAGGCGGTAGCGCACCCGCACGTTCGAGCGCTTGGCGGTGACCAACGAGGCGATCGCGGCGACCAGGATCGCGGCGATCGCACCGACGCCGATCGACCAGCGCGCACCCCAGTTCTCGGCAATCCACCCCACGATCGGCCCGCCCAGCGGGTTACCGGCGAAGAAGACCACCAGGTAAAGGCTCATCACCCGGCCCCGGACATTGGGGTCGGTGGAGATCTGGATGGCAGCGTTGGCGGAGGTGAGCATGGTCAGGGAGAAGAAGCCCACCGGGATGCAGGTCAGCATGTACAACTCATAGGTCGGCATCAGTGCCATTGCTCCGGAGCTGATTCCGAAACCGAACGCCGCGGCGAGCACCACCCTCAATCGCGGACGTTTTCGCCGGGCGGCCATCAGCGCACCGGCCAGGGAGCCGATCGCGAGGACCGAGCCGAGCACACCGTACTCCCCGGCGCCCATACCGAATTCGTCGTGCGCCATCACTGCTGAGGTCATCTGGAACTTCAGCCCCAGGCCGCCGACGATGAAGACCACGATCATGATCGTGATGATGTCGCTGCGCCCCAATACGTACGACAGGCCCTCACGCAATTGTCCTTTAGCCCGCACCGGGCGCTCGCGCCGCTGCAGCAGTTCGGGGCGCATGGCCAGCATCGCCCCGATGGTGGCGGCGAAGGTGATGCCGTTGATCATGAACACCCAACCGGTACCGACGGCGGCAACCAGCAGACCAGCCACACCAGGGCCGATCATCCGGGCGGCGTTGAAGGAGGCGGAGTTCAGGGCGACGGCGTTGGCCAGTGAGGAGGCCGGCACGATGTCGGAGACGAAGACTTGCCTGGCCGGGGCATCGAAGGCACTGAAGACCCCCAGGGCCAGGGCGAAGAGGTACACGTGCCACACTTGGGCGGTCCCCAACAGCACCAGCGCGCCGAGGCCGAAGGCCAGCAGACCCATCGCCGCTTGGGTGGCGATGACCATCTTGCGGCGATCCATCCGGTCAGCGATCAGACCCGCGAAGGGGCTGAGGAACACCACGGGGAGGAACTGCAGCCCGGTGACCACACCGACGTGGATCGCCGAGCCGTCGGGGAGGACGGCGAGCACCAACCAGTCCTGGGCCACTCGCTGCATCCAGGTGCCGATGTTGGCGACCAGTGCGCCGAAGAACCAGACGCGATAGTTGAATAGGCTTAGTGAGGCGAAGATCGATCTCACTCGGTGTAGAGCCTCCTCAGGATGCGTTCGGCCTCCACCAGCGTGGCGCGCTCGGCCGATGTCAGCGCAGCCAGTCGTTTGGACAGCCATAGGTCCCGCCGGCGGCGGGTGTCCCGCACCAGGGCGGTGCCGGCTTCGGTCGCCACAATCAGTGCCTGGCGACGGTCCTCGGGGTGAGCAGTGCGTTCCACCAGGCCGGCGTCGGCCAGGGACTGCACGATCCGAGTGATGGACGGGGGTCGCACATGCTCGCGTTCAGCAAGCTCGCCGGGGGTCATCGCCCCGAGAGCTACGAGGGTGGCCAGCACGGCGTAACGACCTTCGGACAAGTCGCCCGATCGCTGCGCCCGAAGGCTGCGGGAGAGTTTCAGCAGCGTCATCCGCAGCCGGGTCGGGAAGCCGACGTCGGCGACCTTGGGGCCCGGGTGCTTGGGCAGCGGAATCGTACTCACGTAGTCTGACTCTACTTCATTAGTTTGGCTAAGTAAACCTCGGTGGATCGGCAGCGATGTCGCCCGGGCTCGCCCGTTCGCGCGGGCGCCACCCACCCGGCAGGGCACGCATCCACGCGACAGGGCACGCCTTCCCGGGTCCCGCGGACGCCGACCGTGCCCCCTCGCCGGCAGACCGGCACCACCCACGCGACAGGGCACCACCCACGCGACAGGGCATCCCCCACACGACGGGGCACGATCCGCGCGGCAGGGCACGCTGTCCCTGGCCCCGCGGGCGCCGACCGTGTCCCCTCGCCGGCAGTCCGGCACCACCCACCCGACAGGGCACCACCCACGCGGCAGGGCACCAACCGGTGCGGCGTCCGCCGGCCCCCTGCCGCGCTAGCGCTAACGCTAGGCGAGCATCGTCTGCAGCGGCCCGCGCACGAAGTAGAACACGAACAGGATCGCCGCCACCCACATCAGCGGGTGCACCTGGCGGATCTTGCCGGAGGCGACCTTGATCACCACGTAGGCGATGAACCCGGCACCCATCCCAGCGGCGATGGAGAACGTCAGCGGCATCATCAAGATGACCAGGAAAGCCGGGATCGCTACTTCAAGCTTCTTCCAGTCGATCCCCACGATCTGGGTCATCATCAAGAAGCCCACGAGCACCAGCACCGGAGTGGCCGCCTCGAAGGGCACCATCGCGACCAGCGGTGAGAAGAACGTGGCCAGCAGGAACGCCACACCGGTGACCACCGAGGCCAGACCGGTCCGGGCGCCTTCACCCACACCGGCCGCGGATTCCACATAAGAGGTGTTGGAGGAGGAGGAACCGGCCCCACCGGCAATCGCGGCAATGGAGTCGACCACCAGGATCGCCCGGGTCTTGTGCGGGTTGCCCTCCTCGTCCAGCAGACCGGCCTCGGCCCCCACTCCGACCATCGTGCCCATCGTGTCGAAGAAATCGGCCAGCAGCAGGGTGAAGACCAGCAGGACCACCACCACGATGCCGACCTTGTCGATCCCGCCCAGCAGGGAGAACTCGCCCAGCAGCGCCAGGTCCGGCAGGGCGACCACGTTCTCCGGAAGGCTCGGGGCCCCGAGCTGCCAGCCGAAGGGGTTCTCCTCACCGACCTGCCCGACGCTCGCGATCGCCTCGATCAGGATGGACAGCAACGTGGCGCCGACGATGGCGATGAGCAGGGCGCCGCGGACCTTGCGCACCCACAGCACCACTGCGGCGAACAGGCCGATGACGAAGACCAGCGACGGCCACCCGCCCAGGGAGCCGTCCACGCCCAGCTCCACCGGGGTGGCCATCGAGGCCGGGATACGCACGATGCCGGCGTTGGCTAGGCCGACAAACGCGATGAAGAGCCCGATGCCGACACTGATCGCCACCTTCAACTCGACCGGCACGGCGCGGAAGACCGCTTCGCGGAACCCGGTGAGCACCAGGACCAGGATGATGATCCCCTCGAGGACCACGATGCCCATGGCATCGGCCCAGGTCAGCCCGCCGTCGGGCAGCAGGGCGATGGAGAAGGCCACGACGGCGTTCAAGCCCATGCCGGCGGCCAACGCCAGGGGGAACTTGGCGACCACGCCCATCAGGATCGACATCAGCCCGGCCACCAGGGCAGTCACTGCCGCGACGCGGGCCACGGCCAATCCCTCATCGCCACCGATGAAGTTGCCGGCGCCGTCGGGCACCGTGCCCAGAATGAGCGGGTTCAGCACCACGATGTAACTCATCGCGAAGAACGTCACCAGCCCGCCGCGCACTTCCCGCCCGATGGTCGAACCACGTTCGGAGATGAGGAAGTAGCGGTCCAGGAAGCCGGCTGATCCGGAGGTGCGGCGGTCATCGTTGCGCGCTGTAGTACCCACGAGCCGACATCATGCCGACATGCCGGGCCCGGCGTCCAGTCTTTGGCGCCGACTCTCTCCCGGCGCAGACACACCTCGGCCCGCCCC
>Ga0209487_1004178_pt1 | contig 11177 bp, 9 predicted proteins | sample Poulit2012_FD_187524 | JGI IMG/M metagenome (GOLD analysis project Ga0209487, IMG submission 187524) | Agricultural soil microbial communities from Georgia to study Nitrogen management - Poultry litter 2012 (SPAdes) (version 2) | ecosystem: Environmental > Terrestrial > Soil > Agricultural land... | reverse complement strand
AAAGAGATCATCATTGAACTACTTAGGAAACATGAATTAAGTACGAAATCACCAGGTGTCATCACTTCTGTTAAACAGACGGATAAACGAACGAAACCACCACTACTCCATGCATTGTCTACATTACAAGCAACCGCGAATAGATTGTGGAAAACGAGTCCTGCAAATGTATTGAAAATCATGCAAGGTCTTTATGAAAAAAAGCTCGTTACATACCCGCGGACAGATTCCCGGCATATTACGCCGAGTGAATTCACCTATTTGGCTAATCAAGTAGAAGATTACCAAAAGCTGATTGATCATGATTTTCCAGTCACATCACTGACACCTAAAAAGCGCTACGTTGATAGCTCAAAGGTACAAGAACATCATGCACTCATTCCAACGAAAAAGATCCCTACACAAGCTGATCTTAGCAAAATGTCTACAATCGAGCGTCATTTATACGAGGAAGTGGTGCGCACAACACTTGCGATGTTCCATACCGATTATTTGTACACCGAAACAAAGGTAACGACAGATGTGAATGGACTCCCCTTCTTTACGACTGGAAAGACAGAACGTGACAAAGGCTGGAAAGCTTTATTTGTGCGGACGGATAAGAAAAATTCAAGAGACGGACCAACTTTACCGTTACTTCATGAACAAGAACAGGTTCAAAGTGATATCGGCATAAAAGAAGGAAAAACAAACCCACCAAAACCCTACACGGAGGGCCAATTAATTGCGATGATGAAAACATGTGGAAAGCTTGTCGATGATAAGGAAGAGACGGAAATTTTAAAAGAAGTTGAAGGACTTGGTACGGAGGCAACGAGGAGTGGTATCATTGAAACTATTAAACGACATAACTATATTAACGTAATAAAAAATGTTGTCACCATTACGGATAAAGGTCGTGTACTATGTCAGGCAATTGAAGGTAATCTTCTCTCAAGCCCATCCATGACCGCAAAATGGGAAACCTATTTACGTAAAATTGGAAATGGTGAAGGAACACAAGAACGGTTTCTCGGCAGCATTGCAAAATTTATTCATAGCTTGCTTGATCAGGTACCGGGTCAACTAGAAAAACAAAAAATTGATGTTAAGCTAACCTCTACAACTAAAACAAGTTCAGGTAAAAAAAACATTGCTGCATGTCCAACTTGCAAGCAAGGAACGATTATTGCTTTAAAAGGATTTTACGGCTGTTCTGCTTACAGAACGGGTTGTAAACAAACCTTTCCTGGTACCTTTTTAAAGAAGAAGATTACACCTACTCAAGTGAAGTTACTTTGTACAAAAGGGAAAACAAATATGATCAAGGGCTTTGTCTCAAAAGCTGACAAGAAGTTTAATGCAAAACTTACCCTTGTAGATGGCAAGTTAAAGTTTGAGTTTTGAATCTTCTTATCCATTTTTGGTTTCGAATCGTTCTTCACCTAAAATGAGGTAGATGGTGCGCCCTAAAAGTTAGAGTAAAAACTCTGACATTTAGGGTGCACCACTTTTTTTGTAATCTCCCCTATGAGTGTGCATTGTTTTGGTGCATCAAAGAGGTTATATTATTGTGCGCTTTGATTGTGAAGCATTTCACAATGTGTTATTCTTTAATTAGAAATTAATAAAAGACACCGTGTAAAAGTATTACTAGGGAGTGTTTCCGATGGAAAAGTTGAGCATCAAGGAATTTATTAACAAAGTACTGGCGGGGGTTGCTTTAGGAATCGTTGTTGGTTTGATCCCCAACGCTATTCTCGGGGAATTATTTAAGTTCTTATCCTCTTATCACGATATATTTATCATCTTAAACAGTGTTGTCGTCGGTATTCAGTTTACAGTACCAGTGATCGTAGGGGTTCTCATCGCCATGCAATTCAAATTTAACCCGATTCAGACAGTCGTTGTCAGTACAGCGGCATTTGTCGGGAGCGGAGCGGCAGTTTTTCAGCAGAATATGTGGGTCCTGACTGGTGTCGGGGATTTAATTAATACGATGATTACAGCAGCCATTGCTGTGTTAATCATCATGTTGATTAAAGATAGACTGGGCAGTTTGACCATCATCCTGCTGCCGATCATTGCAGGAGGGATCGCGGGGTTTATCGGCATTATACTATTACCTTATGTCCAGCTCATTACAACAGGAATCGGTGAAGTCATCAACAGTTTCACAAACCTACAGCCACTCGTCATGTACGTTCTTATTGCTGTCGCATTCAGTATATTGATCGTTTCTCCCATCTCGACTGTAGCCATCGCAATGGCAATCGGCATTTCGGGTCTAGCAGCCGGAGCGGCGAACATCGGCATCGCAGCGGCAGCCTGTATGCTTGTCATCGGGACATTAAAAGTCAATAAGACTGGTGTCCCGCTCGCCGTCTTCCTAGGTGCCATGAAAATGATGATGCCGAACCTACTTAAACACCCGATCATTGCACTTCCTATTGGTTTAACTGCCGTCGTTACTTCCCTAGCCGCGAGCCTGTTCGGCATTCAGGGAACGCAGGAGTCAGCTGGATTTGGCTTCTCCGGTCTTGTCGGTCCCATTAATGCCATTAAGTTCATGGATGGTAGCACGGTCATGAATATCATCATCTTAATCACCATCTATTTTGTCATTCCGTTTATCGCTGCCTTTATTATCCATAACCTATGTACAAGAGTATTCAAAATCTATGATCCATCCGTCTTTAAATTTGTTTCAGATGAAAGTGGGGAATAAAAATGATTAAAATTAAATTATTTGGTGTACGTGAAGATGAAAAAGATATTGCAAAGGACTGGGCAAAAGAAAACCATGTTGATGTGACGTTTTCCGAAGACATCTTAACACTAGAAACAGTCGAACAATTAAAGGGTTTCGATGCCGTGTCAACTCAACAAACTGGGAGACTTGATGACCGTATTTATGGACGCTTGCACGAATTGGGAATTAAGCAGATTGCCCAGCGTAGCGCAGGTATTGACATGTACAATCTGGATAAAGCGTCAGAAAATGATATCATTATCTCGAATGTTCCGAGCTATTCACCGAATTCCATCGCTGAATACACTGTAACATCTGCCCTACAGCTGATACGTAAAACACATCTCATCGAACAGAATGTGAACAAACGCGATTTTAGATGGCAAAAGGAAATTATGACAAAAGAAATTAAAAGCCTTGAAATTGCCATTATCGGAACCGGCCAAATCGGGCAGATCACTGCTCAGATATTTAATGCCTTCGGGGCAAAAGTTGTCGGATATGATCTGTATCCAAATGAAGACGTAAGGCATTATATAGATTATAAAGAGAGTATTGAAGAGGTTGTGACCAATGCGGACATTGTTTCTATCCACATGCCTGCCACTAAAGACAACTATCATTTATTCGATGAATCCTTATTTAACCGATTCAAGGATGACGCAGTCTTCATCAATACAGCTAGGGGCTCCATTGTCGATACAAAAGCCCTGATCAATGCTCTGGACAGCGATAAAATATCCGGAGCCGCTCTGGACACCTATGAAAATGAAAGCACATATATCCCTAAGGATTTCCGCAGCACTGATATCCAAGACCCAATCTTGATTGAATTATTGTCCCGTAATGATGTTATTTTCACACCTCATATTGCATTCTATACGAGTACCGCTGTGAAAAACTTAGTGGAAGGTGGGCTGGATGCAGCATTGTCTGTCATTACGACTGGATCATGTGACACACGAGTAAACTGATACCTAGATGTTCTGCCAAAGATCAGTGTAGTAAAACCCATTCACAGATATGCGTTAGGAGTTATAGCTCCCTGCCCTCTCCCGCTTCTTCACAACTGGATGGTGGAAAGTTTATCGATGATAAAAGGATTAGTCTCGAAAGCTGACAAGATGTGTGGTGAACTAACAAAAATAAAACGATTTACTCGAAGTGGATCATTCGAATAAATCGTTTTACTTATTCCTTTTTAAGTGAATGAATTTCATAATTACCAAAATCGGCAACATCGATACAGTATGTAGTTAAGAACGGATCAACGAAACTATATATTGTAGCAGTGTTGCACTAAACCGGTATTATGAAATTCATTAAAGTGGCTCATATTATTTTAAAATTAACGGAATTTGTTCAACGAGTGTCATGATACCTAAAACACTCATGAGAACAACTACAATGCCACCACCGATTGTTAGCCATAGTGGATGCTTGTAATCCCCCACGATATTCTTCTTATAAGCGCCAACTAATACCGTTCCTAATGCTAATGGTAATATAAGTGCATTTAAAGCACCCGCAATAAGAAGCACGCTTACAGGACGTCCGACAAATGCAAATGTTAATGTAGATAATCCGATAAACACGATAATAATCCGATTGTGATATTTTTCAATTAATGGATGAAATGAACGAATAAATGAAACAGATGTATAAGCTGCACCAACGACAGATGTAATAGCCGCGGCCCACATAATAACGCCAAACATTTTATAGCCAACATCACCTATGGCAAGTTGAAATACGGAAGCAGGTGGATTTTCCGGATCGATGGGAAGTCCCTTAGAGACAACTCCGAGTACTGCTAAAAATAATGCGATACGCATGATTCCCGTAATCAATATCCCCGTCACAGAACTTTTTGTGACCTCGGGTAATGACTCAGTCCCTTTTATCCCTGCATCTAACAGACGATGTCCGCCTGCAAATGTTATATAACCGCCGACTGTTCCGCCAACAAGTGTCATAATGGCCACCATACTAATTTGTTCCGGATTAAATGTATTTTTAAGGGCTTCTCCAACTGGCGGAGAAGTTGAAATGGCAACATACATCATTAATAACATCATGATAAGGCCCGCAATTTGGACAACTTTATCCATTGCTTTTCCGGCTTCTTTCACGACAAAAATAAAAATCGCAAAAAAGGCACTAATGATTCCACCTGTTACTGGGCTCATCCCGAACATAGCATTTAAACCAAGACCCGCTCCAGCAACGTTTCCTATATTAAAGGCGAGTCCCCCAAACACAATAAAGAGCGCTAAAACTGCACCAAGTCCGGGTAATATTTTATTCGCAATCTCTTGACCACGTAACCCTGATACAGCAATGATTCTCCATACGTTTATTTGAGCAAACACATCCAATAAGAGCGAAATTAAAATAACAAATCCAAAACTTGCCGCCAATTGTTGTGTAAATACGGTTGTCTGTGTTAAAAAACCGGGGCCGATGGAAGATGTGGCCATTAAGAAGGCTGCGCCAAGCAAGACACTCCTTGTAGCTTTCTTATTCCCCTGTGAGTTTCCTAGACTTTGCTCGTCCATTTAGATGCCACCCTTCTTAGTTGTCAATTGCTGCAACATTAATTTTATTTTGTATTAGTGCTTTTTTAATATTTTTGGCAAAATCTAAGGCGTGTTCTCCATCTCCATGGATACAAACCGTATCTGCCTGTAAAGAAAACTCCGTACCTTGTTGTGATATGACTTTACCTTCTTTGACCATTTTCAGTACTTGTAAAATGGATCGGTCTTGATTTATTATTAATGCATCATCCTGGGAACGTAACGTTAAAGAGCCATCCATTTGATAAGTCCGGTCAGCAAATACTTCATGTGCTGTAGGTAAGCCCATTCTTTCCCCCGCCTTTGTTAATTCACTATCCGCAAGACCGAATAGTGCTAAAGAAGGTGAAAAATCGTAGACCGCTTGCGCAATCGCTCCGGCAAGTCTACTATCTCTCGAAGCCATTTGGTATAAAGCACCATGAGGTTTCACATGCTGCATCGTTTCGTTATGGGTTGTTAAGAATCCTTGCAGCGCACCGATTTGATAAACGACCAGATCATACCCTTCTTGTGGAGTAATATTCATATCGCGACGACCGAAACCATGTAAATCGGGTAAGCCAGGATGAGCCCCGATTTTCACTCCATTTTCAATTGCCAGCTTAACTGTTTCTCTCATGACACTTGGATCACCCGCATGAAAACCACATGCAATATTAACGGATGTAATATATTTCAATATATCTTGTTGCTCCCCCAGTTTATAGCGCCCAAAGCTTTCTCCCAGATCACAATTCAAATCTATTTTAAACATTCATTTTCTCCTCCATGACATTTTACCTGCACAAGGTTCCAGTAGCGATTGCCATCGGTTTATTCCGTATTACGGAACCTTTATTTTGAAAGCAAATGATATCTTACCATAGAATATTAATTTTGAATAGGATTATCTTTACCAGAAAGATAGTTTTACTTATTATAAGCCTTTCTACTTTAATGACTTTCTCATAATCCCTATTTATAGCTATGGTAGTTATGAAAGTCATTCACTTGTTTTTACTTTTCAGACACTATAATATTAGTATTATCCATTATAGAATTATAAAATCGCATTTAGAAACAATAGGAGCTATTAAAATGAATAATCGTAATATGGAAGCTATCATGAAGCCTTTAGGAGATTCCGCACTCATTGTCCAGTTTGGTGAAGGGATTCACCAAACTATTCATCAAAAGGTAAGACGTTTATCAGCCATGCTAGAAGAAGATTCTTTTACAGGATTCATTGAATCTGTACCAGCTTATAATAATCTATTGATTTATTATAATCCTTATGTTGTTCACCAGTCACATCGAATGAACCAATCAAATTGTGAACTACCCTTTAGTCCTTATCAAAAAGTATGCACATACATGAATGACCTGGTTCAAAAGATTGAGGAGAAGACATTTTTCGAAGCAAGGCAGATCACAATTCCCGTTCTATACGGGGGTGAATATGGTTCTGATTTGACTTATGTTGCGGCATATCATGGACTATCTGTCGAAGAGGTCATTAACATCCATTCGGAAAATGAATACTTAGTTTATATGATTGGTTTTGCTCCAGGGTTTCCGTTCCTAGGTGGAATGAATGAAAATATTGCTACACCTAGAAAAAAAACACCACGACTAGCCATCGCCCCCGGATCCGTTGGCATCGCCGGCAAGCAAACAGGTGTTTATCCCTTAGAAACACCGGGTGGCTGGCAAATAATCGGACGAACGCCACAGCGTTTATTTCTTCCCGAAATCTCACCACCCACATTGCTACAACCTGGCGATAAGCTTCGGTTTGCACCCATTTCATTCGAGGAATATATGAACTATGAAGGGGTGAAGTCATGACAGTAAAAGTACTACACCCAGGCCTACTGACTACGATTCAAGATCTTGGTAGATACGGTTCACAAAAGTTTGGTATCATTGTGAGTGGCGCCATGGATAGCTATTCTTTGAGACTTGCAAATTTACTTGTCGGAAACGATCAGGGTGAAGGTGCGCTCGAGATCACATGGTTTGGGACATCCCTTCAATTTAAGCAAGACCAATTAATCGCAATTACGGGTGGGGATTTAACTGCTAGCCTTGATGGCGATAAAGCTCCGCTTTGGCGCCCCATCCTCGCTCGAAAAGGATCTATCTTAACATTTAAATCCGGATCTAAGGGGGCCAGGGCCTATATCGCTTTCGCTGGCGGTATCGCTGTTCCTGAAAGAATGGGTAGCAAAAGTACATACTTGCATGCAGGAATTGGCGGATTTCGAGGAAGAGCTTTGCAAAAAGAAGATGCATTCGAATGTGGGAAAATGAATGAGATCAGTCAATCGCTCTTTTTTAAATTAAAAAATATGCCTAAACACTTTAATTGGTCCATCAATTACAGCAAACTTATATATTTACAACAAAGACAAACGATACGCGTTCTAAAAGGAACTGAATTCGAGCGATTCGATGCGAAAAGCAAACAATTATTTTTTAAAGAATCCTACAGATTAACAACGCAGTCCGATCGAATGGGATCACAATTAGAAGGCGCTACACTTTCACTGGCTGAAGATTTCGAGTTGCTTTCTGAAGGTGTTACATATGGAACAATCCAAGTCCCAACGAATGGGCAACCCACAATTTTAATGGCTGATCGTCAAACAACAGGTGGGTATCCGAAAATCGGACAAGTCATTTCTGCTGATTTACCAAGTTTGGCACAGCTACAACCTAATGCCATTATTCACTTTAAAGAAGCTTCACTTGATGAGGCAGAAAGTGAGTTTTTAAAGAATGAACAAATGATCAATGACATCAAAATGGGGATCCATTTTAAATTATTATCTGATTGAATTTCCTAATTACCGTAACCAGCTATGTCACTTCGCTGTTGGAGTGGCATAGCTTATTAACTCGACTAATATTGTTTTATCCGTGATCGTTCCATTTGCATTAGACTTTAAATCAGTTTCTTCTATCTATTTTTAAATATTCTGTTCGGATAAAAATAATGCGGGAACAAGACTGCCAAAAGTAAAAAAATAGGGATAATCGATAGTTGGCATCTGTTCCTTTTTCTAAAAGCCCATTACTTCTAAAGATTTTAGTATACCATGAAAAAACTTAATCATCGCAGTAATCAAGAATTGAATCACCTCAGCTACCTCCCCTTTCATCATTTACTTTTGTTTTTTTACTCCAGTGAGTGAATTTCATAATTACCAAAATCGGCTACATCGATATAATATGTAGTTAAGGACGGTTCAACGAAACTATATATTATAACGGTGTTGCACTAAAACAGTATTATGAAATTCATTACAGTATGTAGCAATCAACGAGCCGGAAATATTATGCCAAACGCTAAAGGAGAGCACTCGGAACTGCGGCGATTGGTGAAAAATGCGCTGCAGCAACTTCTGGTGGTAATCTAAATCCTACAGCGAGTCCAAAAGCGATAAATGGCATAACCGTAAATTGTCCAATGACACCAATGGCCACTTTTTTCGGTTGTTTTAATACGACCTTAAAATCGTCCAAAGATAGGGTCATTCCCATCCCAAACATAATAATACCAAGCAATATAGATATATAAGGTGCAATCCATGTGAAACCATCCGGAGCAAAAAAGGCCAATGCTGCAAACAGCACGACCCATATTGCAAAGGGATTCCCTGCAAATAGACTTATTCTCTCTACTGTCCTCATGCTTAAACTCACTCCTTCCATTTTATAAATTCACTATACAGCACTTTCCAAATATTTCAATAATTCTAAAGTAAAAATAGGAGAAGAATGTTTATTCCTCTCCTAACGGTTGAATTTCAAAATTAACATAACCAGCTATGTCACTTCGTTGTTGGAGTGACTTAGTTATAAATAGGGATTATGAAACTCATTAAAATATAAATTAACTGTTAAAGGTACTCTTTTTCAATATGAAGTGTGCTACGTACAGTTTCGATTGGTCGAACTGATGCCTCAATTTCTTCCCGTTTTCCTTCAAGGAACGGCGGTAGCGATAATTTTTCGCCTAATGTTTCATAAGGTTCATCTCCCATAAAGCCTGGACCATCTGTTGCCCATTCAAAAAGGATGCCAGGTGCTACACGTGCGTATAATGATTCGAAAAAGAATCGATCCACATAGCCTGAAGTACCAATACCAAGTGCTTTCATATGGTCCATCCATTCATATAATACACTTGTATCTTCCACTCGGAATGCTGCATGATGAACTGTACCAAACCCTTGTTGGCCAGCCGGTAATGTCGTATTATGCTCCACAATTACTTGTGCACCATTGCCACCATCACCGACTTCAAATAAATGTAAGGAACCTTCTTTAGCAATTTCACGCATAAACATTACTTTTTCTAAAACTTCTTTTAAATAATCAAATTGCGCAATACGAACATGAATCGGACCTAAACCTGTAATCGCAAACTCCAATGGTACGGGGCCATTTTGCCAAGGTGTTCCTGATTCAATACCTTTGTTTAATTCATCTGAAATCAACATATATTGTTGATCATCGAAGTCCACAAATGAAATAGTTTGTTTCCCAAATAATTCTTTTATCCCTGTGTGTTTTACTTCATACTTATCAAAACGCTTCAACCAGTACTTTATTGCCGCATCTGTCGGGACACGAAAAGATGTTTTATAAATCTCATTTGTTCCATGTGTACCCTTTGGAATACCTGGAAAATCAAAGAATGTCATATCTGTACCAGCAGCACCTTTATCATCCGCATAGAATAAATGATATGTTTGAATATCATCCTGATTCACTGTTTTCTTTACGAGACGCATTCCTAAAACATATGTGAAGAACTCGTAGTTCTTTTCTGCACTACTCGTAATAGCTGTTATATGGTGAATTCCTTTTATATGATTCATCATCGTTCCTCCCTTTATGATCTAAAACATATATCTCGAATTCGAGATATATGTTTTTAAAAATAGCTTCTCTATATTCTGACTGACAAAGTGATTCTTATCCAGTCATATCGATTGGATTCAATCCCTATCCTTTATACATTGAATTAAAGTATACTTAATTCAAACTAAATATAGCATGAATTTAGTGGACCTGTCAACATTTTAACCGTCAGACTAAAACTTAGACCCTTAACGAGCCACGGAACCCTCTGGCACCATAGTAAGAGGATGCACCATTATGGTACAGGAAGACGTGTCCGTAGCGATAATCACAAAAAAGGGCCCCGCCGAGCCCTCTAATATCAGAAGGCGTTTGTACCCAACTTGATGTTTTCATATCAATGTTTTCGAGTTTCTGCAACGCTCGATATTGTTCTTCCGTTAAGATTTCTATATCCATAGCAGTTGCCATATCCATCGCATTATTTTCCGGTTTATATTTCTTCCTTGACTCCAGCGCTTCCCGATCGTAACAGACACTTCTCCGACCTATCGGACTTTCCGGTGAACAATCATAAAAAATATATTCGTTTGTCTTTTTATCATAATCAATGACATCCGGTTCACCGCCAGTTCTTTCCATTTCGTTGAGCGACCACAGTTTTTCAATATTAGCATCCAGCTTTGTTTGGATTTCATCCCATTTAAGAGTTTGATGACGCTCCATATTGTTCCCAAACCGATCTTTCAATATTGCTAGCAATCCTTCTTGTTGTTCTACTGACAATTCTTTTTTATTTTTCTTCGTCATACTATTTTCCTCCTGATTGTGTTGACTCCTAACGGTTTGTCTATAACCTCTTTATAATAAATCGTTTAAATATTCTAATGAAATTCATTCATGTGGATTTGGTTTAAAATAAATGATCTGAAGAAGTAAATCCAGTCTTCTACAATCTGCCCTATTTTCGAAAACCTAATCTTATTTAATGAATTTCATAATACCGGTTTAGT
>Ga0209487_1004177_pt1 | contig 11179 bp, 8 predicted proteins | sample Poulit2012_FD_187524 | JGI IMG/M metagenome (GOLD analysis project Ga0209487, IMG submission 187524) | Agricultural soil microbial communities from Georgia to study Nitrogen management - Poultry litter 2012 (SPAdes) (version 2) | ecosystem: Environmental > Terrestrial > Soil > Agricultural land... | reverse complement strand
TTAGGTAATGGCGCTCATGCTACGTTGCCTAGGCATCCTAACTATATATGGGATCAATTAGCTGAGGAAGGTTTATGGGCCTCTGTTATTTCTGATGGTCATCATTTACCTGTTAACGTCCTAAAGGTGATTCAGGAAATTAAAAAAAGTCGAATGATATTAGTTAGTGATAGTGTTGCTCTTGCAGGAATGGAGCCAGGAAATTATTGGACACCTGTTGGTGGGGATGTTTGTTTGACAAAACAAGGACGCCTGCATTTAAGAAATCATCATGAATTACTAGCTGGATCTGCTATGAACTTATTACAAGGTGTAAATCATTTAACCGCTATGAAATTATCAAATGCAACCGAAGCAATTAATAGAGCATCAATATACCCGGCAACACTAATGGAAATCCCACAATCAGAAGGGCTGTGTATTGGAAATATTGCTGACTTAATTCTCCTTAAGGAAAATAAAAGAGGATGGGAAGTGAGTAAGAGCTTTAAAAATGGCGAATTAATAGCAACACAATCATGATTTTTTGGATGAAAATATTATAGAGACTTTAACGTGATAAGGAGTGATTATGATGAGAACTGTCGAAGAGTTAGAAAATTTTATGACTAAACCCTCTTCGCAATTAATCAATGATATAAAGTCACTGGATGGCGATATCCTAATATTAGGTGTAGGCGGAAAAATGGGTCCCACCTTAGCGATATTGGCTAAAAGAGCAATTAATGAAGCAAATATAAATAAGAAAGTCATTGGTGTGTCACGTTTTTCTTCTAAGAAAGAAAGGGAAAAGTTAGACGCAAATGGTGTTGAAACAGTAGCTGCAGATTTGTTAGATGACAAGGCATTAAATGCTCTGCCAGACGTAAAAAATGTGATCTTTATGGCTGGTAATAAGTTTGGAACAGCTGGAAATGAACATTTTACTTGGATCATGAACACTTATTTACCCGGACGAGTAGCAAAAAGATTTAAAAATTCTAATATAGTTGCCTTTTCATCTGGAAATGTTTATCCATTAACAAATATAGTAAGTGAAAACTGCTCTGAAGATACACCTGTAGGCCCAATTGGTGAATATGCGCAATCATGTTTGGGAAGAGAGCGAATACTAACAAATTTTTCTCACAATAATGATACAAAAATGTTGCTATTTCGATTAAATTACGCAATAGACATGAGATATGGAGTTCTATTAGAAATAGCTCAGCATGTATATAATGAACAACCAATCGATCTATCGATGGGAAGTGTGAACGTCATTTGGCAAGGTGATGCGAATGAATATGCGATTAGGTCTTTATTACATTGTGAATCACCACCGAAAACTTTAAATGTCACCGGTCCTGAAACGTTATCCGTACGCTGGTTGGCGAATCAGATAGCCGTAAGGATGGGTAAAAAAGCATATTTTATGAAAGAGGAACAACCAAGTGCATTATTAAACAATGCTTCGGAAGCTCATGAACTCTTTGGATATCCGAATGTCTCTTTAAAGCATATGATTGATATGACAACAAAATGGTTGATGAATAAGGGAGAAGTGAGCGATAAACCAACTCACTTTCAGGAAAGAAAGGGGAATTTTTAATGCTTGATGAAGAGGTGAAAAAACAATTACATGAAGGTGCTGTTATTCCAGCACACCCATTAGCCTTAACCAAAAGAAAGAGACTAGATGAGGCTGGGCAACGTGCATTAACACGCTATTATATTGATTCTGGTGTTGGTGGTATTGCTGTTGGTGTACATACAACTCAATTTGAGATACGAGATCCACAGTTTAATCTGTTTGAAAAGGTCTTAAAAATGGCAATGGAAGAAATAAAAAAATCACAAGTTTCTCAGTCATTTATCAAGATTGGTGGTATTGCAGGCCCTACAGAACAAGCAGAGAAAGAAGCACATTTAATCAAAGAGATTGGCTATGATCTTGGACTATTGAGCGTAGGTGGACTACAAGATTATACGGAAGAACAATTACTTCATCGGACACAAAAAGTGGCTGAAATTATACCTGTATTTGGATTTTATCTGCAGCCTGCAGTTGGGGGGCGTTTTCTTTCATATGACTTTTGGAAGAATCTTGCTGATATACCAAATGTTTATGGTATTAAAGTAGCCCCATTTAATCGTTATTATACGCAGGACGTTATAAGAGCTGTCTGTCATTCAAAAAGAAATAAAAATATTGCGATTTATACAGGGAATGATGATAATATTATAGCAGATTTGCTTACAACTTATAGGTTTAATGTTAATGGTGAAACTGTTATGAAGCCAATTGTAGGTGGACTGTTAGGGCATTGGTCCGTGTGGACAAAAAAGTCTGTTGAATACTTCAATGAAGTTAAAAAAGCAAGATTGAGTAATAAACCATCATCAGAGTTGTTGACATTGGGTCAAGAAATAACGGATGCGAATGCTGCATTTTTTGATGCTAAAAATCAATATAAAGGTAGTATTTCAGGTATAAATGAAGTGTTAGCCCGTCAAGGATTATTACAAGGCCGTTGGTGTTTGCTTGAGAAAGATAAGTTAAGTCCAAAACAGCTCGATGAGATTGATCGGGTTTATGAAGATTATTCCCATTTAAATGATGATACTTTCGTTAAAGAAAATTTAACGAAATGGTTTACCTGAAATTTTTCCTGAAATAACTTTAATATATTACTTGAAGTGAAATAAATTACACAAAAACAATACTAACTTTTTTTAATATCACATTGTTTAAGATTATAGTAATTCAATTAAGGAAGGTGGCGTTCATAAAATGACATGGAAACAAAGGCTGACCATAATTAATAAACACAAAGTTTTATATTTTTTAGTATTACCTGGATTATTATATTTTCTCATATTTAAATATATTCCTATCTTAGGAACAGTAATTGCATTTCAAGATTACAATATATTTAGAGGATTTACAAAGAGTGATTGGGTCGGACTAGAGCACTTTAAACGAATGATAGAATATCCCGATTTTTTAAGAATATTAAAAAACACATTGCTCATAAATCTTTACGATTTATTATTTAGCTTCACAACACCAATCGTTTTAGCACTAATGCTAAATGAAGTTAGAAAAGTGTTTGTCAAACGTGTCATTCAGACAGTTGTTTATATGCCGCATTTTTTATCTTGGGTTATAATCGGTGGTATTTTTATTACTGTATTGTCTCCTTCCACTGGAATTTTCAATAGTATACTAGAATTATTTGGGGTCGAACCAATATATTTCTTGGGTGAAGAAAGTTATATTCGCTCAATCATAGTAGGTGCAGGGTTATGGCGTGATACGGGCTGGGGTACAATTATATATCTAGCTGCACTTGCTGGAATAAATCCAGAACTTTATGAAGCCGCTGAAATTGACGGAGCGAATCGATGGCAGCAGACATGGAGAATAACATTGCCTACATTGTTACCAACAATTGTTATGTTGTTCCTATTACAAATGGGAAATTTCATGGATTTTGGATTTGAAAGAGTAGATGTATTTTTAAACCCATTTAACCGTGAAAGTGGCGAAATATTTGATACTTATATTTATAAAGTAGGATTGCTTGATAATCAGTTCAGTTATACTACAGCAATAGGTATATTTAAATCTATTACAGGATTAATTCTAATTATGGGTGGAAACTTTTTAAGCAAAAAAGCAACTGGATCAGGACTATATTAAGAGGAGGTTTGATATCAATGGCAATTAAAGATAGTCCAAAAAGAAAAATTTTTATTTTTACAAACATGTTTCTGCTAATAACCATTAGTTTGGTTTCTCTTTTGCCATTACTACATGTATTTGCACAATCATTTAGTAGTGGAGTTGCGATTGATGCAGGGGATGTTGCGTTTTTACCAGTAGAATTTACATTAGATAACTTTTTATTCGTCTTTCGAGATGCGAGTATATTACGCGCCTATGGGGTTACAATCTTTTTAACAGTTGTTGGGACACTATTTAATCTGTTAGCAACGGCATCGTTAGCATATCCACTTTCAAGAAAGGAATTTTTGGGGCGGAAATATATACTATTATTGGTACTCTTTACAATGATTTTTTCAGCACCATTAATACCAACATTTTTAGTTGTTCAAAGTTTAGGTTTACTAGATACGATCTGGGCACTTATATTTCCAACAGCAATTAGTGCATTTAATCTATTTGTAATGCGATCATTTTTCATCAATATTCCCGATGAACTAATAGATGCTGCAAGAATTGATGGGATGGGGGAAATTCGTATTTTATTTACAGTCGTTTTGCCGTTATCTAAACCTGCTTTAGCGACTTTAGGAATATTTTATGCTGTTAACCATTGGAATTCATATTTCCAAGCATTAATGTTTATTGAAAATCCTAAATTATACCCATTACAAATAAAACTAAGGCAAATGATTGTCGAAGATTCATTTACTAATGACCCATCTGGAGACTTTTATTCCTCAATGATTCAAACATCTCCAGAAGGTATTAAAATGGCAACAATTGTAGTGGCAACGATTCCTATTCTCTTAGTTTACCCTTTTTTACAAAAACATTTTATAAAAGGTTTTATGCTCGGTAGTCTAAAAGATTAGCATAACGATTGTTTTTTATTCCATACCATAATGTTTTAATGAGTGAAGGTATACCCAATCATGTGGACATTGCTAAGAAGTATTTATTGACTATTCGGAATACCTCATCGTTTCCAAAGGTATATGCTGTATTATCTTTCGAAAACTCATTTTCTATTGTGATTTTTACATGAGATTTCACTTAATTCATAATAAATAGATGTCTGTTCCAGGAAAGCATACCTACAGTTAAAGAGAACATAATATGATGCTCGTACTTCAATTCATTACTACTAGAGGCATGAAATGCATACAGACCTTTGTAGAGTTTTAATCATATTATATTGATATCATTAAAAAAGATGAAAGAAAGTTTACAGCAGGTGTGGTTATGATGATATCATTGGATAAAATAGGAAATAATTATGCTAGTCTGAGAAGGATGAAAGTACTTGTATTCAACTGAAATAGTAATTTGAAAATCTTAATTAATCCTGTATTTTTTATTATTTAGAATAGTGCATAGGAACAGTTTAGAATTTAAAATAAAATATAAAAGTAATGCAAAAAAAACACAACTCGTTATAAAGAAACCCTATCTAGAATAGACAGAGTTTTTGATACATTACATGTAAGCGCTTTTTTAGGTGCACTAAAAGGAGGGGTACGATGAAGAAGAGTAGATTAATTTTATTTTTAGGAATTTTATTTTTTGTTTTTATAGTTGTGGGTTGTGCGGAGTCAGATGAAACAGAGGGTGAATCAGATAATGAAGATAACGATGGGGATAATCCAGTTGAATTTTCAATCGCCCTACGAACATTTGCAAAACCCTATGTAGAAAACCATCCAGAAATAAATGATGATAAATATGTTGAAAAACTAGAAGAGTTAACAAATACAGATCTAGACATTCGGTTAATCCCTCACAGTGATTATAAAGAAAAAATGTTGTTAATGCTTTCCTCTAACAATAAACCAGATGTTCTTCAAGGTGTAGGTTTATCAGGATCTGAATTAGGTGGAGGCGTTGAAGAGGGTGCATTTCTGCCGCTTAATGATTTATTAGAAGAACATGGGCAAAACTTATTGGAATTTATTCCAGAAGAAGCTTGGGAACAAATGACTTATAAAGAAGATGGTAAAATATATGCTATTCCTGAGTTTTTGAGTAAACCGTCTCGTAGGGGGATGGCTATTCGTATGGATCTTCTCGAAGAAACTGGCTTGGATATTCCTGAAACAACTGATGAATATTTAGATGTATTACGGGCGTTTAAAGAACTTGGAGTAGAACATCCATTTCAAGGACGGGAAAACTTCCATTATGCTGACACTTTTTTTGGCGCATTTGATGCGTTTCCATATCAATGGGAATTTGAAGAGGATACAGACCAAGTGGTTCCAAAGTTTGTAGCTCAGGGGGGAGAAAAGGCGAAAAAAGCACTCGATTTTTATAGGAAGATGTATGAAGAAGAATTAATACACCCAGAGTTTCTTACAATTCCACAACCTGAATACAGAAGTAATATTATTTCAGGTAAGGCTGGTATGTGGTCGATGAATGCAGAGGAATTAGTTTCGTGGGAGAAAGAAATGAAAAATCATGTTCCTGATGCTGATATCTCAATTATTCCAGCTCCGAAAGAACCTGGTGGAAGAGGCGGACATTATTATTATGAGAATGTAACTAGAAGTTACTTTATCAATAGTGAAACAGAAGTAGATCCAGCTAAAATCATTAAGTTTTTCGACTGGATGGTTACTGAGGAAGCAGAAGAATTCTTTACATTTGGAATTGAAGGCGAAGACTACACCATAGAAAATGGGGAAATTAATTATGAATTAAAAGAAGATGAACAGTTTTTAAACACTCAAGATTACCGCACTTCATGGCTATGGATGGTTAGAGATGCAACTTATACTGAAGGTATACTTGAATTAACAGAGGACGGTAGAGACTTAATAGAGATTTTTGATAATATATTATCAAATGAAGGACATGGTTCCATTAAGTTCACTGGTGACCTTGAGGTATTCAAAAACAATCCGGATATTGAAGTAAGCGGGGTACTTGCACCAGAGTTCTGGCTCACAGAAGCTGCAAAAATAATTACAGGACAAGAACCACTTGAATACCATGATCATATCATTGAGGACTGGCTAAATAAAGGTGGTCAGGATGCAATCGATGAGGCAACGGAGAGATACCACGAAGGTGACTATACAACAAGTGATCCGGACCAACAAGCAGAATAGCATAATTGTAAGTAATATTGACGAGATAAGTGCGATATTAAGTGGCACATGAATATATCATGTGCCACTTTAAATATAATGAATAGGGTGAAAGTTTATGACAAATAATAAAATTTCAGTTGTTTTAGTTGGTGTTGGAGGCTACGGACAAACGTATCTTAAAGAATTGCTTTTTAAAAAAAATAAGAGAATAAGTTTAGTTGGCGTTGTAGATATTTTGCCTCAACAATCACAATATTATAAAGACATTTTGCAGCAAGATGTGCCAATATTTAAAACTCTAGAGCAATTTTACCAAGCTTATAAAGCAGATTTGGCAATCATCTCGACACCAATTCATTTGCATAAAGAACACTCTGTTTCGGCTATGAAAAGCGGAAGCCATGTTTTATGTGAAAAACCGATAGCAACTGATCTTGAACATATAAAAGAAATGAAAAAGATATCAAGTGATACTGGAAAATTTCTGGCTGTTGGTTTTAATTGGTCATTTACTTCCTCTGTGCAATCTTTAAAAAGGGATATTTTGAGTGGAAAATTTGGGAAATCAAAAAGGTTTAAAACTATCATATTATGGCCAAGAACAAAAGATTATTATAATCGGTCTTCCTGGGCTGGAAAGCAGTACCACACAAATGGTGATATTATATATGATAATATTGCAAGCAATGCCACAGCTCATTATTTGCATCACCTATTGTATTTGGATGGAAGTACGATAGAAAATAGTGCTGAATTAACTAATTTGACAGCTGAGTTATATAGAGCAAACGACATTGAAACTTTTGATACATGTGCGGTAAAAATTAGAACAAAATCGAATTTAGAATTATATTATTATGCAACACACGCTGTAAATGAGGTGGAAAATCCAAAATATACTTTAGAATTTGAAAAAGCAACAATCTATTACAATCAGGACGGGACGAATCAGAATATAATAGCTAGATGGAATGATGGTACGATTCAAGAATATGAGAATCCCAACCTTCACCCACTTTCTAAATTGTATGTTTGTGTTAATGCTATTTTAGAAGGTGATTATGGAATACTATGCGGAATAAATGCATCAAAACCTCATGTAGAGTCAGTTCATGCTATGAATGAATCAATGCCGCATCCACAAAAATTTCCGGTGAATATAATACAAAGTGATGACGTACAACAGAAACTTTACGTCAATGGTTTAGGTGATGTTTTGAAACATTGTTATGATGAATGGTGTTTGCCGTCTGACCTAAAATTGGATTGGAGCAAAAGAGGGAAAGACATTTGTGTTAAATAAAAGGTATTGAGCACTTGTTGAAGAAAAATAGTATTTGCTGCAAAGGTTATATTGTTTTCATATGATATAATATACTTTAAGGGTTATGATGACTGGTATATTTTTCTTACTAGGACTATATATTTTTGTTTTTTTCCTATCCGGCATACATTATTAGTATTGTATTTTTTCAAGGGATAAATGTAAGAAAAATAAAAATCTATTATATCTGTTGAAAAAGTAAATTGTTACATTAAAAAAATCTACTTTAATTTATTACACTTGAAGAATAAAAATTCTAATATAAGAATACGTAATAAATGAAAGCGTTTTATATGTGAGGGTAAAACTATTTATCAAAGTATATAAAATGCAGGAGGGATTTAAATTGAAAGTAATGATTATTGAAGACGAGCCCGTGATACGGTATGCATTAGTTAAAATGGTTAACAATTTGAATGTAATAGGTTTTGAGCCTAAGTTATTAACAGAAGTAGAATATGCTGAGTATGCTTTGGATTATTTGAAGGAAACAACTTATGATATCGTGTTTGTTGATATTGAAGGTGGGGAGCTAAGTGGACTTGATTTAATTAATCAATACAGGAATAAACATCTAGATACACAATGGATTATTATTTCAGGTTACAATCGGTTTGATTATGCTCAAAAAGCTATATTATATGGCGTTCAAGAATATTTGCTAAAACCTATTACGAAGGATAAGCTAGCTTCATCAGTTGAAAAAAGTATTGAAAAAATTTATAAAAAACAGAATGGATTCATTGGAATGGATAAGATAGAGGCATTTATACTTAGTTTGGAGGCAGCAATTTGGGATTTAGAGGATGATTTGGTTCAATATCTTATCGATAAATGGACCACAGAAAACTCAAAAATATACTTTTCAATTAGATATTATAATAATGTGATGAGCTATGTTTTAGAAATGTTATTTTTTCGGGTTAAAGATAAAGGGGCAATTCTAACACAATCTATTCAGGATACGATAAATGTGAACAGCATGGAGCGGGTAAACAAGAAGTTCCAAGAAGCTTGTTTGAAAATGATTGCTTTAATCAGAAATGAAAGAAGGGGCAACGAAATAGACCCGATAGAAACCGCTAAAGAATTTATTTTAGAAAATATAGAAAAAGAAATTTCATTAGAAGATGTAGCAGCAGAACTCGGTTTTAATGCCTCTTATTTCAGTCAAATATTCAAACAGAAAACTGGCCAGACATTTGTGAAATATAGAACGAACTTACGAATGCAAAGGGCCAAAGAAATTCTTTTAAGGCATGATGTCAGAATCATTGATATACCTTTTATGATTGGATTGAATGATCATCCCCACTTCACTAAAACATTTAAGGAAAAGACTGGTTATACGCCATCTGGATATCGTAGGAAAATGGGAATAATTTAATGTGGAATTGGATTTTTAAATTAAATATTTTACAGCGACTTTTATTATACTTCATTATTGTCATCATTATATCAGTCAGCATTGTTTCATCATTGATTTACTTACAAGCATCCAGAGAAATCAAAAAACAACAATCAGATTATTTAGAATATATTATAGAGAATGCTAGCTATCAAACCAATCTCTTTATTGAAGAACTTGAATATACTACTATTCCGTTAATTAGTAATGACAGAGTCAAAAGTTTTTTAGAAATTGATAGAGACGACAGATTAGAGTATTACTATCATCACAGTGATATACAAAAAATGATGGATGATTTGTTAATTCAGAATGAAGCTATTAATTTAGTGTTTTTAATTGGAGAAAACGAGAGAGCAATTTTATCGGAGGGTCGCCTCACGGAATATGACGAGAACACCTCATTTGAAAATATGTATGACAATCTTTTAAAAACTACACCCGAAACTGGTGCGGCTAACATTACCTTGAAAAAAAGTTTGCAAAACGAAGAGTATGTTTTAACAATGACACGTAATGTTAGGGGGAGAACACACTTCATTCCAAAAGGTGTGTTTGGAATTGAAATTCAAGCAACATCCTTGGAGAAACTTTGGGATATTTCCAATCTTAAAAATGGAACTTCTTTATGGATTTTTGATGAAAATAATCAAATCGTTTATCACCCTGACGAGCATTGGGTGGGTGAAAAAATTGACGAGAGTTTGAATCAGAATTTTAAGGATAATAAAGATACATTTATAGATAAATGGAGAAATGAGGAAATGATATTCTCTTATATTCATTCCCCAGAAACAACGTGGACGCTTGTAGCTATGACACCACAACAAAATGTTTATGAACCTTTGGCTGGTTTAAATAAAAAGGTAGTCATTGCTATTGGTATTTCCTTGTTTATTGCACTTTTACTTTCTATCGCATTTGCGAACACTATTATTAAACCTCTAAGAAAGGTACAAAAAGGGATGAAACAAACTGAAACTGGAGACTGGGTTAAACTGAAGCCATTAAAAGGGAAAGATGAAATAAGTAGTGTCGTCTCAAGTTATAACTTGATGATTGATAGATTGTCTATTTTAATTAAAAATTTAACAAAAGCTGAACTTAAAAATCACCGTGTTCTATTTGAAAAGCAATCAATTGAATTCCAAGCATTGCAATCTCAAATCAATCCACACTTCCTTTACAATACATTAGAAACCATGAATGCGTATGCAATAATAAAGGATGAGGTAGAAATATCAGAAATGACAGTCGCCTTAGCTCAAATGTTTCGATATGCTGTTCGAAATTTAGAAGTTGTAACATTGATGGAAGAAAAAGAACATGTTGAAAACTTTTTAACAATCGCTAAACACCGAATTCAAAGGGAAATAGATGTTCAATTTCTGGTTGATCAGAATTTATATAATGAAGAAGTTGTTAAACTAACAATTCAACCCATAGTAGAGAATGCTATTCTTCATGGTTTTAAAAAGAACAGCGATATTGACTCAATTGCCATACAGGTAACAAAAAGCAAGGGATTATTATTAATTGAAATAAAAGATAATGGAGTAGGAATACCACCTAAAAAATTAGAGGAGCTAAAAAGAGTACTGAAACAGACAAACAATAATCAAATTAACACTAAAATGGGGATC
>Ga0209487_1004176_pt1 | contig 11180 bp, 10 predicted proteins | sample Poulit2012_FD_187524 | JGI IMG/M metagenome (GOLD analysis project Ga0209487, IMG submission 187524) | Agricultural soil microbial communities from Georgia to study Nitrogen management - Poultry litter 2012 (SPAdes) (version 2) | ecosystem: Environmental > Terrestrial > Soil > Agricultural land... | reverse complement strand
GTATCAATTAATTTAGGCATTCTGATTTTCCAGTGTTCATAAGAAAGATCTAAATGAATGACTAACCCATTGTTTAAACACGTATTAATATTTTCAGGGTTTTTAAAAGCTCCACCACCTAAAGCTATGACATTAACTGGCTGTTTTGTAAAAAAACTAATTAATTCCGTTTCTTTTTTTCTAAAAGATTTTTCTCCAAATTGTTTAAAAATCTCTGTAATTGGCAAATTATAAGATTTAATAATCTCCTTGTCAATATCAACAAATGTGTAATTTAATTCTTCGGCTACTTGTTTAGCAATTGTTGTTTTACCGACACCCATAAAACCATTAAAAATAATTGATTGTTTTAACATTTATAACATCCTTAAAGTAGTAAGATAAACATAGTATAGCTTATATTAGTTTAAAAATAAAGAAGACACGAAACATTCGTGTCTTCTTTTAAATGGATAGAACTAACTGTATTTTTTAAATGATTGATGTATTTTCTTACGACCAGAATTTATTTCAGGATGGAATTGTATAGATGCGTCTTCACGTGTTTTTTCGACATTTTTAATTGCTTTCTTTAATTGCTTTTTTATTTTTCTGTTTTTCTTAATTAAATTTTTAGCAATTGATAAGCCAGCAACTGTTCCTTGTTCGCGAGCGACTTTAGCACTTTCAATGCCAGTAATATTACCAGCTACATAGACTCCGGGAAGCGGTGTTTCCATTTCTTCATTATGAACAGGAACGTGACCGCCTAACTCTTCAATATATTCAAAAGGACAATCAACAACGGCTGCTAGTTCAGCTAATGGATAAAGTCCACCAGCAATACAGACAAAGTCAACTGGAATAGTTTCTTCTGTCCCTTTAACTAATTTACCAGTTGAACTAACAGTGCCCATTGTAACAGATTCGACTTTTTCAGTACCGTTAATTTCTAAGATTGCTTTTCTTAAATGGATAGGCATATCCCACATTTTGATTCCTTTTTTCGGAAAGAATTTTACAACTAATTTACGAATGAAATTAATCTTAGCGAAATTACTTCCAAAACGAATAAATTTAGAAGGGGCTAGATGAGCAATTCGAACGAGGTTTTGCATTACTTTATCAGGATGCCCCTCATCTCCTGTCACAATGTTTTTTGCAGGTAGAGCCATACTATGTACACCAACACCAGCTAATTGAAGTTCACGAGTAATTGCAGCTGATAAAACATTTACGCCTGCAACAATTCCTTGCTCACCTACACGAACTCGGTGGACGTTTGTCATTACTTGTGCTGCACCAATAGACATAACCCCTGGTAAAGTCCAACCTGGTATAGGAGCAGCAGATTCTGCGGCACCTGTTGCTATGATGACAGTCTTACTTTGTATTAGTTCTGATTGTGTATGGGTAAGAAAAGAATCATCTAATTTTTCTATATGATGGACGGATACAAGTAAACTAATTTCTATATTTAACGTTTCAGTTTGATCCAGTAATTTTTTTGTTTCTTCGATGCCATTCCACCACTCACCAGAAGGTTCTTCATGTAATTGTCCGAGCAATCTCCCGCCTGCATGTGGAAATTCATCAATGATTTTGACATGTAAACCATTTTCCTTAGCAGCAATACCAGCAGCTAATCCGCTAGGGCCAGCACCAACAATTAAAATATCATACATCTAAATCACCTGCATCATTCTGTTCATTTTTTTCGAATTCAGTATATGTTTTTGGTTGTTTATTTTTAAATGGTTGTGCTTGAGGTTTGCCACTTTCAATTATCATATTATTTTCTATAGGTGTTAAACAAGCACGGATTCCTTTTTCTTCATTGACAGTCACTCTACATTCAAAGCAATGTCCAATATTACAATAAATGCCTCTTGGACGCTCACTTGCTTCATGTACACGAAGTGTTCTTATATTATTAGCTAAAAGTGCAGAAGCTATCGTATCGCCTTCTAAACCTTTGTATTCTTGGTTATCATATGTAAATGTAATTATTCTTTTTTCAGGTAGTTTGCCTAAAATAGGATGATTAATAATTCGATTATTCATCATTCAATCCTCCTAAATCTTTTAATGATATTGGTCTAACAGGTGGTTGAACTTTAAGTGGTAAGTGATTTGTAGGCTGTTCACTAGTTAAATGAGAGACAACTTTATCTACAGCAGGTCGGCAAGTACGTCCACCACAATAGCCCATACCAGCACGCGTTCTCAATTTTAATTCTCTTGCTGAACATTTATATTTTTTTGCAGTGTTTGTTAAATCTTCTAAACTTACTTCTTCACAACGACAGATGATTAATTCACTCATCTAAAAATCCCTCCTAAAAACAAATATACTCCTATCTTATCATAAAGTTAGAATGTTGTATTATTCATTATTTCTATTAATTGATAACCAACACTTATTAATATAATCTTTATATACTAATATATTTATAAAAGCTGTCATGTCAATGTCAAAAAAGAAACTATTTTTAAAAAAATAAAATTTTACAATAAATTAAAATTAAATTTACTTTTTGCCGTTTGACAACCTTTATAAATAAACTTAATATTAGTTTTAAATATAAATAGTATAATGAGAAGTTAGGGGTATATATTAATGGCTAATAAAATACATACGGATGTTGCAATAATTGGTGGAGGTATTGTTGGCTCTGCTATTGCTTATTATGTGAGTAAAGCTGGTATAGAAGCTACTTTGATTGAAAAAAAAGATATTGCAAGCGGGACATCATCTCGTTGTGATGGAAACATAACAATCGTAGATAAAGATCCTGGTTTTGATAGTGAAATGTCGCTTAAAAGTCAGGAATTAACAGTCGATTTAACTAAAGAACTCGATCTTCCGTTTGAATATCGAAAACATGGAAGTATATTAGTGTGTGATAATGATGATGAGATGCAAGCTGCAGTTGATTGGGTTAAAATTCAACGAGAGAATGGTTTGAAATTTAATGTCTTAGAACCTAAAGATATTAAAGAGGAATCTCCTTTTTTTGCAGATGATATACCTGGTGGATTAGAGTGTGAAACTGATTCATTAATTAATCCCTATTTATTTTGCTACTCTTTAATAGATAAAGCACAACAATATGGCTTAAATGTCATGACCCATAGTGAAGTAGTTAATATGTCATATAAAAATAAAGAATATACAATTGAAACAAATAACCAAACAGTTATAGCTAAACGGGTAGTTAATGCTGCAGGTGTATGGGCACCTTTTATAGGCGAAATGCTCGGAATTGATATACCAATCACTCCTCGTAAAGGTCATATATTAGTTGGTTCGAGACAAGAACCAGTTATGATGCGAAATGTAATGGAGTTTGGCTATCTTATGAATAAATTTGGACGTGAACGTATTGCAGATGAAGCTACAAGTAAGTACGGTGTTGCTTTAGTTCTTGAACCAACAGATAGTCAGAATTTTTTAATGGGTAGTAGTCGTGAATTTGTAGGGTATAACGAAAAAGTAGATATTAATGTTGTAGAGACAATTGCAAAACGAGCAATGAGATTTTTCCCTAAGATGCATGATTTTAATATGATTCGGGCTTATACAGGATTTAGACCATTTACTGAAGATCATTTACCGATTGTTTCAGAAGTTGATGAATTTCCAGGATATGTTATTGCTGCAGGGCATGAAGGTGATGGTATTAGTTTAGCTACAGTTACAGGAAAAGTAGTAGAAGAACTATTACAAGATAAAAATGACACGATCATACCTCTTGAGCCACTTGCTTTTAACCGCTTTAAACAAAAGGTAAAAAAATAAACCAATTATTGGTATTTATAATGAAAAATAGTAAAATATAATATAAATTAAAAGCTTCTCATAAGTCATGAGAAGTTTTTTAATGCTTTTTATAAAATAAACCTTTTAATGCACGTGATTGAAGGATGAGAGAGTGAATTAATTATGAAAAAAACATTTAGTTATTTATCGAATTATAAAAAAATAATTGCTCTAATTTTTTTACTTGTTTTTATACAAGCATTATCTCAATTATTTTTACCTACATTAATGGGTGATATTGTAGATAATGGGGTTGTGACTGGAAATATAACATATATATGGAAAATTGGCTTCGTTATGTTGTTCGTCACTTTAGTAGGTGCATTAGTTACTGTGCTATCAAGTTATTTCACTGCTCATGTAGCAACTGGATTTTCACGTGATTTAAGAAGCGTGATTTTTAAACATGTCAGTAAATTTACATTAAATGAATTTGATGAAGTTGGAACAGCATCTTTAATCACGCGGACGACAAACGATGTTAATCAAATTCAACGAGCTACTATTATGATTTTAAGAATGGCATTAATGGCTCCATTTATGTTAGTTGGTGGTTTAATAATGGCTTTATCTAAAGATGCTAAACTTTCAATGACAATTTTAATTGTTATCCCATTTCTTGTGGGTATCATTTATTTAATTTTAAAAAAAGCAATGCCTTTATTTAAAGCAGTCCAAATAAGACTTGATCGTTTAAATAGGGTGTTTCGAGAAAATTTAACAGGGATGAGTGTTATTCGGGCTTTTACAAGAGAGCCGAGTGAACGCGAACGATTAAAAAATGCCAATTTCAGTTTAATGGATGTTTCTATACGGGTTAATCGTATTATGGCTATAATATCGCCTGCGATGATGCTATTTATGAATTTAACCATTGTCTTTGTAATATGGTTTGGTGGTTTTAGAATTGAAGCAGGCAATATGGAGATTGGTGATTTAATGGCATTTATTCAATATGTCATGTTAATTATGTCTGCTTTAGTTATGGCTTCAATGATATTTGTTATTATACCGCGGGCTACTGTTTCTGCTAATCGTATTCGAGATGTGCTAGAATTAGAACCTGTTCAAATTCCACAAGGTAATGTAACGCTTGAATCGACTCAAGGTGAGGTTAAGTTTGAAAATGTGACATTTAATTATCCAGGGGCTGAAGAAGCATCCCTTGCAAATATTAGCTTCATATCTAAAAAAGGTGAAACTACAGCTATTATAGGAGGTACTGGATCAGGTAAAACAACATTAATTAATTTAATACCAAGATTTTATGAAGCAACTTCTGGTGAAATTTATATTAATGGTGTGAATATAAAAGAAACTAAACTAGAAGATTTGCGTAATCAAATTGGATTAGTACCTCAAAAAGCAATGATATTTAGTGGGACAGTATTTGAAAATATTAGTTATGGTAAACCAAATGCTACATTGGAAGAAGTGAAACATGCTGCAGAAATAGCTCAAGTTTCAGAATTTATAGAATCACTAGAAGAAGGTTATAATACACACCTTGAACAAGGTGGAGCAAATTTATCAGGGGGACAAAAACAACGTCTTTCAATTGCTCGAGCATTAGTAAGACAACCTGAAATATATTTATTTGATGATAGCTTTTCTGCACTTGATTATCAGACCGATGCAAAATTACATCAAAAATTAGAAGAAGAAACTAAAGATTCTACAATAATAATTGTTGGTCAAAGAGTTAGTTCCGTAAAATCAGCTGATCAAATTCTCGTACTTGATAAAGGTATCATTGTTGGTAAAGGTACACATAATGAATTAATAAAGGATAATAAAGTGTATCAAGAAATTGTAGATTCGCAATTTGATGAGGGGGAGCTTGTATGAGTAAAGATAATAAAACAACAAATCAAGCTCCACGTGAATATGATGAAAAAAATAATGGTTTAAGTAAGCCGAAAAATGCAAAAGAAACTTTATTTAGATTATTAAATTATTTAAAACCAAGAAATTTTAAACTACTTAGTGTATTTATTTTAGCTATTTTCGGAACAGCCTTTGCTGTTTATGGTCCTAAAGTTATGGGGGACGCAATTACAGTATTATTTGATGGTGTGTCTGAGTTAATGCAAAACATACCCGGAGCAGCAATTGATTTTAGTGCTGTAGGTCGTTTGCTATTGTTATTAGCAGGATTGTATATATTAAGTAGTGTATTTTTATTTTTCCAAACATATATAATGGCTTCTGTTGCTCAAGGAACAGTTTATGATTTACGTGAAGCTGTGTTTGAGAAAATGAATAAATTACCTTTAAAGTATTTTGATGAAAAATCCTATGGTGATACATTAAGTCGAGTTACGAATGATCTTGATTTAATTGGTACAACATTACAGCAAAGTTTGACCCAATTTATTACATCATTTGTAAGAATCATTGGGATCCTTATTATGATGCTTTGGATCAGTCCACTACTAACAATTATTACAGTAGTTAGTATTCCAGTATCACTTTTCATAATTAAGCCACTCCTTAAGAAATCACAAATGTATTTTGCAAGACAACAAAATAGATTAGGTGCTTTAAATGGTCATATTGAAGAAATGTACACTAATCATGAAGTTGTTACAGCATTCGGTCGTGAAGAAACGTCAATTAATAAATTTACAGAGGTAAATAGTCAATTATTTGAATCAGGTAAAAAAGCACAATTTATTTCTGGAATTATTATGCCTTTAATGACATTTGTAGGTAATATCTCTTATGTATTAATAAGTATTATTGGTGGGATTTTAGTGACACAACGTGCTATATCAATTGGTGATATACAAGCATTCTTAACGTATTCCAAACAACTATCACAACCAATTACACAAACGGCTAATATTGCAAATATTATTCAATCAACCATTGCTGCTGCAGAAAGAGTATTTGAATTGCTTGATGCAGAAGAAGAGATTGATACTGGAACTGTTCGTATTAATCCAGAAAATAAAGTTGGAACTGTTGAATTTAAAGATGTAACATTTGGTTACAGAAAAGAACCACTTATTCAACATTTAAATTTATCAGTTGAAGATGGTGAGACAATCGCTATTGTAGGTCCAACAGGTGCAGGTAAAACAACATTGATTAATTTAATTTTACGATTTTATGAACTCGATTCAGGTCAAATATTAATTGATGACATAGATATCACTAAATTATCACGACAAACATTACGTGAACAATTCGGTATCGTTTTACAAGATACTTGGTTATTTAACGGATCAATCAAAGATAATATAGCTTATGGTAAAAAAGGCGTAACAGATGAAGCAATATATAATGCTGCAAAAACTGCTCGTGCAGATGAATTTATCCAGAAGCTTCCTGATGGATATGAAACAATTTTAAATGAAGAAGCTTCAAATATATCAACTGGCCAAAAACAATTAATTACCATTGCACGGGCGATTCTATCTGATGCTCCGATGATGATATTAGACGAAGCAACGTCAAGTGTTGACACACGAACAGAAATATTAATTCAAGAAGCAATGAATAATTTAATGAAAGATAGAACAAATTTTGTTATTGCCCATCGTCTTTCAACAATTAAAGACGCAGATGTTATTTTAGTTATGGATCAGGGAAATGTTATTGAACAAGGCACACATGATGAATTGTTAAAATTAAATGGATTTTATGCAGATTTATATAACAGTCAATTCAGTGAAAAAGCAATATAATTTAATAGATATCTGTTTTTTAATGAAAGAAATACCCAAATATTGGAGTGTTTCTTTCATTTTTTTATAAATGATGAAGGATGAGCTATATAAATGAAGATAAACAAAGAATAAGTAGCTTAGTTACCTTGAGAAGAAATAGTCATTCACTATCATGTTTAAACGAGAAATATGCTACTTTTTGCATTTTGACGAAAAAAGTATAAAGCTTAAGCTTGTATTTGAGATAAAAATTAGGAGGTGCCCATTATTCAATCTGTCAAAATAAAAGCTGGTTCACCAGCGATAAGTTTCAGAAAGCCTAACTTAGAAGACGGAAAAGATATTTGGTCATTAGCGAAGGAAACAAGTGAATTAGAATTAAATTCATCATATAGTTATATTTTATGGTGTGATAAATTTGCAGACAGTACAATAGTGGCTGTTAAAGATAACGAAGTAATAGGATTTGTTCAAGGGTTCATTCAAGAAGACCCTGAACCAACGTTGTTTGTCCTTCAAGTAGCAGTTTCAGAAGAAATTCGTGAACAAGGTCTTGCAACAAGAATGATAGAAACTTTGATGAAGCGGACAGATGCAAAATATTTGGAAGCAACAGTAACTCCATCTAATCTAGCATCTAATCGTTTATTCCAAAGTCTTGCAGTAAAGTATCATTCAACTTATGAAATTAGACGTTATATAGAAGAAGATTATTTTCCGAGTGCTGAAGACGAAGAAGAAGAAAAACTTTATCGGATTGGCCCAGTAAAATAATTTAAAAATTCAAAAAAATGTCATTAAAAGGAAATAATTCTTTCATTTTTAAAAAAATGATGAAGGATAAGCTATATAAATGAAGATAAACGAAGAATAATTAGCTTAACTATGTTGATCAAGAATAGTCTCATTATATGAAACTTAAATGAACAATATGACACTTAAATCATTTTGACGAAAATAAGCAAAGAGCTTAGTGTTATTAATGTGATAAAAATTAGGAGGTGCCCATTATTCAATCTGTCAAAACAAATACTGATTCATCAGTAATAAGTTTTAGAAAACCGAATTTAAAAGACGGAAAAGATATTTGGTCATTAGTAAAAGATACCGGCGTTTTAGATTTAAACTCATCATATAGTTATATTTTATGGTGTGATAAATTTGCAGACAGCACCATTGTCGCTGTAAAAGATTGTGAAGTAGTCGGTTTTGTTCAAGGATTTGTTCAAGAAACACCAGAGCCAACTCTATTTGTTTGGCAAGTAGCAGTTTCAGAAACAGTTCGTGGAGAAGGCCTTGCAACAAGAATGATTGAAGCTTTACTTAAAAGAACAGAAGTAACTTATTTAGAAGCAACAGTTACTCCATCGAACTTACCGTCTAATGCATTATTCCAAGGGATTGCTAAAAAGCATAATACAACTTATGAGATTAGACGTTATATTGAAGCTGAAGATTTTCCAAGTACAGAAGATGAAGAAGAAGAGAAGCTTTATCGAATTGGACCTATAAAATAAAAAGTTTTAATTTTCAAAAATAAAAATTTAAATAAAAGGATGGTTTTCTTGATTACACAAACAGAAAATGTAACAAATATGAAAGTTTTTGAAGAACATGAATCAGCAGTAAGAAGTTATAGTAGAGGATGGCCGACTGTATTTACAAAATCAAAAGGTTATAAGATGTGGGATGCAGATGGTAAAGAGTATATTGACTTTTTCGCTGGTGCAGGTACGTTAAACTATGGTCACAATAATGAAGTTATGCAAGAAAAAATGATTGAATATATTCAAAATGATGGAGTTATACACAGTTTAGATATGGCAACAACTCCTCGTGGTGAATTTTTAAAACAATTTAACGAAAAGATATTAGAACCACGTAATTTAGATTATAAAATAATGTTCCCTGGTCCAACAGGTACTAACTCTGTTGAAGCTGCATTAAAAATAGCACGTAAAGTAACTGGTAGAGATAAAATCATTAGCTTTACAAATGCCTTTCATGGTATGACTTTAGGTTCATTAGCAATAACTGGTAATGAATCAAAAAGAAAAGGAGCAGGTATTCCTTTAAGTGATGTTGATTTTATGCCGTTTGATGATTTTATTGAAGGACAAGATTCAATTGAAATATTAGAATCTTTCTTATTAGGATCAAGTTCTGGAGTCGATTTACCAGCGGCAATTATTGTCGAGACTGTTCAAGGTGAAGGTGGAATAAATAGCGCTAGTTTAGAGTGGTTGAAACGCCTTGAAGATGTATGTGAACGTTTTGACTTACTTTTAATTGTAGATGATATTCAAGCTGGATGTGGACGTACTGGAACATTCTTTAGCTTTGAAAAAGCAGGATTAAATCCTGATATTGTATGTCTTTCAAAGTCATTAGGAGGTATTGGTCTTCCAATGGCAATTACGTTAATTAAGCCTGAGTATGATCAATTTAACCCAGGTGAACATAATGGAACTTTCCGTGGAAACAATTTAGCATTTATCGCTGCAACAGAAGCATTAAATTATTGGGTAACTGATGATTTTAGTGAAGAAATTAACGATAAAGCTAAAATTTTAAAATCATTTACAAATAAAATTGTTAAAAAATATCCTTCATTTGATTTAGAACAACGAGGTCGTGGTCTAATGCAAGGTATTGCAATAAATGAACCAGGAGTATCTACAGAAGTATGTGCTCATGCATTTGAAAAGGGCCTTATTTTAGAAACGTCTGGATCTAATGATGAAGTAATTAAATTTTTACCACCATTAATTATAGATGAAGAAGGATTAACTGCAGGCTTAGAAATTGTAGAAGAAGCAATTGAAGAAGTTATTAATGGATAATAGATAAAGAAGGAGCTAATAAATTGATAGTAAAATCTTTGGAAGATGTTTTAGGAACAGAAGACCACGCAAAAGGTGAAACGTGGGAAAGTCGTCGTTTCATTAAGAAAAGTGATAATGTAGGATTTAGTTTAAATGATACAATTATTTCAGCAGGTACAGAAAGTTATTTTTGGTATAAAAATCATATTGAAGCAGTGTATCTAATTGAAGGTGAAGGTGAAGTAGAAACACTTGCAGATGGTAAAGTTTATCCATTAAAACCGGGAACGTTATATTTATTAAACGATCATGATAAACATTATCTTCGTGCAAAAACTCAATTACGAATGGTTTGTGTTTTCAATCCACCATTAGTAGGTACTGAAACACATGATGAAGATGGAGTGTATCCATTACTTGAAGAATAATTTATTAACCCCTCATTAAAGGAGGGGTTTTTTTATTTCATTAAGTTTGGTAAAATCTAATGAAAATAGAGAGTTGGAAAAGCATGGATAAAAATAATGACATACAGACTATCACTTCATTAAAAAGTGATTTGAAACGCATTGGAATTAAAGAAGAAATGACATTGATTGTGCACTCATCGTTAAATTCGATTGGTTGGGTATCTGGAGGTGCATTAACTTTAATACAAGCAATACAAGAAACAATAACGAATCAAGGTACACTTATTATGCCATCACATTCTACAGATCTATCTGATCCTAAAGATTGGATTAATCCAAAAGCAAATAAAAATTTGTGGGAAATAATAAGAAAAGACATGCCAGCATTTGATCCTCAAATAACACCTACATATGGTTTAGGCGTTGTACCTGAACTTTTTAGAACATTACCTAATGTAAAAAGAAGTAA
>Ga0209487_1004174_pt1 | contig 11183 bp, 10 predicted proteins | sample Poulit2012_FD_187524 | JGI IMG/M metagenome (GOLD analysis project Ga0209487, IMG submission 187524) | Agricultural soil microbial communities from Georgia to study Nitrogen management - Poultry litter 2012 (SPAdes) (version 2) | ecosystem: Environmental > Terrestrial > Soil > Agricultural land... | reverse complement strand
ACAAGCTGTACACCGAGAGTTGCTCGCGCCGAGCATAAGCTGCTATAGAAATACCCTCAGAATCAATGCGCTGCAGGTGGCTAACCCAAAACCTGTGTCGAGGACCCATGCTTTAACTCCAATAAAGGTGACGGAATAAAAAGCATCGTCGATTTAACGTGCGAGCGCAATAATGGTATTAATGGAGCGTTTACATTGGTTCTACTGCCAGCCAGATTTTATCCACGCGAATCATGTCAGTAGCTCACGGATAAATTCTGCCAGCTTGGAGCCTTCCTGCGTGGGCCATTCCAGGGTGATGTGGCATTGTTTGCCAGCAATTTTTATGGCGATAGACTGTGTGCGAGCAGTAGATGGCGGTTTATGTTGAGCGGCCTGCGGCGTATACGTTTTTTGTGGGCCGGTATTAACGGGTACTGCGGCTACCCAGTTCAAAGGCGCTGCAGGAATGTTGCTTTTGCCTTTAGGCTCGCTTACCTCAGAAAGCTCATGCTGACCATAGCGCCGATTTTCTGTTAACCACCGGTGCACCAGATTTGGATTGATATCATGCCGTAAAGCAATTGATGCAATGGAATCTTCGCCCGCCAGGCACTCTGCTACGAGCTCCGCTTTGAAACGCTTGCTATAGGTACGGCGTTTTCTCTTGGTACTCTCTATAGGATGCATAAGATAGTGTCCATCAAAATTATGATGGACACTATTTTTCACTTATCCGAAGCGCACCTCAAGATGCGTTCACCGGATGCTTACCCTCAAGATGCGTTCACCGGATGCTTACACTGCTGCCGCACCACTGGCGGCCCGCAGAACAATAACACCCCCAAAAAGAACTAGGCCCGCAAGGCGGGCTTGGTCAAGGGGTGTTTACCGGATGGATACGGACGGCCGTGCTCAGCCACCTGCTTAACTGCTGCAACCTTGAATTCTTCTGTAAATCGAGCCTTACTCATAAACGTCTCCTTAAGACGATATTATGAGGCAAAAATGTGTCTAGTAAACCTTGGTCGATTCAGTAAGTAGATATGTATTAAAGGTTACCTATCGAATACTCTTTCGTTGTGCGTAAAACTGTTTTCTTCAACCAAATTATAACTCGTCCAGATTAAGTGTTGGCGAAGTTAAAGGATGAGTAGCAGAATCAAAAAAGACTATGCTCTTTTCTTTACCTAACTGCCGATGTGTCCTAGCCTTGAATTCTATTATTTCCTCCTCTGCTTGATTCGGGTAGATACCCACAGCTAATCGTTTCAAACTCGCATTATTCTTTATGGCTTCTATAATGTGTCCATCAACCTCTTCAGACAAAGAATGTCCCAACACTAAGAGAGAATCTTCAAGGCGACTAAACTCATCATAGATATGCCCGAGATAATTATTTGATTTTATTTTTAAAAATTTATGCTTAGACTTGCCTTCCGAAATAAACAAAGGAAAACCATCTTCACCTGAGCTTTTATAGATATCCTCTGCATTATTAACAGCTGCGTAATATAGCTTCTTGCATACCCCATTACTATCCACGACCAAATGTAAAGCTCCATGCAAGTAGTAAACAATATTTGAATTATCATAAACTGATAAATCACTTATAGGGAAAGAGCCGCCCTTACCCCAAAATAAGTCCTTAAAACCTATAAATTCTCTTTCTGAAAGAGCCCAATAAAGGATAAGATCATAATTCGTTGTAAATATCTTTTTATACTCAAGTAAGCAGTCTCCGATATCTTTTAAAACACCACTCAAACCATCTTTTCCTCTGGATAAATGAGAAGTGGAAACGGCTGATATCAATGCCTCTTGTACGTTCTTGTAGGCATTTTCAGCCAAAGTTTGTGCCTTTTCTTGCCCGAAGACATCGCTTGTCATTTTAGAGTAATAAAGAATGCGAAGTATCTTTTCAAAATTAAAGTCATTAGTTTTTTTAAAAATATTTTGAGAAAACTTATTTAGCACCTTTAGCTCACAAGCCTTATCATATAAGGAGTTGTAAGAAAATCCACTCCATATATTTATACTAAAGCCGTTTCCCAATAAAATAAAAGGCCAATTTCCTGAGATTTCCTGCCACGAGTTTAGTTTTTCATCCACAATTAAACAGGACATAACAGACCAAAGTATCTAGATTAGTTAACCAAGTGTGTAACGCAGCATCCTATCTCTTTTCTATGATGAGCATTAAATAAGTCTACCTTAATATAAAGCACTACCTTTTAATTTGGCTTTACTAAGTCATTAAAACCTAACAGCCTCAACAGCTTAGTATTCACTTGTTCCACATCAAACCGCTCCTCAGCCATCTCCCTACTCCTGTCACCCATCGTTATGATTTTATCTGGGTTGTCTATAAACCACTTCATTTTTTTTGCTAATGCTTCGGAGTCCCACGGTGCCACTAAGAACCCATTTACACCATCTTCTACCGTTTCTCGACATCCAGGGACATCTGTAGTAATCACTGCCCTGCCAACAGCCATGGCTTCTTGCGTACTGCGTGGCACCCCCTCACGGTAAGAGGGTAATACAAGCACGCTTGATTCTTTCAGCCATTGCTGCACACTGGGCACAGAGCCAGGATAAATTATTACTTCGGCCTGAACCAGACCATCTAACTCATCCACTTTAATGGATCCTGGATTATTAACATCTGGTTTGCCCAAAACCACGAATTTAACGTTTGGATGTCTTTTCTTGACCTGTTTCGCTGCCTCCAAATATTCAAATATACCTTTTTCCCTTAGTAGCCTCCCTACGAATATAAAGGTAACCGGACGGATCTGGGCAGGTGTATACGGATATTCATCCAGATCAACTCCTATTCCTCCCAGTACCTCTACCCTCTTTGCCCTGATTTTATATTTTTCTAGCAGGTCCACAGGGTCGTCTTTATTCAGGAAAACCACTGTTTTTAGCAATGGGATGGAGATCTTGTACAAGCCTATTTGTATCCATTTCACGACTTTGGCTTTGAGGGGCATAGGCGTGGGCTGTACGGTAAAGCTGTAACCCAGTCCTTCAATCATCCCAACTACATTTTTTACACCCGCAAGGCGTGCTGCAATACCACCAAAAATGACTGGTTTAGTAAAGTACGCAAAGACCAGATCTGGTTGGATACTTTTTATCTTTCTGGCCAATTTAAAAGTCGCTAAAAAATCTGATAGGGGATTTGAGCCTGAACGACTAAGCTCATAACTGACAGGGTTCGCCCCCAAGGCTTTGATTTTTTCCTCGTGTTCAGAGCCTAAGCCAATTCCGAATGCATAAACCTCATGCCCTCTGGCCACCAAATCTCGTATCAAAGGTCCACGAAAGTTGATCAGTGAGGAGGGTACTGTACCTACCAGAATTATTTTCATTACAGAGTCTTTATGATTTTTACATTCTTAGAAATATTCGAGTTGCCAAAGCATCAGTCAAAAAGAATTTTACACAAATCCCTACAACAAGGCACATCTCAGAGCTTTAGTTAGATTGCTAATGAGCTCTTTGACATGAGCATTACTAAAAAAACCCGCCTTTTCAGGCGGGTTTCCTCCAGCCTTTCAACTCCTATTTCCTTTCTTTACCTCCCCCCCCTAAAACACTCCCGTCAGGTTAAAGCTGATGGCTTGGTCTCTGAGGCCAGGGCCGATGCGGCCTGTTGTTTACCCTCGGTGAGGGTCTAGCGGCCTTGCAGGCCGAAGCTCAAATCGGCCTAGTGGTGGTGTTTGCCTTGAATCTGCTGCGCATCGATGCCCTGCTCCTTTATGGTGGGGGTGCGTAGCTGCATCAGTCGCAATTGCACGATCGGGCCGATCTGTCCTGCTTGCTCTTTGTGTCGCTGCTGGCTCCCGTAGCGGTAGTAGCGGTGGAGCTGCCATGCAAAATCACCCTGGCTGTTAACAGGCTTAACTATTGTTTACCATAAGCGCTTTACAAAACCCATATCACTAGCAATTGGGGGTGTCTCCCCTCTACGGGGGGGATTGATGATTCATCCCGAAGGCAACTCATGCTCAGTGTTGCTATAATCTAGCGGATTTAGCACATTATCAGCGGGGAGTTCATGTCGTCATTTTTGATTATTGCGAGTCAGGCCGCCTCCTTTGTGGGCTTTCGCAGGCCCTTGATACAGGCCCTGCTGGATGCGGGGCTGACTGTCCATGCAGCTGCTCCTGATTTAACAACTAACGAGCGTGTGCGAGCTTCGTTGGAGGGTATGGGGGTAATATTACACGATATCCCCATGGCTCGCACGGGCATGAATCCGCTCAAGGATGCCTACACTCTCCTTGCTCTGCGTACTCTTATCCACAGACTGCAGCCCACCTATACGCTCGGCTATACCATCAAGCCCGTAATCTATGGCGGATTGGCCGCCCGGTTGGCGCGCGTTCCTCATCGTTTTGCTTTGATTACTGGTTTGGGTTATGCCTTTATGGATGAGGATCGTTCTACCAAAAGACGCTTCATTAATTATATCGCCCGCAAACTCTACCAACTTTCGCTTCGCAGTGCTGAAAGGGTGTTCTTTCAAAACCCCGATGACCAACAACTATTCAATGACACCGGGATTCTGAACAGCCATACCCCCACCACCGTCGTCAACGGTTCTGGGGTGGATATCGATGAATATCCCCATACGCCTCTACCGCCCCCTACGCCCATACGTTTTTTGTTGATTGCCCAATTAATTGCGGATAAGGGCATCCGCGAGTACGCCCAAGCTGCTGCTATCATTAAGCAGAGATATCCTGAGGTGCAGTTTGATTTGGTGGGGCGTCTTGATACGAATCCTAATGCCATTCGTCAAGAGGAACTGGATGAGTGGGTGGCATCGGGGCTGATTAATCACCTTGGTTATTTGACGGATGTGCGTTCCAGTATCGCTGATTGTCATGTTTATGTATTGCCCTCTTATAGAGAGGGTACGCCTCGTTCTACTCTGGAAGCCCTTTCCATGGGTCGTGCGGTGATTACTACTGATGCTCCGGGTTGTAGAGAGACGGTGATAGAGGGTGTTAATGGCTTTTTGGTTCCCAGCAAGGATGCGACTGCTTTGGCCAATGCGATGGAGCGGTTCATTAATAGCCCTGAGCTGATTGCTCGAATGGGTCTGCGTTCGCGTCAATTGGCCACAGAGAAATACGATGTGCGGATTGTGAATGAGCAGATGTTAAAGGGTATGGGTATTATTTAGAGGTTTTTCTTAGGCGCTATGCCAAAACAACAATCTTTTCCAGCCTATGTGTTGTTCGTGCTGCTTGGGCTGTCGCTGCTGGGCAGTGTCAGGGTGTCTGAATTGCAGCCAGCTTTTCCTGCTGTTGATGCTTTTATTCCCTATGCTTTTGCTGTGGGGTTGGTGTGGGTTCTTGTTCGTTCTGCGGCAAATGGGGTGTGGTTTGAGGGGCTGTGGTCGGTTTTATTTTTAGCCTTTAATCTTTTTGGTTTGTGGTTGTTGTTTGGGGCGTTTTTCTCTCCTGAGCCTTTGACGTCTTTGATGGGTGCTTTGCTGTTGGTTTTGATGCTCAATACGGTGTATGTGTGCGTCTATGGGTTGTCGGCTTCGCATCAGGTGTTTGTTGGGCTGGCTTTTTTGTTTTTGGGGTTTACTGCGGTGGCCTGTCTGTATGCTTTGTTTTTATTGCATGTGGATGTAAAGGCGTTGCAGCTAGGTGATTTTCGTTGGCGCCCGGTTAATTTTAGTCGGCGCATTTCTTCTTTTTTGGGCAATCCCAATTTATTGGGTGCTTTCATTGCTTTGAGTTTGCCTGCTTGTTACTACTGGCTGGTTGCTGATAGGCGCTGGTTTTCTCGTCTGGCTGCGCTGCTGTGTTTGGGTGTACTCGTTTACACCCTGTGGCTATCGGCTTCCCGTGCGTCTATTTTGAGTGGGCTTTTTGGGGCGGTAGTGTTTGCTTTGCTTTTCCTACAGTCTCGAAAGCATCCTGCCAGGTGGTTTGTTTTCTTTTTTGTGGTTTTGGGTGTGGGGGCCTTTGCCTGGCTGTTCTTTTTTGATAGAGGCAGTTTGCTTGATTTATTCAACCAAGCCCTAAACCGCAGAACTTCTTTGCTTTCTGGACGGGATAAGGCTTGGGTTTTGCTGCTGGATGGTTTTAAGCAGCATCCGTTGTTGGGTATGGGGTTTCAGGTGTCACAAAAGTATTTGCTGATCCCCGGTGGGTTTACCAATCCCTATGGCTCGCACAACATTTTTCTGCGCCTGGCTGCCGAGTCAGGGCTGGTGGGCTTGCTGAGCTTTTTATGGTTTGTGTTTTTGTCTGTTGTACAGGGTATTCGTGGGCTGAACCGTCCTGGACCTGCCAGAGATGTCACCATTCTTTGCTTGTCAGTGGTGGTGACTTTCTTGGCTCATGCTTTTTTCGAAGATAACCTGAACCCTGTTTCTGCTTTATTTATGTTTCCAATGATATGTACGATGGGGTTGGGGGTGATGGGGTTAGCTGCGCATCAGGCATTGCCATTGAAATGAAGGCAGCTAGTTCAATAAGCTACGAACTTAAATCCCGACCTTTGCTCGAAGGCTCTCGCGACCGACCCAAAGCAGATATGAACGCATTGGTGCAAACCATCACAGCATTTTCAAAAATGGCCGTACAACTCGGGTGGAGTCGTGGTTTTTGGGTCTAAACCACCTCAACACATCGGTATTCTTATTTGGGACAATCATTTCCACAGTTTTTGCGCCTAATGAAATAGCTTGCTGATTGAGTCGCTCTATACCGGCCGCCAGCCTCATCAAGGAAAAGCACCCAGAGGTAGAGTTTGATCTTATTGGTAGTATTGGAAAACATCCAAACAGCATTTGAGCTGAGAAGTTAAATGAATGGACCACTAACGGAGTTATCTATACCAGGGCTACCAAGCTGACCTCCGCCCTGCCATTATCAACAGCCACCTCTATGTCCTCCCCTCCTACAAGGAAGGTGCCCCCCCATTCCGACCTCGCCCCCACCATGGGCGCACGCTCACATCAACTCGCCGAGGAAAAGTACGACGTGGGTAAAGTAAACGATCAGCAAGATCTATATGCTGTGGTGCCGCTCACGTTCAGCTGCGGTATTGATGAAAAACTCTTGCAAAAACTCTTTATTTTCACCAAAGTGCTTCTGCGCTATATCCGGTAGCTTAGCAAAAGCATTATCATAATCATCCAGCCCTATGGCAGCATCCTCACCAGTCGGTTCGAGTCTGAGACACTGCTCAGGCCCCAATAGTAGTTTGGCCTGAGCGCCCGCATTATCTGTATTCAAATACATGGCGCATTTAATGACCTCACGCCATGCTATAAATCCATCAAGCAGCCTATTTCTCTTCAGCTCAAAGGGCGGATTACCAGTACCGATGCTTAACACTTGTATTTGCTGCGGCTCTAAATCATAGCAGGTTAACGCATCGATCACCGCAATCATGACTGGGTTATTTGCCCAGATCCCCCCGTCCAGGAAAACCGTTTGGCTTTCTTTATGCTCATGACCTTTAAAATATGTTGGGGCTGCAGATGTTGCACGTGCCACCTCCCACATCTTTGAACGATGATCATGCTTAAAATCTCGGTGATGATCTGTTTTAAAAACGGTTATTTGCGTGCTGTGCATAGTAAAGGCGGGAATAACCAGCCGCACAGGAGAACTCCCAAGAGTTGTACTCCCAAAGCAATTCTGTAACGCTCTCACCAGTTTTTTAGAATTCAGCTTTGAAGAGCCTATTTGTCTTATACAACGCAGAATTCGTCTCAGCCTTCCAGCTCTGAAGATGTCCCTGCCATCCTCTGCATAAAAGTCATATATCTCCTGCATGGACAAACCATCGGCTAGACCCAATGCAATGATGCCTCCTGTGGAGGTGCCGGCCAACATATCAAAATAAGAAGTCAGCGCTTTGCCTTTACTCAAATGCCGCTCACACTCCAAAAGCAAACTGGCAGTGTAAACCCCCCTGATCCCACCTCCGTCCAAAGACAAAATCTTGAACGGCTTGCCTGCTGGCCATGGCTGCTTTTCTCGTATGCTTTGCAGACTGTTTTTGCGTCTTTCTGTAAACATTTGCATAAATACACTATATAGACCTAAAATAAACTATATGTAGTATTACACGCATAACGAGACGCAACATATAGTGGTTTACACCATACTCCTGATAAATATAATTATCATCCTAAAACACCAAAGGAAAGATTATGAGCAAATATCTTTTTGATCATCTCCTCGCTGAAATAGATTTACCTGAGCGAGCCTACGAGTTAGCTGAAAAGCGTTATACCGACCTAGGTGAATATCTCACAAGAGAAGAATCAGCTATTGCGCGATTCGATCCTCACGTAGCACCACAGGGCTCATTTAGACTTGGCACTGCCATACGCCCTCTGAACAAAGAAGAATATGACGTAGATTTGAATTGCGTTTTACAAGAAGGAGTAACGGAAAAAACCTATAGTCAAAAGGAGCTTAAAGAGCTAGTAGGCCAGGAATTAAAAAAATATAGAACTGAACGCAATATCAACGCCCCCGTAGAGGGAAAAAGAAGATGTTGGCGCTTGCTCTACGCAGATGAAATGAGTTTTCATCTCGATATTGTCCCCGGAATACCTGCACCAGAAAATCAAAAACAGCACATCCAAACCAACCTAATTAAGCACTCCCCACCAACATCAAATTTACAGCAAGACCTAGCTCAATTCACTTTATATATCACAGACGAGCAGGACCCGAGTTTTGAGATAATTACCGACCCTTGGCATATCAGCAATCCAGAAGGCTATGCCAAATGGTTTGAATCCAGAATGATGCTGGCCCAAACGGATCTTTTCAAAGCAGATGTTGCTGATATGCCCAGGTACACATTGAAAACGCCCTTACAACAACTCGTACAGCTTCTCAAAAGACACCGGGATGTAATGTACGCTCACCCCAATGCAAATACTGACCTGAAACCTATCTCTATTATTATTACTACCCTCGCAGCCCGGGCATACAGAGGGGAAGCTAATCTTATAGATGCTGTGCGTGCTGTCCCGCTACGCATGATGCGGGAAATAAACAGCACAGAGCCCCGAGTCCCCAACCCGGTTAATCCAGAAGAGGATTTTGCTGATAAATGGAAATCAGAGCCAGAACTAGAAACCCACTTTTACCAATGGCTTGTACAAGTGCAGCGTGACTTGGAGGGCCTCGCAGATCTCTCACAACAAGCTGACTGGGATGACATTGTCAAATATGGATTTAAACTCACCCCTGACGACAACACACTAAAAAACAGCTCTCAAGACTCATTGAGAGGGGCTGCCGCCGCAGGCGCAACAACTATAATCTCTCCAGATAGTCCAAAACCCTGGAGCCACTAGCATGAAAGCAAGGACAACTCCAGGGCTAAATGATTTTCTAAATATACATAAAAGAATGCGTGTAGTCCCTATCGAAAAAAACATGACCGTCTTACAAGGTCATTACGAGCTGAATGCTGTGCTCCCGGGCCTGGCTAAAATTGAAGATATTTTCCATCTGAAAATAATCGTCCCACTCCAATATCCAAAAGCAATTCCACAAGTCTATGAGCTTGACGGGAAAATACCCAGGGAATCTCGATATCATGTTTTTAAAGAGGGTAATCTATGCATGGGTGCACCGCTACGCTTGCAAACAATTCTGTCTGAAGAACCCAGCCTACTCGCCTTTTCCGAAAAAATTCTGACACCCTATTTATATAGTTTTTGCTATAAAAGAAAGTATGGTGAATATCCTTACGGTGAACTGGAACATAACGCTCCTGGGTTAGTCGAGGATTACAAAACCTTATTTAAAGTGCATGATGAAGCAGGCGTTCTGAGGGCACTGAAAGCTTTAAGTAAAAGCCCCAGAGTTGCGAATAAGTATCCTTGCCCTTGCTGTTTCCAGCAAAAATTAAGCGACTGCGAATATAGATTCTTTTTAAATGAATTTAGGAAAAAAATAAAAAGAAACGAAGCAAAAGAATCACTGCAATACATACAGCGAGCAAAAGCAAATAAGCTTAGCCTATAGAGTGAAAACATGATTATTTTAAAAGAAATTTTTTTGTCGCCAGACTTCTGGAAATTTGTAATTCCGCTAATGGGTACTGTTATTGCTTGGCTTGTAAATGAATGGCGAAAACGTGTTGCTGACCAATACCAGAGAAAAGAAGAAAGTTATAAGAAGCTAATTCACTCATTAAGAGGTTTTTACGAAGATTCCGACAACGACAAGGGCTCAAACAACAAATCATTAGTAAGTGATTTTCTAGAAGAGTTTAATATCACATGGCTCTATTGCCCAGATGACGTTATTCTCAAGGGTTACGCATTTCTAGAAACGGTGCAGACTAAGCACAGTCATGACGACAAAGACAAAGAAAAAGCTATGGGTGAGTTTATACTAGCAATACGCCAAGATCTGTTGTCACGAAAACTACTCAAAAGAACATCTTTAACAGCAGAAAGCTTTAAACATCTGCAAGCTAAATAACCGTCCAACTTTATGGGGTCAGTTCACACTGCGGATGTGTGGGGGGATTACCATGAGTTTGCCCATCGACTTCTAGGTGATTTGTCCCCCACAACCCTCGCAAAATAGAGCGAGTTTGTGGTGGAAAGGATTACCAGTGAGCATCACCTTACCGTATGAAGGTTAGAAGAAGTAACACGAGACTGCATGCCCGTGACTTCCTTGCCGAATGAACGCTGGTGCCCCAGTGGCTCGAGCACAGCAATAAAAAATGCCTGAAAAGAATGAGGCTCGCAAAAGCGAGCCCGTCGAGGTGCGTTTATGGCAGAACTATTACTTCATTGCGCTTGAGATATCCCCCCTCTGTCACACTAGTTGTCCGCTGATTGTTTTTTGAATTTGTATTAACCTAAAGGGGCGGGCTGGAGCAAATAATGGCTACCTACAGCCTTGAGCTAAAAGAAAACATTATTAGAAAAATGATGCCACCCTACAGTGAGCGTATTGCCGAGTTAAGTGCGCAGTACGGCATTTCTAAAGCTACTCTATACAACTGGCGAAATCAATATCGAGCAAAGGGCCATATCGTGCCCAACAGAAAGACAACCCCTAATAAGTGGGACACCAAGTCTAAATTAGCTGTGGTCATCAAAACCGCAGCCATGAATCAGGCTGAGCGAGCCGAGTACTGCCGCGCCAATGGCCTATATGTTGAACAAC
>Ga0209487_1004173_pt1 | contig 11187 bp, 10 predicted proteins | sample Poulit2012_FD_187524 | JGI IMG/M metagenome (GOLD analysis project Ga0209487, IMG submission 187524) | Agricultural soil microbial communities from Georgia to study Nitrogen management - Poultry litter 2012 (SPAdes) (version 2) | ecosystem: Environmental > Terrestrial > Soil > Agricultural land... | reverse complement strand
CTCCACGCATCGGGCGTTTGCATGGAGCTAGCACCGAAAAATCTGATCTTAGCTCCATTTAAACGTGTTATTCATTATTTATTTATCAGAAATCAGCCCTTAACCGCCCCAGCTGCCAATCCCTCGACAATGCGGTTACTCAAGAAAAAGAAAGCAATTAAAATAGGTATAATGCTGATCATGAGCGTGGCTCCAATGGCACCCCAATCTGTAACATATTGTCCGATAAAATTTTGGATGCCGACGGTTAGCGTTTTTAAAGTATCAGACCGAATAAACGTATTAACAAAAATAAACTCATTCCAATTGTAAATCATATTAATGATTACGGTTGTCATCATCACTGGCGTTGTCATCGGCAAGGTGATTTGAAAAAAGAGCCGATGGATTGAGCACCCATCCATGATTGCCGCCTCTTCAATCTCCCGAGAGAGTGACTGATAAAAGCCTGTTAAAATCATAATCGTGAGTGGTAAATTATATGCGATATAAGATAGGATAATCGAAAAATGACTATCGATTAAGCCCAGTCCCAAATAAAAACGAAACAATGGAATCAGTGTCGAATGAATCGGGATCATATAGCCGATCATAAAAAGCAAGAGAACAAATTTATTTAATTTCCAATTCATGCGCGTAATCGCAAAGGTAACGAAACTAGCAAGTAAAACCGTTCCAATGACAGAGACCGCTGTGACAAAGACGCTATTGAAAAAATATTGTCCGATGTTTCCCTCCGTCCACACGCGAGCGTAATTATCCCAACGCCATTCTGTTGGCAATGCGAAAGGAGATTGACCAAATATTTCTACATTCCCCTTTAATGAAAAGAAAAACAACCAGATCAGTGGGTATATTTGAATCACCGAAACGACACAGAGGATGAAATACAAAATAGTCAACCCGAGTCGACGCATACCTGACTGTTTATTTTTTATTTGTTTATTTTTTGCTAAAGTAGCCATTTAGCTCGCCTCCCTCCTAGTAATCAAGCTCTGCATTTTGACGAGTGATTTTTTGAATAATGACAGTGACAATCAGAGCCATGACGAGTAACGCAAAACCAATGGCGCTACCATAGCCCATATTATAATTTCCAAATGCTTCTTTATACATATAGGATGCTATGACTTCGCTCGCTCCATTTGGTCCACCAGTAGTCATCACCCAGATCAAATCAAAATATTTTAATGAGCCAACGATCGCGAGTACAATCGTTGTTTTTATCGTACCTGATATCAATGGAATCTTAATTTTAAGGGCGATTTGAAGCCGATTTGCGCCATCAATTTCTGCCGCTTCAATCAATTCGGAAGAAATGCCTTTTAACGCTGCACTATAAATAATGATATAAAACCCAGCATATTGCCAAATGACAGCCATCATAATCGCAAATAAGACGGTTTCACGCTGAGCCAGCCAAGCAGGTGGATTATCAAAGCCCATCATCATCAGAAGACTGTTTAGCATACCGTTATTAGGATCATAGATTTTAATCCATAATTGAGCGATCGCTACTGAAGAAAGTAGCATCGGGATTAAGTAAATTTTTCTGAGTAATTCCGAGCCTTTGATTTTTTCAGATAACACAAGCGCAACTAGTAAATACCCTACCAAAGCGAGTGTAGACACAAGCGCTAATAAAAAAGAGTTACGGGCACTTAACCAAAACTTTGCATCTTGCAGTAAGTTGATGTAGTTTTCCAAGCCAATAAAATTCATCGATCCGATGCCATCCCAGCTCATTAAACCATAATAACCAGTCATAAAAATTGGAACGTACACTAGGCCTATTAAGATAATGAATGCGGGTAAAACGTACAATGCAATTGCCCATTTATTTGACATGACTTTTTTCATGATCGCTACTCCCCTTTTGCTAAAAAGATTTAAAAAGAAAGAGACATATCGCTATGTCTCTAACCCCCATTTTACTCCTCATTAGCTAATGTTTCTTCATGTCTTTCTGCGAATTCTTCTGGTGTGATTTCATCGCCAAAAATGGCTTGAATCATATCTAAATGAACATCTGCAGACGCAGGACTCATTTGAACGTCAGCATACAACGTTAAGTTCGAGGCCTCGCTTAGATCATCTAAAATATCGATATACATTTGTGGTAAATCAATTCCGTCTGTATCTACTGTTGTAGCAGGAATGACACCCGCTTCAGTAACGGCCTTCTCACCCCAACGATCAACAAAGAATTCCACAAACTTCATGGCTTCATCTTTTACGTCAGAATCCTCAGCGACAAATAATCCCACGCCTGGGCCTCCAACAAAGCTATCAATATCTCCTGCTCCACCTTCATAAACCGGGAATTTAAAGTAATCAATCGAGTCTCTAAATTCTTGTGGGTTGTCTTCATTTGTAGTCCATTCAGGTAGATCCCACGTCCCCATTAAGAACATCGCTGCTTGTTCGTTTAGGAAATAACCTTTGGCTTCATCATTTCCTAAACCATTGAATCCGTTGACAAAAGCATCCATCTCAACAAGTGCTTGTACTTCTCTTGCCGCTTCAATTAATGCCGGATCTTCAAACGTCCCTTCACGACTGATCGCATCATTTAAGACAGCTGGACCACCAATTCGATCGGCTAAATACATATACCACATCGAACCTGTCCACGCATCACGATTCCCTAGAGTGATTGGCGTGACATCTGCATCAACAAGCGCTTGCACAACTCCTTTAAATTCATCCCATGTTTCTGGGACCTCGACACCTACATCTTCAAAAATGGCTTTATTATAATAGATCGGCGTAATATTAAGTTCAATCGGTAAACCATAAGTCACCCCATCTACAGCATAGGCTTCTGTTGTACCTGGAATGAAATCATCCGAGCGAATATCGTCCAATGCAGCAAACATGTTTCCGCTAATATAAGGATCTAAGAACCCTCCGGCCCATGTCATCCCAACATCAGGCAATTCATTTGAAGCACCATAAACACTTAACTTTTCTTTATACTGCTCATTTGATAAAACTTCTAACCGAATCGTGACGTTGGAATTCTCATCTTCAAATTCATCAATAATTTCTTGGACAATATGGTTGTGTTGACGTGAACTACCTTCAGGCCATAAATGCATGAAATCTATGATAACATCTTCGCCTGAACCCGAACCTGTTTCATCACTATCTCCACAACCAGCCAACAAGCCTAACAACAGAATCGAAAATACAAACATCAGTAAAGAACGCTTCTTTAACATTACCTTACCCCCAATTTATATTAGACCTCACAACGTACACTTTAAGTTTAACACCTTGTAAATCATCGAGTAAGGCCACTGTCTTTAGGAATTATTCCATTATTTTTAGAATGCGTTCACATTAGCTTTCCGAAAAGCACTCGGCGTTTCCCCCACGTACTCTTTAAAAACTTTATTAAAATATTTTGCCGTACTGTAACCCACTTGTTCGGCTATCTCAGTTACATGTAAATCCGTTGTAATTAATAAATGCTTTGCGCGACGAATCCTTACTTTTGTCAAATATTGTGTGAAGGATAACTTGAGTTCATCTTTAAATAATGTGCTCAAATAACTAGGATTTAAATGAACGGCGTCAGCGACTTTTTGTAAACTGATCTCCTCATGATAATGCTCCTTGATATAATCAAGCGATTCTCTAATTCCACGTGCAAAAGCATCCTTACCATGGATATCGATTAAATCTTCATCGATTATCTTTGCCATCAGCACAGACTTGTCTTGTTCCTCTTGCCTTTTTAGCGCTTCTTCAACGGCTTTGATAAAACGCTTTTTGCCGATTGGCTTCAACAAATATCTAACCACGCCATGTCTTAGCGCTTCTTGTGCATACTCAAATTCAGAATAAGCTGAAATCACAATGATAGCGGTTTGAATCTTTTGTTGTTTAATCTGTTCGATAAGTTCCAAACCAGTCATTTTAGGCATGCGAACATCCGTGATTACTAGATGAACGGGATGTGTCTTTAAATGTTCAATCGCTGATTCGCCATTATCTAAACAAGTGAGCTCAAATTGACCTTTTGACCAATTTTCTAAGGTCCGTTTCAGCCCTTCCCTTGTTCTCGGCTCATCATCAACGATCACTATTTTCTTACTATCCATTTGGAACCACCTTTCTCCTAGCATCCGTTTTACCATTAGGAATATTTAATGATCGGAATTTTGAAACCAATCACCGTACCCTTATCTTCTACACTGTTGATCTGAATCCCTTTAATTTGATTCGGATTATAGTAGAGTTTCAATCGCCGTTCGACATTTGCAAGCGCCATACCATCACCTGATATTTGAACACCTTTATTTTCACTGATGTTTTGATATATTTTTTCAAGCTTTTCTTTTGAAATTCCCTTGCCATTATCCGCAACTGAAATTAAGATCCCATCTTTATCTTGATTGTATTGAATCGTCAATTGAATGACACCGTCTTCAACCATGTCACCAATTCCATGTAAGACAGCATTTTCAATCAATGGTTGGATGATCAATTTAGGGAGAACATAGTCCAATAGCGCGTCATCCACATCGATGTCATATCTTAAACGTTCTCCAAAACGCATCTGCATAATTTTCATATATTGTTCGATATGATTTAATTCATCTCGAATTGAGACCCATTCATCTGTTTCAGATGCCGTAATTGTATAACGGAATAAATGAGACATGGCCAGCACCATTTCAGCAAGGTCATCTTCATCTTTTTTATCTAGTGACCAGTAGAGTAAATCCAATGTGTTAAATAAAAAATGCGGGTTGATCTGTGCTTGAAGTGCTTTTAATTCCGTTCGACTTTTGACTAACTCTTTTTCATAGACCATCTGAATCAGGTAATTCGTTTGTTCTGCCAGTTGATTATAAGTCTGATTCAATTCATTGATCTCGTTTGGCGCGGCAGTTGTCGAAGGTTCTAATGTGACCATTTCTTCGCCTGCTTTACGCATCGTGTCAGTTAATTTATTGATAGGCTTAGTAATATATGTTGATAAAAAATAAGAAAAAATAAAGAAAATAGCAAACCCAATTAATCCGGCGACCACGATGATTGTTCTCAAAACAGGTAATCCTTCTGTGAACCAAGTGATTGGAGTTAACATGATAATCGTCCAACCTGTCTCTCGTGAAATTTCACTGTTATGGAGAAAATGATCATCATTAAATGAACTAAGATTATAGCCACTTTCAGTCACTAAACCCATTTGTTCAGCGAACTCCTTAAAATTCGATGAAACCAGACGTTCATTTTGATCCAAAACCATCATCATCTGATCATGGTCATCATTAATGGTATGTGTTTGAAAATAATCTTTATTAATCCGCACGAGCACATACCCACCATTTTCAAAATTGTTTCCTAATAAGCGAATTTGCCTGATCGCTAGAAAAAAGTCCTTATTATGTGGGTCTTCTCCGAGCCAAACTAATTTCCCATTCGCTTCGTCAGCTCTTCTAATTTGGTCTAATCCAACTTGTTCGCCCAGACCAGGACCATCCAAAGGAGTTAGTTTTGTCAAATGGTAATTATAAATCTCAGTCATATAAATCCCATCTGCGTTTGCCTGTAAACGGTTCGTTAATGTGCTAAGGGCTTGCCTCTCAGCAAAGGTTGCTTGGTCTCCATGATATTCCTTTAGGATGATCGATTGCACTTGATCATTTGTCGAAATTTGTCGAGTCAAGAGATTTAGCTGTGTATAAAGGACATCATAACGACCTATGGCCTCATTGACCGTCTGCTGAACCTGATCTTCAGCATTCTCTCTCAACATACCAGCGACTTGATTAAAGATAAAGAAACTGACGATAAAAAGAACGAGAATCAACACGATTAAATAGATAGCTAAAATTTGATTTCTAAGTGTATTCCATCTCTGCCAAAAACGCATACCCTCTCCCCTTTCCACGTCAGACATTTTGTGATTCTATTTATATGTGAGGCAATTTTTTAATAAGAAATAATAAGTATAAACACGAATTAGTACAGATTAAATCATGAAACCATACATTAATAAGGAGGCCAAATCTAGTGATTGGAACGGCGGGTGGCGACTCCTTGAAAATAAAGGGCAATTTTCTGCGTGCGATGTATCGCTGTCGAAGCCTTCCTTGTCCAGCGGGAATAGCAAACGACCTATGATGGGATGAGTAATCGCAGTCCCACAGCTCCGAAAATCCTTATTGCGACACGGGAGTGGAGCAATAAGGGGATGTTAGACTAAAATCGCCACGTCGTGTGGCAACGTCTAACTGACCCACATCCTGTGCGCCCGAGGGCGTGCCCACGGAAAGCGTCCACCCAGAGTGTAAATCACGAGTTTCTACTGAAGCAAAGTTATTCGTGTTTCCGCTACAGAAATGCATCTTATTTTGTCTCAATCATAGCAATTGGTGAATTCTTTGTCTATTGGAGATTTTATAGGGTGGTCTGCTTTACCTTCACAGGTTTACTGATTATAATGATTATGATAGGAGGTTTTTAAGTGCTGAAAAATTATTTAACGGTTCGGCCAGAAGGTCAGGCTGAAATCATCATTCAGAAATCCCGTTTTATTGGACATATCAAAAGAACGGAATCTGAGGAAGAGGCACTTGCCTTTATCCAAAAAATTAAAAAAGAACATAGCCAGGCGACACATAACTGTTCAGCTTATTTAATTGGTGAACATGACCAACACCAAAAAGCAAATGACGATGGTGAACCGAGTGGAACCGCTGGTGTCCCTATGTTAGAAGTCTTAAAACAAAACAATTTAAAAGATACATCCGTCGTTGTCACACGCTATTACGGTGGTATTAAGCTAGGTGCGGGTGGATTAATCCGCGCGTATTCAAAAACAACTTCAGAAGCATTAAAAGCTACTGGCATTGTGGAACGACAATTAATGAAAGAAATCGCACTTACTATAGAATACCCTTTACTTGGTAAACTGGAAAACGAACTGCGTCAACAAAATTATTTAATCAAAGACATCGATTACCTGGAACTTGTCACGTTTAATGTTTTAGTTAATATCGATGAGATCGACAGTTTTACAGACTGGATCATTGATTTGACAAGTGACCAAGTCGAGATCGAACAAAAATCTGACCAATATGTTGAACGTCCTTATCAAACGTAAAAGAACTTAAATGATCTTAATTAGGGAGTGGTCTATATGAAAAAAATTGCTGGTGCATTTATTTTAATCGGATTCATCTTTCTTGGCGTTGGAGGTTATCAATACCTAAGTACAGTCCGTGAGGGAAATGAAACGCTAAGAGAAGCGAACGCGTTGTTAGCTCAACCGATTGAACCGATCCAAGATAAGGGATTTATCTTTAAACCTGAAAAAGGTGAGACAGTTGGTTTGCTTAACATTGATAAAATTGATGCAGCGATTCCAATCATCGAAGGAACAGATCCTGATGAACTGAGGCGTGGAGTCGGACACTTAGCACAAACAGCATATCCTGGTGAAAATGATCAAATTCTGTTTTCAGGTCACAGAGATACGGTCTTTACACGATTAGGGGAAATTGAAGTTGGCGACATTATTTCTGTCGAGTTACCTCATGGAACCTTTGATTATGAGATGGTAGACTCCAAGATTGTCAGTGCTGACGATACGACAGTCATCGGCTCAACGGCTCCTGATGAAGAGCTCGTCGTCACAACGTGTTATCCATTTGGGTATATCGGCCATGCGCCTGATCGTTACGTGATATACGCTGTTCCAGTAGAGGAGTAATAAGGAGTGGTCACATGAAAAGAATCACTTATCTTCTCTTGTTTCTATTTGCAATTGTTTTCTTAGTGAGTTGTTCAGCTGAGGAAACTGAAGAAGAGGAGATTATTTTACCTGAAGAACGATTTGAAGAATATGTTCAGTTATGGCGAGATGAAAATTTCACCGATATGTATGAGATGTTATCAGACGAGACAAAAGCGACCTATGGAAGAGAAGATTTTATCGATCGCTATGAAAAAATTTATCAAGATTTAGAAATCACTGATCTTACCATTGACTACACCATACCTGATCCTTCAGGCCAAGAGGAAAGTAGTGACGATGTTGAAGGTGAAACCTTAGAGGATGCCTTTCCAACCACTTTTCCAATCACCGTGAGTCAAGAATCCATTGTCGGTGAGATTACATTTGATGCAGAGATTACGATGGCGGAACGCGTGATCGTTGTTTCTGATGCAACTGAGGATGAAGAGGAAAAAGCGAAAAGTGATTGGGATGTCGTCTGGGAACCGGGGTTGATCTTCCCTGAATTGGCCAACGGTGGCACGATTTCTTTAGTCAAAACGCCACCCATACGCGGGGAAATTTTTGACCGAAATGGCAATGGTTTAGCCGTGACGGACTCGATCTATGAAATCGGTGTCGATCCTGGGCGTTTCAGCGAGAACCGCGATGCGGAGATTGAGGAGCTGGCTGAGTTGCTTAATATGAGCGTTGGTGGAATCGAGTCGATCTTGAGTCAGGGGTGGGTTTCGGATGGATTATTTGTTCCTTTAAAAAGGGTTCCTGCTGATGATGATGAACTTATTTCTGATTTGATTTCTATTCCTGCGGTGATCGCGCAAAGTGAGACGGGGCGTTCTTATCCTTATGGTGAGGCGCTGGCCCACTTGATCGGCTATATTGGGACGATTACGGAAGAAGAGTTAGAAGCTGATGAAGAGGGGATTTATACGCCAGTTGATGTGATTGGTAAAAGGGGACTTGAGCAGCTGTTTGAGAGCCGATTGCGCGGGGAAGATGGGATTCGGTTAATTGTTGAAAGCGAGAATAGTAAGATTGGGATTGCTGAAAAGCCACCAGTTCCGGGTGAGGATATTCATCTGACGATTGATGCTGAGTTGCAGCAAATGATTTTTGAACATTATGATGGTGATGCTGGTACGACGGCTGCGATTCATCCAGGTACGGGTGAGACGCTCGCGCTTGTTTCGGCTCCTAGTTTTGATCCGCACGATTTTACTTATGGGATTAGTCAGTCGAATTATGATGAACTAGTCAATGATCCAGGTCAGCCGATCTTAAATCGTTTTGCCTCAACCTATTCGCCTGGTTCTGTTTTTAAGCCGCTGACGGCAATGGTTGGCTTAAAAACTGGTGCAATTACTCAAGAGGATTCGATTGAAATCGATGGTTTAACTTGGGGACGTGAAAGTTGGGGAAATTATCAGGTGAGACGTGTCTCTGAATCAAGCGGTCCTGTCGATTTACAAGATGCGATGATCCGTTCAGATAATATTTATTTTGCCCAAAAAGCGCTTGAAATTGGGGCAGATGATTTTATTAGTGGATTAACTGATTTTGGTTTTGGTGAGGATGGCATAAATTTTCCTTACCCAATCTATTCAAGTCGACTAACAAATAGTGGTGATATTGATCGGGAGACTTTGCTTGCGGATTCTGGTTACGGGCAGGGTGAGATTCTGATGACAGCCATACACTTGGCTACCGCCTACACCCCGATTCTCAATGATGGCACGATGATTCAACCGACTTTAGAATTGGAAGAGGAACAAAGTCAAGCTCTTGCAGAAGGGTTGATCAGTTCTGATGATGCCCAATATTTACGAGATGCTTTGAGGGGTGTTGTGTCTCACTCTAACGGGACCGCTCGAGGCGCAAATATTGATACAATAAATATTTCTGGCAAAACGGGTACGGCCGAGTTAAAGCAATCGTCAGACGATGAAGATGCTGTTGAGAATGGTTGGTTCGTTGCTTATCCAGATTCAGAGGAAATCATCATCGCCATGATGGTTGAAGACATCGGAGATAGAGGTCTCAGTACTTACGTTGTTGAAAAACTGACGAATGTTTTCGAAGAGCTTTATGATGAATAGTGATCGATTGCCGAATAAAAAACGAGTGCTTACTGAATGGATTTCAAGTTTGCACTCGTTTTGTTTAGAATTTTATTTCTATCTCGGCATCTATCTTTAATTGATCAATGCGTTCATTTAAAGTCATTTGAATTTCCGTTTGATATAATCGATTCTCGATATTCGTCCGTATATCAGCTAAATCTGGTGGATCCTCCATTTGTTCTTTGAGAATCGCGTAAAAGTCTTCAATATCATTCGAGCTAATCCTAATATCAGAAAATTCCTGATCAATATAATATTGTTGCAACAATGATTTTTCTAAGATTTGCCTAAAGACAGCTTCCGTATAAGGTAATTGCTCAATGGTTTGATAAAAATCTTCCTCTGTATCAAACTGCGCTTTTGTATCTTGGAAAATGGCTTCTGCTTCACTATCCGTCACTATGATGCCTTTTTTCTCTGCATCTTGGACGAGTAATGTCTGCCGAATGAGTGCCTCCATCGCTTCTTCGTGGACGAGATCGAGGTCCTCTACTGATTGGTCATTTTGTAGTAAGTTCACTTTTGTTTCAAAATAAACAAGATTATAATGCTCACCATAAACCTCTTCACCATTGACAATCAAAACAACCTGATCTTCATCAGCTAATTCGTCTTCAGAAATGATTTCTTCGACCGGATCGTCTGGTTCATCCATAATGTTAGGCACTTCAACAATTTCATCTTCCGCTTCTAATTCAGCTACTTCCTCTTCTTGTTCTTGGTTATCTTGAGCCCCACAAGCAATCAAACTCAGGCTGAAAAGCACTAAAAATCCACTGATTATTACTTTTTTTATCACACTGATTCCCCATTTTCAAAAGGTGATATAAATCTCTTGTTCTAATATCTTATTTTAATTTCATTGAAACATGTTTAGCAGTTGCAATCAAGTCATACCGCACGAAAAATGAATGGGAATTTTTTATAAAAAAAAGAGAGCTGATCGTAACCAGTTCTCAAGTTTTTGATTAAATTAAACAATTCATAATTCCCTTTGTCGAGGGAGTGCGCTCTTTTGAACCTATTAAAGGAGCGGTTAAGTTATTTTGAAATTTTGGGTAACACTTTCATTTCTTCAATCATTTCCGCATGGCATAATGGACAAGTTGGTTTTTCTTCAAATGAATAATCCACTCGCATCCAACCTGAGCACTCCTCATTTGTACATGACCAAATTTTTGTTTCTATTTCTTCAACTGGTTCACGTCTATTATTATAATAAGCCATCAAACCACCCCTTTCTTGGGTTCTTATTAGTATTATACTCTTCTTTTTCAAATAAAACAAAGCTATGAAACGATTTAATCATTT
>Ga0209487_1004172_pt1 | contig 11188 bp, 11 predicted proteins | sample Poulit2012_FD_187524 | JGI IMG/M metagenome (GOLD analysis project Ga0209487, IMG submission 187524) | Agricultural soil microbial communities from Georgia to study Nitrogen management - Poultry litter 2012 (SPAdes) (version 2) | ecosystem: Environmental > Terrestrial > Soil > Agricultural land... | reverse complement strand
TTTCATATTATAAATAATCCTGAGGTGAAGTAGATGTTGCGAGCCATTTCAACGCTTTTTTTAGTGGCGGGTGTCATTATTCTTGCTTATGGTGGCTTCCAATTGTATAGCACACATGCAGATGAGACTAAGCGGCTTGGTGAGGTAAGTGAAATAATCTCTGATGAAGTCATTACAGAAGTTGAGGATGTCAGCTCTTATCATTATGATACGATTGAGCAAGGGGACACGGTTGGTGTCTTATACATTCCGAAGCTTGATCGGGAAATCCCTATTATCGAGGGAACCGATGAGGAAGAATTGGCGCAAGGTGTGGGCCATTATAAAGGGACGGGCTATCCCGGGGAAAACAAACAAATTTTATTATCGGGTCATCGTGATACAGTCTTTCGCAAATTTGGTGAATTAGAAGATGGCGATGAATTCCATATACAAATGGAACATGGCACATTTATTTATGTGATCCGCGACTCCGAAACCCAAATTGTCCCTGCTGATGATACGACTGTCATTGACCCCAGTCGAGAGGATGAGGTATTGACTGTATCCACTTGCTATCCCTTCTCTTTTATAGGGAGTGCGCCTGACCGCTACGTCCTTCACGCCTATCCGAAGTAAATAAAAAACGTGGCAAACGTCATCCTGAATGGTGGCTCCCAAAAGCTATCTTTTTACTCTTACTTTTGCGGGCCACCACAATGTTGGCGTTTTTTTCCTTACCACCATATGAAAAATCAGCTGGCATCCTTCTCCCCTCTGTTTATCTAAACAGACGAATTCGCCTCACAATTGCGAGTCTGGCACATAAATGGTGGCATTCAAAAATACCCACTATCGATATCCATTGCAATCTTGCTATGGTCTTCTATAATAATGGACAAGATCATCTGGACGAAAAACAACCTTAATATTCTCCAATTATTATATATTCCTACAACACGGAGGAGACAACCACATGACAAACAGACAAGAAGCTACATTCCGCTTTGACGAAGTTAGTTTTTCAATAGACGATACACAAATTATACATACTCTTTCCGGTTCGATCGCAAATGGAAAAATCACCACGCTTGTTGGGCCTTCTGGAGCTGGAAAAACGACATTATTGAAACTATGCAATGGACTACTCTCCCCGACTTCCGGAGAAATCCACCTCCATAGTCAACCACTTCAATCATACGATCCGATTGAAGTGCGTCGCACAGTTGGGATTGCCTTACAAGCAGCACCAATGATCACGGGGACGGTTTATGATAATTTAGCGCTCCCACTCATCCTTCAAGGAAAAACCTTATCCAAACAAGCAGCACTCCAGTATTTAGAAGATGTTGGACTAGAGAAACAGTTTCTCCACCATCAAGCACGAGAACTATCAGGTGGTCAACGACAAAAAGTTTCCATCGCACGAACACTCATCAATCAGACAAAAGTTCTCCTGCTAGATGAGATCACATCCGCATTAGATCGCACATCATTACGCGAAATTGAGGAACTCATTATGAAGTTGAATGAACAACACGGGATCACGATCATTTGGATTACCCATAATTTAGACCAAGCACAATCCATCGGGCACCATACATGGGTCATGATGGATGGAGAACTGATCGAATCCGGCGACAGCAATCTCTTAAAATCACCAAAAACAGAACGTGTTAAACAGTTCGTTATGGGAGGAACAACATGACTTTCTTAACTTTATCCATTACCTTAATATTCGTCGCCATTCCTTTACTCCTCTCAAAGACATTGCGATTAGGATTGGAAAAAGATACGATCATTGCGACCGTTCGATCCATTATCCAGCTACTTGCTGTCGGTTACTTATTAGAGTTCGTGTTCGATGCGGAAAATTTTATCTATATTTTCCTTATGGTCACCTTAATGATTGTCGCGGCAACACAAAATGCACGAAAAAAAGGGAAAACAATCAATGGGATTACTTGGAAAATTGCCCTGACGTTAATAGCGGTTGAAGTGTTAACCCAAAGCATTTTGCTCGGCTTTCAAATTGTCCCTGCAACCGCTCAATATATCATTTCCATTAGCGGAATGGTCATAGGGAATTCAATGGTCCTCTCGATTTTATTTTTGAATCGCTTTACAGCAGAAATCGAAGCCCATGAAGATGAAACTGAGCTTATCCTCTCTCTTGGTGGAACGCCTAAACAAGCGATACACCGTCAACTGATCAGCGCGATTAAAGCGAGTATGATTCCAACGATTGAAAGTCAGAAAACAATGGGCCTAGTCCAACTTCCTGGAATGATGAGTGGGCAAATTATCGCCGGTGCTGATCCTCTCCAAGCCGTACAATTTCAGTTGCTCATTCTCTTTCTTTTATTAACAACCGCTTCCGTTACAAGCGTGTTGCTCGGTTTTCTATCTTATCCGACTTTATTCAATGAACAGATGCAATTTACGACTCATTTAGATCCTGAACAATCCGAGCTATCTTAATCCTTTTCTTCACATCAACCGAAAATCAAGCCTGAAAATCTTCCAGCTAGCTGGAGCATTTTTCAGGCTTTTTTGCTCGTTATGGATAATGAACACATAATTTTTCCTAACTATGGAAAGTATAACGAGAACATACTTATAAAAGGAGGGATGCAAAATGACGGACCATGATCAAGGTGATGAAAAAGAAGCCGTAAGCCGACGTCATTTTCTCAAAAACACAGGATTAGTTGCGGGTGGTGTTGTTGGAGGCTCTGTGTTAGGTGGGCTCCTTACGAATCAATTTCGCCCAGAAACCAAAACAGATACAAAACAAACCACTCGTGAGTTATTCGATGCCCGGATGTTTTTTGATCGGGAGGAAGATTTCGCCATTCTAATGGATGCGACCGAACAGATCTTCCCAAAAGATGAACATGGACCAGGCGCGATCGAATTAGGTGTCCCCTACTTCATTGATAAACAATTAGCCGGTTCATGGGGAACAAATGCGAAGGAATATATGCGGGATCCATTTTTACAAAACCAACAAGTACTTGACTATCAAGATAAAGATACAGACCAAGATAAGTCGGGGCCGAATACAGCTACGAAAGCACCGACTCCAACACCTCGATATCAGACAAGATTAAATCGGGGCGACTTATTTATTCACGGTCTACGAAGAATGGATCAAGTGAGCGAAGATAAGTTTGATGAGCCGTTTGTTGAACTATCAGATGATGAACAAATCGAAGTGTTAGAAGCGTTTGAAAAAAGTGATGTCGAGATGAAAGGGGTCGCCTCTAAAACCTTCTTTAATCTTCTTTTACAAATGACCATTGAAGGGGCATACGCTGACCCTGTCTATGGTGGAAATAAGAACATGATGGGGTGGAAAATGAAAGAATATCCTGGCCCACGTATGGCTTATCTTGATCAGATTGAAGAAGAAGATTTCATCGAAATGAAACAGGAAAGTTTAAGGGATTATCAGTAACACCGATCCGTACAATGAATAGGAGGTTAAAACATGGCAAAAGAACTAGATAAAGTCGATGTTGTCGTTGTTGGTACAGGTTGGGCTGGCGGTATTATTTCTGCTGAACTCGCCAAGGCCGGAAAGAAAGTAGTCGCTTTAGAACGTGGGGAGGAAAAGCAACAATCCGATTATACGGGAGTTAAAGATGAGTTACGTTTCACAGATCGCTTTGAAATGATGCAAAACCTTTCCCATGAAACGATCACATCACGGAATACAATGGATGAAAAGGCACTCCCTGTAAGAACACGGGATGAAATGATGGCCGGAACTGATTTAGGTGGCGGAAGTGTTCATTGGGCAGGTGCTACATACCGTTGGACCCCTTATGATTTTGAAATACGCAGTCAAACAATTGACCGCTACGGAGAGAAGAAGATTCCTGAAGGCATGACGATCCAAGACTGGGGAATTACGTATGATGAAATGGAACCCTATTATGATCAGTTCGAGAAGACGGCTGGCATCTCAGGTGAGCCTGATCCGTTGGGAGCCAAACGTTCAAGTGATTACCCAACCCCACCGATGAAGGAATCCCCTCCTGTTCGCTTATTTAAAGACGCGGCAGAGAAATTAGGGCATCATCCATATCAAATCGCATCAGGGAATTTATCGGAAACCTATGAGAACCCAGATGGACAAGTGATTAACCAATGTCAATTTTGCGCATTTTGCACACAATATGGCTGTGATTTTGGAGCAAAATCAGATGCTCTTGTCACCGTCATTCCCACCGCAAAAGAACATGATAACTTTGAATTACGAACCGAAGCCTATGTTAGAAGGGTGTTATATAAAAATGGGAAAGCGACAGGTGTCATGTATGTTGATACAAGCACAGGAGAGGAATTCGAACAACCTGCCGATGTTGTCGTCTTAGCTGCCTTTACCTTTACGAATAACCGCTTATTATTATTATCAAAAATTGGTGAACCTTATGACCCGAAAAAACGCTCTGGTGTGATCGGTCGAAACTTTAATGGGCAATTCAATATCGCATTCTTAGGTGCACAGGGCTTTTTTAAGGATAAAAAATTCAATCTTTATATGGGTGCTGGAGCACTAGGAGGGGCGATGAGTGATTTTGCTTCCGATAACTTTGACCATAAAGATGTCGACTTTATTAATGGAGGTGGCATTGAGATAAGACAATATGGGGACGGAGCAATCGCAAGTAACCATGTTCCAAAAGACACACCTAAATGGGGAGCCGAATTCAAAAAGAATTCTATCTTTTATGCCAATCGAAATTTACAATTATGGTATACACCTGCGATTATGTCGTGGTGGCATAATTTTGTCGATCTTGATCCGACCTATCAAGATGATTTCGGGGATCCCCTTCTCCGGATAACGAATAAATACACCGATCAAGATCGAAATATTGCTAAGTTCGGGATTGAAAAATGTTCGGAAATCATGGATGAAATGGGGGCTGATATTATCGATGAGGATGAAATCCCCGAAGAGTTTGACCATATTTATCAAGGGGGCCATTATGCGGGTGGCGTTATTATGGGAGATGACCCCAAGACATCAGCTGTTAATTCTTATTTGCAAATGTGGGAGGCAGAAAATCTCTTTGTTGTTGGTGGTTCAGCATTCCCTCAATTTGGAGGACACCACCCAACCGCTACAATTGGTGCCTTAGCTTATCGTGCAGCAGAAGGAATTGAAAAATACCTCGAAAACAAAGGTGGACAATTAGTCGAGGTCAAGGAAACGAAAAAACATGTATCATAATGTTCCTGACGAATGGCTCAACCAGAACCCCAAGAATATGGTACTGCCTGGAAAGGTTATTTTTCACACTAACTTTCAGGGGCAGCACCTCTGATATAGGGGTTTTCATATGGGAGCCGATTTCATAAATTTTGGAGCAATGGACAGTCTAAAGGAGAGGTGAATAAAGCAAATGATGAAAGGAGGATAACATCCATGCAGTATATAAAAGCACTCCTTATTAAATGGGTCATGGTCACCGCAATCCTATGGGTTGTTTTAGGCGGATTTTTTGGAGTTTCTTTTATGAATATTTTTACCATTGGGCTTTTAGTAACCGGTATATCGTATCTTGTTGGCGACCTCCTTATTTTATCGAGAGCTGAAAACTGGGTCGCTACAATTGCCGATTTTGTACTCACTTTCGCGATCGTCTGGCTAATGGGCTCCATGCTATTTGCTCCCATTGTCGCATTGGGAACCGCATCATTTATGTCGGCACTCATTGTCGCCATCGGAGAAATGTTCTTCCATGGGTATATGGTGAAAGTAGTTCTCCCTGATCATTCCGGAGATGAGCATCAGCCAATTGATAATCATAAAGGACAGGTGCAAACCGAATTTGGGGAAGAAATGGACCCCCGTCCAACCCGACTTCACCGTAAATAACGACTCGAAACAGCAAGCTAAACGATCCTTCCTCATGTGGAAGATTGTTTAGCTTTTTTTAAATTAAATGGAGAAAAACTTCTTCATCCTACTTCCACATGGGTCCTTGAGTAGAAAGGTGTTTCACCGCTTACTGCCTGATCATTGGGTTATTTTAACATTGATATTTCATGAATCCCTACATATAATAAGAACAGACGTTCTGAAGAAAGGGTGAAATTAGATGGATTACTCGCTTTATCCACGTCATGATGTGCTTTGTATTGATATGCGTTCCTTCTATGCCAGTGTTGAGGCGGTAAGATTAGGCTTGGATCCGATGAAGGTAATGTTGGCTGTTGTTGGGGATGTGAGTCGCCCAGGCAGTATTGTATTAGCCGCTTCCCCACGATTGAAAGAAAAATACGGGATTAGCAATGTGAGTCGTTTTTATGAATTGCCACATGACCCGGACATCCATATTATCAATGCCAATATGGAGAGTTACTTATATGTATCTGTTGAAATCACAAAAATGCTCATGAACTATGCACCGAAAGAAGCTATTCATCCGTACTCCATCGATGAAATTTGGCTAACGGTTGATGGATTGGAAAGGCTCTTCGGAACCCCGTGGCAAATTGCGCAACTTATAAAAGATGATCTTTTACAGCAATTTGGCTTAACGTGCTCCATCGGGATTGGTGATAATAAATTCCTCGCCAAAGTTGTCATGGATCTTCACGCGAAGAAAGTAGGTATTGCTGAGTGCCGGTATGAGGATGTGGAGGCAAAACTATGGCCTGCTCCTGTTGAAGATATATGGGGGATTGGTAGTCGCATGAAAGAAAACCTCAACCGCATGGGGATCATCCGTCTTGGCCAACTGGCTCACACAAAACGTTCAACATTGAAAAGTCGCTTCGGAATCATGGGCGAACAATTGTATTGGCATGCCTGGGGAATCGATCTCAGTCCTGTATTCGGTCACTTCATCAAAATGGAGCAGAAAGGATTTTCGCATGGGATCTCTCTCCTCCGTGATTATTCCAAAGAGGAGGCCATTACTTGTATCTTGGATTTGTGTGAAGAAGTTTGTCGGCGCGCACGAACCGCACATAAAGCAGGCCGGACGATTCAGCTCAGTATCGGATATTCCAATGCTTCCAACCGCTCAGCAACTGGGTTTAATCGTTCCCGATCGATTCCCATACCGACAAATATGACGATGGATGTGCACCGTGTCTGTCTGTCTCTTTTTCATGACCATTACAACAACCAAGACAAGATCAGACGGATATATGTTTCCTTGGGCAATTTATCAGAGGCAGGGGAGACCCAACTTGATTTATTCGCTGATCGTTCAAAAGAAGAAGATCTTAGCTATGTGATGGATGCGATTCGCGATAAATACGGATCAACAGCGATATTACGAGCCTCCAGCTATACGGATGCTGGAATTGCCTTGGACCGCAGTCGTAAAATTGGCGGGCATCAAGCATAATCGATCCAGCAAACCTAGTTGATATATGAACTGCTTGCCAGCTCCTTTTGCCCGCTTCAGCTGTTGGTATAAGACGGAGACCAGACGTTCGGCCTCCCCCTACATAAGCTCAGCTTGAACTTTCGCCAAATTTGTTTTCGTGATCATCGCTGTTTTATTCGTATGGTGGAAGGCAACTCTATACGAATGTTTCGTATACAAAGCAAAGTTTTTAATGAAATTTATATTCAGAATAAACCCCCGATGTGAGCGAATAAAATGGCGGTAAGTAAGCTCTGTTTCTAACCCGATTAAGGATTGATATGTCGAAAACTCTCCGTTAATCGTAATGATCGTTGTGGAGCGTCCTGTTCGTTCAATAAAGATAATATCATTTTTAGCAATGACATCAATCGCTGTTTTACTTTTTAAGAGAAGCCGCTCTGATTCATGCTTGATTCCTTGTCTATTCATAAAACGCTCAATTCCCTGTAATAAGCGCCCTCGAGTATACGGTTTTAAAATATAATCAAGCACATCCAATTCAAAGGCATGGACCGCATAGCCACTATATCCGGTAACAAAAATGACCTGAATATCAAGTCCATTCGCCTGAATCAAATCCGCCAATTCATAGCCTGATAAAGTCGGCATCTCAATATCGGTAATGAGAATGTGAATCTCCTTTCTCTTTAATAAAGCGAGTGCTTCTTCAGGATTTGTCGTCGCAAAATCAATCATCACCCGCGGTTCTCGCTCCAAGATCGTTTTAAGTTTTTCTAAATCATTGACACGATTATCTACTAAGCCAATTTTAATCATCTACCCCACACTTTTCACGTCGTCGTTAACTATATTATATCATTAATAATCCGGACGCAGAAGGTTTATTTTTCAGTTACAGCTCCCTAATGTTATCTGCTAGCTTTTTCCCACCCTCTTCATGACATGAACAGGACTCTTTGCGACATGACCACCGTCCACCAATTATTTTCGTTTATGATAGAAGATATTGGAGGGATAATGAATGATTCATTTACAGGATGTATCCAAATCATTTAAAGATAAAAAGCAAATGGTCCATGCCGTACAAAACGTTTCCTTTACCGTAAAACAGGGGGAAGTTGTTGGCTTACTCGGTGAAAATGGCGCAGGTAAAACAACGCTTCTACGGATGATTTCTACGATCCTTGAGCCGACATCTGGGAAGATTTTGATCGACAAACAGGAAATCAATCAATATTCAATGGATATTAAAAGAAAAATCGGTGTCTTATTTGGAAGTGAAACAGGCTTATATGAACGATTAACAGCCCGGGAGAACTTAGTCTATTTTGCAAAACTGTATCAAATTAGTGATCTTGAAACAAAAACCCGCATCGATCAATTAGCAAAACGGTTCGGGATGAAAGATTATTTAGACCGAAGATTAGGCGGATTTTCAAAAGGAATGCGCCAAAAGGTCGCAATAGCTCGCACATTGCTTCATGATCCAGAAGTAATCTTACTCGATGAACCGACAACAGGCTTAGACATTACGTCGGCAAATATGTTCCGGGAATTGATCCATCATCTACGTAAAGAAGGAAAAACGATTATTTTCTCCAGCCACATTATGGAGGAAGTACAACAACTTTGCGAATCGATCATTATGATTCACAAAGGCAAGCTCGTCTATAATGGCACATTGAAAACACTGTATGAAACAGAGGAAACAGAAGACTTGAATTTCATCTTCATGTCCCGTCTTGTCAGAGGTGAATTAGCATGATGAAGCATGTCTATCTAAAGGAAATGAAAGACTCCTTTCGTGACCGAAAAACAATTTTTCTAAGTATTATTATTCCGATTCTGTTTAATATTGGGATTGTCTTCTTTATGGATCAAATTTTGCTTGTTGATCGGCCAGATGAAAAAATCGATGTATCCATTAATGAACAAGCCGATCCAGAAGTCATTTCCTGGCTCAAGTCGGTTGAACAGCTTCACATCATCGAAGTAGCGGATCCGCTCGCACATGTGAAATCCGGCGATTCTCTTATCGCCTTCGAAGTCGATTCAGCATTCACCCATTTAATCAAGGAAGAGCAATCCCCAGAGATCACGATTTACGCTGAACCGACGAGTACGAAAGCCAGTTCAGCCATGGATACCGTCTCCGCCATGCTTACCTTAAAGAAGAATGAGCTCACATCTGAACGGCTCATAGAAGAAGATGTCAGCCCCGCCGTCATGGAACCTTTCGCCTTCTCAACGCAGTCAGTTACCGGGGAGGAGGACGGATTCTCGAAATATATGATTTCCATTATCGCCCAGATCATTATCGTTATCGGCGTATTGATGGGCGGACTCCCAGCTTCAAGTGATTTATTTGCTGGAGAAAAGGAAAGAAAAACAATGGAAGCATTAATGATGACTCCCGTCAAACGCATTCATATTCTTCTCGGAAAATGGCTCACGATCGCCAGCTTAGGCATTATGAGTGGTATTTTTTCAGTCATAACTTTAGTTGTGTTCGTGCAACTGTTTACGACGAATATGAAAGAAGCGCTCAATTTAACGGATCATCTCACCGTGTTTATTAGTAGTTTGAGTGTCGGTATTATTGTTTTCGCCTTATTAGTGGCTGCCATTCAGATGGTGCTCAGTTTATTAGCCAATACAATGAAAGAAGCACAAAACTATGTATCACCTGTCATGATGGTTTCGATGATTCCTTATTTCATCCTCATCGGGGTTACACCACATGAGTTAACCAATGTTTATTTCATCATTCCCGTGATGAACATCTATGCGTTAATTAAGCAATTAATTTACGGCATTTATGATCTGACAAGTGTGTTACTTGTCGTTGGAAGCTCTGCGGTCTTTATCGCGATTACTTTTGCAATTGGGGCATTCATGTTCTCGAAAGGAAGATGGGTCCTCGGGAAAACATGATGATCAAGCAAAAAACACTCGAATGATGGAGTCGACCTCCATATTCGAGTGTTTATTAATAACAGATCATAACGAAAAACAGCTTATGGATTCGTTGTCCATAACCCAGCTGATTTCACAAATACCCGCTTATTTAACTTCAATTGAGCAACCATCAATTCAGCTAAATCTTCTGCTTGCAGTACATTCTCTTCATCCCCCGTAACAAGACCTTCATTGATCGCTAAATCCGTTACAACCGTACTTGGTGTTAGGGCAGTCACACGAACATCATGTTTGCGCGCTTCCATTGCCAATGATTCCGTCAGGCCAAGAACCCCTGCTTTAGATGCACTATAAGCACTTGTCACAGGTCCACCTTTTTCTCCTGCCGTTGACGAGATATTAATAATATCACCAGACTTTTGCTCGATCATTGTTGGGAATACAGCCCGCGTGACATAATACATCCCGAGTAAGTTCACTTGAATGATTTTCTCCCATTCAGCAACTTCCAACTCCAAGAAACCGCCGAACTTGGCAATACCTGCATTATTTACTAAAATGTCAATGGTACCAAGCTCATTTTTCAGTTGATCAACCGCCTGATTGACTTGTTCATTTGATGAGACATCTGCCGTTGCAATATAAGCTTGAACACCCGCTTCCTTCACTTCATCGGCTACGTTTTGCAAATCTGCTTCTGTACGAGCCATCAATCCGATATGAACGCCTTCTTTTGCTAAAGCTAGAGCTGTAGCACGTCCAATCCCTTTACCAGCACCCGTAATAATCGCTGTTTTACCTGCTAATTGTGTTGACATAAGACACACACTCCTTCATCTTTACTGTCCCATTATCCATTGTCATGTTCATATGGGACATCATTCATTATACAACTCTTTATTCACTGAGGGAAGAAAAGGAATGCCACC
>Ga0209487_1004171_pt1 | contig 11189 bp, 9 predicted proteins | sample Poulit2012_FD_187524 | JGI IMG/M metagenome (GOLD analysis project Ga0209487, IMG submission 187524) | Agricultural soil microbial communities from Georgia to study Nitrogen management - Poultry litter 2012 (SPAdes) (version 2) | ecosystem: Environmental > Terrestrial > Soil > Agricultural land... | reverse complement strand
GATGGATACCTGGTTATCAATCACCTCAGCTTCAAACTGAGGGATGGGCAAGCGATCGGGATCTGTCGTTCCCTGTAACAAAAAGAATGCGGTTAAAATAAAAAGAGTGTACATGATTGGCTCTGAGGTCTGTTGGCGTTTACAGGTTGCTTTTGGGAATATACAAAATAAACCGGGCTGCCAGGAAATTGATCCGCTGAAGGTTTTTTTGAATTCGGGATAAATCAGCTGGCGTGTTATAAATAATGGTAAAGGGTTTTAAGGCTTGATTTACATCTCTGTAAGAAAATGTCTGGCTCGGAATACGCTTCTGATGGATGGAAACCAATCCATAATTAGATGTGGTAAGATGCAGAAAGAAGCTTTATTTTCTGGTGTAGTTTTTTCTGTTGTGGTGAGTGCCTATAGAAGAATCAGCAAATATTGATTGAAGAAGACACATAATAGAACGAACAAAGATAAAGTGTAAGTGATAGAACATCATTGTCCGGCTCAGTTTGTCATAACTCTTGCTAATACATACTTACGCAGGCACGATATGGATAAGGTACGATTCGTAATTTTTTGGATATTGTAACCTATGCAACATCGCAGAGGGGCTTCCTATTATCAGATTAAAAAATCACATACTAATAAAATTACTTACATGAGGTGGAGCCAGGCCTGGATGTTTGCGGGCTTATCAGCATACCTAAGTGATATTTTTGAATGACTGAAGTAAAAGTAGTAAACGGGTTTAATATTTACCCATTTGAAAGTAAACAGGAATTTGTTGAGTATCTGCGTGAGGAAGATCCCAGGAAAATTTTGATTGCCCTGAATGCAGAGAAACTGATTAAAACCGAAGGGGATCTGAAAACCATCATCAATGAAAATATCGGATTCCCGGATGGGGTGGGAGCGGTGCTTGCTCTAAAGAAAAAAGGAGTGAAAGCACAGAAAATTGCAGGAGCTGAATTTTGGCTGAATATCATTGAAGAGTTTTATAAAGAGAAGTCGTTCTACCTGATCGGGGCGGAGCCGGAGGTGATTGAGGGTACGATCGAAAAACTGAGGAGGAAGTTTAAGGGAATTCGGATCGTCGGGTATCACGATGGGTTTTTTGAAGAGGAGGGGTTTGAACGAATCCTATCGGATATTGAACGTGCGAAGCCGGATGTGGTTTTTGTGGCGATGGGGAGCCCGAAACAGGAGTTTCTGATGAACCGGATGAAGGCCCGGCACTCTGCGCTCTATATGGGGCTGGGCGGCAGCTTCGATGTGTATACGGGGAAACTGCAACGTGCACCGCAGTTCTGGATCGACAACAATATGGAATGGGCGTACCGGCTGATCAAACAACCCAAACGTATCGTCCGTCAGGTGTTCCTGGTGAAGTTCCTCTACCTGCTGGCAAGGGGGAAGTTGTGAGGGGGGAGAAGGGTTAGAAGACTTAATCTGGTAGATTGTTCGGTTAGGATAGATCTATTCATGTTATAATTTATCTTTCTGTTTGATTCGTTCTTCCAGTCTATATAGGCACCACGCATTTATTGAGATTTTCCCTATTGTTATGAACAGTAAGACAATAATCGGCATTAAATAAACAGATGAAGCACCAATTGTAGGTGCTATCGCTGCTGAAATAGAACTTACAATTGTTGTTTGTAGGGCTTCTCCTGAAGAAAAAAGTTTAGACCGTTCTTCCTCATACTTCTTGTCGCCGCATAAAAATTTTTCAAACTCATCCTTAATTTTTTCGAGGAAAATATTTTCTGATTTTTGCCCACCAAATGGATAAGTATTTTCGGGACTAGCTTCAAGCCATATTTTAGCAGCCTCCAATGCTGATTCCGAATGTTCCATCAGAAGCCTAACACGTGTAGCTTGGTATTCTGGTAGTGTGTCTATCCACACATAGGGCTCAACATTATGTAAATCATCTAAATTTGATACTGTAGTCATAACAATTCAGGTATATATTCAGCTGATACAGCGTGAGTAGTTTGATGTAGTGTATGCGGGTCAACCCCACCCAAAGAAATTCCTCCGCCTCCACCTAGTGCATAAGATCCGATAAGCACTGCCACAAGTTTTTGATTTTGTGCTGAAAAAATAGGACTACCAGACTGCCCTGGTCTAGTTTGTGTATTCAATACAATGTGTTTTGCCTTTACATATGAACTTTTTATGAGAATACGAGCTCCTATTTCAGTATTTTGTTGAGTAAGAACAAGACGTCCATGATTAGAATGTGGGTATCCAAAAATATCAACCTTACTACCAACTCGAAGATTATCAGTCGATCCAATTGTTACATTTGAGAACTCCCCAATATCAGCCACCAAAATACATAAGTCTAAAAAAGGATCAATTGCATCAATTTTCACTGGAACCATAGTTACTGAAGTCTTTGTTGTATCTTGATAATCATGTATAGAGTTATAGGAATTTAAAACAACAACGAGATTTTGGTCATCCTTATTTGTGATGTGAGCAGCCGTTACTAAGTGTCCTGGCTTTGCAAGTAATGTGGCCGTTCCTAGTAAATTTACTCCATCTGGAGTCATGCGTCCTACTGTGAAGACGACATTAGTTAGATTTGAATATGGCATTTAATATAATTTTATGTAATAAAGAAAATCAGGTTGCCTTTGGGTATATTGGCGATATGTTCCACCCATTGAATATAAATGTCTAATTTAATAAAAATTATATTTTATTTGTGTAGGTATTAAAGTGTAATTTATATTTTAAGATTGTATGTTAATATTTTGATCTGACTGGTTAAATTATCTAGTGCTTTTGGGATTTTTTGAATTTCATACTCTGTTTTCAGTGTCTCATTTGAATAAGTTGGACTTAATCTAAAATGTTCAGCACTAATTACAAATGAATATTCATAAGGTCTGCCAGTTAGATCTTCATATGACAACTTTCCTGATAATTTTGTGTCATTATATCTTTCAAAAAAATTGAAGTCAGTATCAATTATACGATTAATTTCCTCTCCATTTGAAAGATAAGTAATTTTATTGCTATTGTTTATGTTAACGAAATCAATTTCAGAATTGTTAAAGTCCTTAATTTTTAAATCCCAACTTATTTGAATCATTTTAGCTGAGGAACCACCAGTATTTTTTAGTTTCAATAGCACAAGTCCAAATCTACTTTCAAAATCATATGAAATACTTACATTAGGTTTTAAAGCTTCTTTTTGTAAGTCTATTACACTGTAGCTTGACCAAGCTGAAACTACTGAAGAAACAACTGCCAGGACAGCTACTAATACCGCCCAAACTTCAATGTTTCTTGGTCCAATTACGTTTAATGCAGCAACGAAAATTGCTATGGAAAAAATTAGTGTTAGAGCTAATAATATCTGTGTAAATAATTTACCTGACATATATTAGATGTTAATTTATTCGTGGAATTGATTTAATTATTTCGTCCTTACTAATATATCCACTTAAAAATGCACGCCGATGCCAATTAGCCCATATACACCGATGTTATCTGGAACCATTCGATAATTTCCTACCATAACCTCTTCTTCAGCGAAAATTGCTGCATCTACGGCTAACCTTGTATCAAGGTGAATGTTATTGAATAGGTTCAGTTTGTATCCGACACTGCCACTGAAATCTATGGAATCCCAGCCACCTCTTTCGGTCGTATTCTCATGTCCTGAACTATAACTTGCAAATTGAAAACCAGTACCAACGTATGGCCCTGACAAGCTACCAGAAAAGAAATAATCAAAACTAAGTCTCAAACCATTATCAACCTTTCCTTCGTTAAATCCATCTCTTGACATGGCCGCTGGAATATTAAAGCGATAATAATCTGCAACTACTCTGAATCTATTCTTACCTACCCATCCGGAGAAACCATATCCACTAAGAGCAGGTGCCACAAGGTTAAAACTAATGCCGCCATTTATTATTGGTTCCGGCCGATAGGCTGCCATTCTCTGGGATATATTATCCTGAAAAATAATTGCGTAAGATGTTACGATCGGGGCATTATTACCGCCAATTGTTTGATACCCACCAAGCCATGTATTGTACATCAGTTGTTGTTGAAGCCGCTCTTGTCTTTCTTCAATGGGAATGATTGCATCTGCACCAATTTTGCTTGCCTCATCTCTCATTTGATTAAGTAGGGGAGGAATGCTTTGATTTGCACTACCTCTTGTTTCTAAGCGAGCGATGATTTCAAAGGGTTCATCCGGCACTTGCTCTAAAATTAGTACATTATCAGATGGTGCGAAGTTTCTGGACTCGTCCAGTATCACAACATTGGTTTGTGCACAACCTACTGTTAAAAGAGAGGAAATCAATAGAAAAATAGTATGCTTTTGATTCATGTCATTATCCGATTTAGCTAACGTATATTAATAATTAAAACCCCGAGTGAATTCGCTAATACCTGATAATAATTCAAACATGCCATTAAGGCAAATAGAATATTATTGATTACATAATGAGACCTATACGTTGTGTTTTCGCTGTCATTAAGGGAATTCATTTTGGTACACAGGTCCCAGATTTATGTAGAGGTCTAGGTTTATGGTGGTAAGAAAATCAACGTCATCCAGATTGCTGTACCGGATTTCAACGATACTGCGGTCGATGCCTGAGAGGCGGATATTCCGGACTATACTGACCCCCAAAATCCGACAAAAACAGCTGGAGTGCTGACATTCCGGCGTACGTTGTTAAGCGAAGGTGTCAAAACGTACGATGAAGAAACCCCATTTTAATCTTGGGAGGCATTACCCGATATCGCGTTACCTACCTATGAGGCTATCCAATGATAGTAAAGATAGGGTTGATCGGGTGGATACATAGTTTCGACCTATAACAAGCGCACCAACTGGGGACACAGACGTGCCGTTGGTTTCCCGTGTTGCTTGTTAAGAAATTTTAGCCGTTTATTAACTCATAATCTCCGCGCCCAGTATACACAGAGCCATTATATGGCTTAGCGTTTATTGCTCGTAATTATTTCTTTGTCGTAAATGCCTCGTGATAATGTCGCATTTTCACTGTGAGAGTACCCTGATCCGTTTGTATTATACCGATAACAGATTGGAGTGCTTTGAAAAGACAGAATTTTTGATCAAAATTGAGACTATACGGATTTTAAAATTTCGCTCATCTTTTCCCTGTGTAGCACAGCGAAGCGATAACGAAAATATTGGATAAAAAGACAGTTTTCAAAGTCTCCAGATTATAAATCATTTATTAAAATAAACGGCCACAGATTATGAGAAAATTAATAATGTGGAACTTCATTACCCTTGATGGCTATTTTGAAGGTAACCAAAGCTGGGATTTGTCTTTTCATGAAACAGTTTGGGGAGAAGATCTTGATAAATTTAGTCTTGAACAACTAAATTCAGCAGATTATCTTATTTTTGGACGCGTAACCTATGAGGGTATGGCCGCTCATTGGACAAAAGAAGAAGGAGAAGTTGCCGGCCTTATGAATAAAATCCCCAAACTTGTTTTTTCTAAAACGCTGGAAACCGCTGACTGGAATAACTCTTCTATAATTAAGGAAAATGCTTCTGCCGAAATCAAAAAGCTTAAAGCACAAGGCGGCAGAGATATGTATGTATTCGGCAGTGCAAACCTTTCCGAGACTTTTATAAATGACAATTTATTTGATGAGTATCGTATCGGAATTGCTCCGGTTATTTTGGGCAGCGGACGGCCTTTGTTCAAAGAAGAGACATCCTCTAAAAAATTATCACTTCTTTCTGCCCAACAACTTTCGACTGGTGGAGTCATTCTAAAGTATAAGAAATAAGTTGGCTGTTGCGGCCATATTTTGACTGGTTGCTTCTGTAGTGATCACCCGGCTGTGTGTTCGCAGATAAACAGGTACGGTATGATAGACTGGAGGTGTATTATTTCAAAATCGTTAATTTTCGTGTGAGCGTCTGCCCGCCGGCTTGCAAGCGGCACATGTACACCCCGCTCGACAGATTCGCCCCATTAAAGATTACCTGATGACGCCCCGCGTTCATCTGCGTGTTAACCAGTGTGGCGACCTGGCGTCCTGCCATATCATACACATCCAATCTCACCTGGCCTGTCGCCGGCAGCTCGTAACTGATGATTGTGGCCGGATTGAAAGGATTTGGATAGTTCTGGTGGAGAGCGGTCTGCGATGGCAATTCTTCATCAACCAGATATTCTGTGCCGGTAAGTACAAAGCGGCTTGTCCCCCGGGCGGGCGGTATCATGGCGGCCAACGGATTCATCTGCCCGCCTGTTTCAATCTCTTTGTATACTTCTGAAGCATCCATGGTAAAGCTGTATTCTGCCGCTGTTGTCAGGGGGATTGTCTTACCCAGATGGCGATCTTGTAAATAGAGCTCCAACCCCGCAGGAAGGTCCAGGTCTGTAACGCGGAGAGTATAGCTCCCTGCCTGTGTGGTCTGCACGGTCAGTGGAATTTCCAGCGTGGTTTCAGTTGAAGATGGATAATGAGCCACATCTTTGAGCTGCCCGTCTGCCTTGCGAACGCCCAGAATAGCGTACTCCTCTGACAGAGGCTGCAACTTCTGTGCTTCCCCCTGTGTTGATACCTCCGACCCGGCCTCAGAAAACCGAATCCATACCGAGTTATACAGCGACTCACCCCGCATGTCCAGGCGAATATAGTTCCGGGCAGTTGCCTTTTTGCCATAAAACCGGCCTCCTTCGGCTATTGCTCCAGAGGTAAATGTCAGTTGGGAATGGGTGGCATCTATTTGGTTTTGTACGAAAAAACCTTGTCCCGGGGCAAGGATGCCATCGGCCAAATCACCATATACTCCCTCCACAGTGCTTACCCATGCCCCGCCATTGTCTCCTGTGGGCCCGGGATCTTCTTGCGAAGGTACATTTCCGTTGGGATCATACACATAAGCCGCGTTCTCAATGCCGGACAAACTCAGCTCGTTAAAAGCAACCGGCTGGCTGTAGGGATTGCCAAGCAGCGTCCAGCCTCCGGGTTCGGTATTCATGGGTGGAGTAATTTCTCCGCTATAAAAAGGAGGAGCGAGTGAAATGGTTTTAGGAAACGGCTCTTCCTGATGGGTGCCATATTCATCGTCGTTATATACGTACATTAAAAATCCGCTGCCTGCCGGAATCTCATGGGTTAGATCGTCAACAGGTACCCACAAATCAGCATCGGTTCCGGTCTGGTTGGCTGGCCAGGTATATACATTGGGGGTGCCTGCGCCGTAGTTGGCGCCTTCGGCTCCCTGTGTCCACAGGCTGGAAAGCATGCCGGCGTAGGTTTGTCCGGTTTTTGGTGATGTGAGCATCCGCCATCCTTCATCCAGAGCCAGAGTTACATTTATTGGCGCAACCGGTTCCCCCTGAAACTCATAAGCGCCCATGTCGATGATGCCGTCATTGGCATAATCATACACGCGCGGATTGCCCGCCAGATCGGTATCATTCGAGAGGTCACCACCACCATCCACATAGGCCTGGTTACTGCCCGAATCTAAGGCTGGGTTTGTGGTGTTGTTGAGCAGAGAATAGTCGTCATTTTCCGGATCAGTAAAAACATCTGTCATACTGAAATGTTCTGTATGGATGTTTCCATTGCTTTCTGTATTGGTACCACTGAATATAGAGTGTGAAAAATGATTTGTTCCACGGTTTTGACCCCATACGATTGAATTTCTAATGGTTAGAGCACTTCCCGTATGGGTGTCTATAGCATCGAAAGAGGAAGCTGTATTCCCTGCAATCGTTACATTAATAAGTTTTGGATTACCGCTATTGGCACTTGATATTGCTCCAGCCTGAAAGTTTGCAGTATTATCAATAATAGCCACATTAGTAAGCAGAGGTGAACTTTGGTTATTAGTCATACCGGCACCATAACCAGATCTATTCTCCTTAATGATCACATTCGTGAGCTTTGGATCAGAACCATCGCCATGATAAATTCCACCGCCGCGTCCCTCTATAACCCGAGTTTCGTTATTTTTAATGGTTACATATGTGAATGCAGGGGAGCTTTCGGTAACATAAATTCCACCACCACGGTCTGTTGCAGTATTCCCATCAATAATAGCATTTGTAATAACCGTAGAACTTTTATGCATGTATATCCCCCCGCCAAACATACTACTATTGTTCTCTTGAACAGCTATATTGGTAAATACAGGAGAACTTTCGATTAAAAATATGCCGCCTCCGTTTCTCCCGCTTATTTCAAAACCATTTACTTCATAACCGAAATATCCATAAGCAGCACCTCCGGTAATCGTAAACCCATCCAAACTTGCCGCACCAACATCTCCCGCAGATAGTAGTACATGATATACAGATTCTTCGTTCGGCAGGTTTCCATCCAAAACCGTTCCCTGTTTGCCAGATCCGGGTAGTATACGGTCATTGTTCAAAGCTACGACCCCATTTTCAGGGTCAAAACCGCCATACAGTTGTACGTTTGGTACCATTATAAAAGCCTGTTCCTCCTCCGGTAAGACATTGTTTTTATCATAGGGGCTTGCCGCATGATATTGAGGTTTGTAATTGCCGGCTGCCACCCAAATTTGCAATGGATTTTCATTATTCCATGCAGCCCGGCCCATTTCCACTTCTCTGCGAGCCCAAAGTAAAGCATACCCAAGGTCTGGAATCGCATGATTCCAAGAACTTCCGGTTGCCATATAACCTGGTGCATTTTTGTCTACGTTTTGATTTACATAAAAAATATGATCGTCATCGGGGCCTCTATATTCGATATTTCCAATAAATTCATAGGCTCCCATATCGATTGCATTTCCATACAAACGGTTATTTCCGGCCGGATCCAGATCATCTTGCAAATTTCCCGGATACAAACTGTTGTTGCCGGCATTCACTGCCGGGCTTGGAGTTAACGGAGAGGGTGTATAATCACCGTTTCTGTGATCGTTAAATATATCTTCACTTGCATATCCGTCTGCATCAATATTCCCGGTTCCTTCTGTATCGGCACCCGAATACAAACTGTTCAAAAATATATCATCTTGTGATTGGTTGAAATTGTTAATCTCTCCTAAAATGATAGAGTTATGCACAATCATGGAACTGGATGCATCACTGGTCGCAGCTGCTATTAAGGTGCTTATGCTTTCCGGAACTGTATTCCCGGCAATAGTCACGTTTTTTAATCTTGGCCGACTGGAGCTGCGATTATATAATGCAGTTGACTTTATACCTGGCCCATCATACAAAGCTATATTGTCGGTAATTGCCACATTTTTAAGAGTGGGATTACTATTGTTATCATTAAACATTCCAGGGGCAGCATTTGATGAGTTTTCCAAAATAATCACATTGGAAAATTGTGGTGAACTTCGATCATTGTAAATTCCTCCACCGAAACCATTCGCATCATTTCCAGTTACCTTTAAGTTAGCATAGCTTGCCGAGCTTTCGAGATTGTATATACCAGCACCAAAATTTTGATAAATCCAGTGCTGAGAATTATTTACTGGCTGATATAACCACGCAGGTCCATCAGCCAAGCCACCGGTTATTGTAAATCCATCCAATAAGGCCTCTTCAGTATCGCCGACTGACAGTACTACATGGTGAACTGAACTACCGTTGGGAGCTTCGCCTTTCAATATACTCCCCTGACCTCCTGAGTCGAGTATAATTCGCTTATTATTTAAGGTTGTAATTCCGCTTTTTGGATCAAAACCGCCATAAATCTGCACATTCTTAACCATTAAAAACGTAACATCTCTTGAATTTGAGTATTGATTCGTAACAGGATATATGGAGGGTTTATATTCACCAATGGCCACAAACACTTTAAGAGGATTTTCACCATCCCAGATATTATTATTTTTATTAGTCTGTGCCCATTGTAAAAGAGTTGCCAATTGAGGAATTGCGTTACCCCAGGAGGAGCCATCTCCTGTATATCCACCTGATTCGGTATCTACGTTTATATCAACGTACAGTGTGTTATTTATATCTGGCTGAATACTGTTTTGCCCATAAACAATATTTGTCCAGCAGAGCAGGGAAAAAAAACTTGTGTAAAAAATACACTTTAAAAAAAAATTTAAACAGCTTTTTCGAAATACAGATGATTCAATGCTAATGGCTTTCATTCATTTTAACTTTATACTATAAGCAGGTGAACCATAAAATATAACAAAAATACTATTTTACAATTCAACTCTTGCAGTTGTCTTTTAATTGTTTGAAATTAAATGAGTTGCTTTTCAGGTTTCTGGAAAACTTCTCCACTATTCCACAAATGGGAAAGACCAGTTGATACGCCTGTTGGAGCCCCGCTCGTTGAAGTCATGTTCCATATCTCCAGCAGGACAATCTGCAGGCAACTTCGAAAAGCCATGTCTGAAGCTCCTGACACCCCTGGTAAAACAAGCCGGGAATGGTTTTCTTATCGTTGTTCTGGCGATCCTATGAAGCAGAGTGGGCTGCGAAAACCAGCTGTCAAAGACTACATAATCGACTTTTAATTCTAAACAAAGAAAATCCATTATCAAGCTCATGAAACTCCAAGTTTTCTTATTTTTTATAAGCCTATTTATTCTACCAGCTTGTGATAGAAATAAAAATCATTCGCTCAAAGAGAGCTTGGCAAATGCAGAATATCCGATTGATATTATAAACTCCGGAAAAGCAAAACTTTCTAATGGCCACTTTGAAGAACAAGCCCCTCCTGGTTCTGCTACCAAAACAACCGTTTCTCTTCTCCCAAAAAGTGCGTGGGGCGATTTAAATAATGACAGGGGAAAAGATGCCGCTGTTATTTTAGTAGTTGACGGCGGCGGCAGTGGTACATTTTATTACCTCTCTGCTGTATTAAATAAAAAAGAAGGCATGGCTCCCGTTGATTCAAAGTTTTTGGGGGATCGAATTGAAATTAACTCTATAAAAATTAATGATGGAAAAATTATTGTTGAGTTCCTGCAGAGAGCTGCAGATGAACCAATGAGTTCTACCCCATCAATAGAGACAATCAGTAAGTTTATACTAAAAAATAATACCCTTCATCAAATCAAAGAATAAACAACCTGTTAACACCAATATATCTCAGAGCCAATCATGTACACTCTTTTTATTTTAACCGCATTCTTTTTGTTACAGGGAACGACAGATCCCGATCGCTTGCCCATCCCTCAGTTTGAAGCTGAGGTGATTGATAACCAGGTATCCATC
>Ga0209487_1004170_pt1 | contig 11190 bp, 7 predicted proteins | sample Poulit2012_FD_187524 | JGI IMG/M metagenome (GOLD analysis project Ga0209487, IMG submission 187524) | Agricultural soil microbial communities from Georgia to study Nitrogen management - Poultry litter 2012 (SPAdes) (version 2) | ecosystem: Environmental > Terrestrial > Soil > Agricultural land... | reverse complement strand
CGAAGAACCAACAAAAGTTCCTGGGACAACAGAAGAAGAGTTTACCCCAAATACATCAAACCTTCATCCCCAATGGAATCACAATATTATGAATATTGGTCAAGCATGGGCCGATGGTTATACCGGAACCGGCATTTCTATCGCTGTTTTGGATACAGGATTTTTCATTCAGCATCCCGATAGTTCTATTGTAGGAGGTTACTCTGTTTTCTCAGATGATCCTTGGTCAAATGATCATTCTGGACATGGAACACATATCGCAGGAATTATTAGTGCCAAGCGTGGATCTCCGTACCAAGGAATTGCGCCTGATGCGGAAGTATTTGGGATAAAGATTTATCATGAAGACGATGTAGACGAAAATGGTGGCGTCTCTACCAGCGTAAGAAGTGTCGTTAGTGGAATTGAACATGCGATGGAGATCGGAACAGATATCATTGTGATTAGTTCTGGCTTAAGTTATCACGATCCTGAATTATATAATGTTGTTAAAGAAGCCTATGATCAAGGTATTATGATTATAGCCGCTTCTGGAAATGGAAAACAGACTGTAAACTATCCAGCAAATTATAGCGAGGTTATTGCAGTTACGGCCATTGATGAACAATTAAATCCTGCACTAGACATTATTTATGGACAAGAAAACGACTTTAGTGCCCCAGGTGTAAACATTGGTGGACTCTCTATACCAGATAGTACTTATAGTTATCCTTACATTTTTATGAGTGGTTCATCCCAAGCAGCACCTCATGCTGCAGGTTTAGCTGCCATTTTGATGCAAAAACATGGCACTCGTGGTGAAGAAATCCGAAAAATTATGCAAGAACAAGCGTTAGATATCGGTGATCCTGGCTTATTCGGACACGGCTTGTTGCAATATGTCTCTGAAGAAGATGATAAGAATAATGAACTCGTTCCGCCAGAAAAAGCCGAGCCTGAGTCTGAACCTGAAGAAGTCGAACCGGCTCCTGTAGAAGATGATGTAGAAATGGAGAATGGCGAAAGAGAGCAACAAGCACGAGATCGAGCACGTGAACAAGTACAACAGCAAGAAGAACAAGAAGAGTTAAGAAAGCCTGCCTCCTCTCGTGAAGCAGATGTAGAAGAAGTTGTTGCTGGCGAAGAGCTTGTAGAATTTTATCAAACAGATATTATTCCTGGTGAGACGCTTGGCACACTTGAAAATAATATTTTAGCTTTAGTTGAAGATAGAGGTACCTTACAAATTAATATGAACAATATGGAGTCATTATTTTTAACAGAAAATCAAGTTTCACAAATTCGTCACCGAAACATTGCAGTTATTCTCGCAAAAAATGATGTTACATGGACCGTTCCACCCGCAAACTTAGTTCCTGGAGAGGCCACTTTAAGATTTTATGAAGGGGTTCCGGTAGGTGTTAACAGCCATGACGGATCATCTAAGGGATTACACACAATTGCTATTTATCAACAAGGAACTCGACATGATGCTTATCCAAGTTCAATGAAAATAAGTTATAATATGGATTCTTTTAGTATGGAGCAACTTCTTTCATTGAGTGCGTGTTATTGGAGCAAAAAAGAAGGAAAATGGGTAGATGTTGAGAGCAATATTGAAGGAAGAGAGATTGCTCTACATACCAACCATACAACAGCCGTAGGTTTCATAGATCGTAAATTGCTCGCTCAAGCTGCAGAAGATGAGCACACTGAAAGTGACGAGGTGGCGGTCGAAGAAGAAACGGAAGAGGGTTTTCTTTCTACAATTTATGGAAAAGTCATCGTAGGTGTAGTTATTTTTGTTCTATTATTAATAGGCGTTAGAATAATTATTAAGAAACAAAGTACACAAAGAGGATAATAAAAAAGAGTTGACTCGAATGAATGCTTTATGCGTTCACGGGTCAACTCTTTTTATTGTGTATTAATATCGATAACGGTAACGTTGTCCGCCACTATTTCGAAAACGAAAAACGATTGGATTTGCGACGCTTAATACGATAATTGCTATAAATAAATATAAGGTAATATTATCGGGTGTCAATCCAAGAGCCTCTACTAAGTTACTTTCGGTATAAAATAAAACAGCCGCAATAACTACTTCAACAATGGAAACAGTTAACACTGTGAGAAAATTGATGTTGCTATTTCTTCCTCTTGGAATGATAGATAAAAGAAGAAAAATAAGTAAAATAGCAAGCAGAACAATAAACACAGGTCGAAAATTTGTAAGTACAGTTTGTTGAATTAGAAGTTGCATAGCATCACTTCCTCTTCTAAAGTTAGTATTATTGTAAACCTTGTATAAGATAAATACAATTGATCTTTGGAATTTGTATTTATTTGTAATCTACTTTTATTCTACTCTTTTTAATCCTAAAGCCGACACTAAGTTTGGGTAGATCTTGTCCCCTTCTTGTAGTTCAATTTGAATATTATTTTCTTCGGAGGTTTCATCCATAACTTCTACAAGTTCCTCGTCCACCATTTCAAAAGTAGCAGAGTCTATAATTAATTCAAATACTCGCGGTTCTTCATCTTCATGAAATACATACATTTCTGTATTATGCACCGCAAAGAAATCGGTCACTTCATATGTGCCCGGTTCTAAATGAACACCCACTTCATAAATACCGGCAGTCAGTGTTGTTGTGTCTTCCACAACAGTTATCGGTTGCTGTACTTCAACTCGTCCAAGAGTTTCTAACATTTGTGGAGGATCCATCAAAAGATGAGGATCTTCTGGAAACTCATTCGTATAGAAGGCAGAAATTTCTGCATCCGCCCCTATAATCTCAATCCGATGCCCAGAAATAAAATCTACTTGAGCGACTAATGGTCCGTAGAGTGAATGGAACATATTCTCAAAATAGACCTCGCCTGCCTCATCATAAATAATGAAATTTCCAACATGCGCTTCATAATTTTCCGAAGAAAAAACACTCTCATTTCCTAAAAGTGAAACGCGTCCAGCAGGAACATTTTCACCTATGATATACTCGCCATCATTTAACAATACAGGAGCATCTTCAGTATAGTCTAAGCTTGGCTGATAAAGGTCTTCACTAAATGGATATCTGAAGTAATACTCTTTCTCTTCTCCAATAATTTCTCCCGTCTCATGATACACCGCAATGGCTTCCTCATTTTCTTCGACAGTTTGCCCATCATATAAGGGCTGACGAATCCCTGTAAATTCACTACATCCGCCTAATATAAGAAGCACGACCGAAAAAAACAATGTGACATTAAGCTTCTTCATGAACTTCTTGCCCCCGATCAAAGGAATAAATTCGTAAACCATATAGGTAGGAATAATATTCTGACGTGCCTAAAGGTGCAATTTCAATACTTTCAACGTTTATCTCCCGTAATTTATCATAAAGATTACGATCTTGTTCAGCTGTTAAATTTGAAATAGGAACACAAAGGACTTGATTACTTAAACGAATCGTCTCTTGGGTTAAATACTCCTCTTTTTCTAGCAATTTTACTTGTGCATCACTTGCCACAATTTTATAAAAGAGAGGACGGGGTTCATTTAAATCATTGATATGGTGTAGTTTTTTATCCTTTAAAAAGAATACTTTATCGGCGTATTCATCTAAATTATCTAGTAAATGCGAAGCAATCATGACAATTTTTCCGACATGTCGTAACTCAATCAGGACATCCGAAACGAGCGAAACATTTTCTGGGTCTAATCCATTCATTACTTCGTCCATAAACATAATCGGTGTATCTGCTGCAACCATCATCGCAAAACACAATCGCTGACGCATTCCTAAGGAGTATTCTTGTACTTTTCGATCAACGTAATGAGCCATTTGTAAACGATCAATAATCGCATCAACGTCATTTCTTCTACCGGACCAAATTTCGGCGTACATTTCAATATGTTCTCTCCCAGAGAAATTTTCAAATAAGTCTGATTGGTCTGGGAAAAAAGTAATTTTTTGATGAAGGGCTAGGACGTCCTTGTCGCTTGCCGTGTATTCTTTTCCATCAACGAAAATTTGTCCTTCTTTCACTTGGATAAAACGCATCACAGCATTGAACAGCGTTGTTTTTCCTGTTCCGTTCGGAGCCACAAGTCCGATTAATTGCCCGTCCTCTAAATGGAACGAAATATCTTTTAACACGTCAAAGTCTCCATAAGAAACGGATAGGTTTTTAATTTCTAATGTCATACTTGTTCTCTCCTTTGTAAGCCTGATGTCGCCGTCGGAATATATGAAAATACTTTACTAAATAACCACTCGAGCGCTAAGACCATCACGCCATAAATAATAATGCCTTTCCACCATACCACACCGCTCAAGCCTGTACTTGCAGCAACTGATCCATCTAACACACCGAGTATATTCAGATACAAACTCGGCTGCCACGAACTAAATGCTGGCAGAAAACTCCACATTTGCGGAAGCAAGAAAAACCCTGCCACCAGTAAAATCGTGAGATAGAAGTTGCGGAAGATCCAACTGAGACCGGTGGTAATCAAAAGCAAAATATACGATAAAGCGATCGACATGGTAATACTGATAATTAAATACTGCCACAAAGGCACATAGTGAATGGCGCCATTTTGAAAGAGTGCGGTCGGATAGTTAAAACTACCACTTGTTTCAATCTGAAGACTGATTAGGTAACTAATCCCTGCTCCAATCAGAATCGCCAGCCAAAACAAGCCACCTAAATACCCACTCCGTAAACGCCATTGCGTCTTCCACGGAATCGGCCAACCTTGCGTTGCGCTCCAATTCTCCACTTGATCCTTCGTAAAATGATCAGCCGCCAGGAGGGCAATAAGTAAGAAGAGTGTGATACCCGCCAAGAGCTCGAATTCGACTTTGACCATTTGCGAAGCGGTGTAAGGATTCCACTCAATATCTAGGCCGCTTGCTTCTAGCTCATTGTAAAACCGCTCTTGCTCCAAAACCTCTTCCAAAGGTGGTAAGTACGTATCGACAAGGAGTTCATGCGACTCAAAATCTTCAGCGCTATGTAAAAATAAATTATTTTCTACAATTTCGCGCCCATTTTCTATGTAGTCTGGCAAAACATCCATTCCTTGAATTTCATTCCCACTTCGCTGGCTTAATATATAACGATTGACCCCTAAGGCAACCGAATTACTTCCAAGTGCTTTTTGGACTTCTTGTCCGAGTTCACTTTCGAAATGATCCTTTGGAATAAGTCTGTAAATTTGACGTTCATCTTCATATTCTTCACTCATTTCAATTGCTGGAAAGGTAACGTTTTGTTGGCGATAAAGTAAGGAGAACGAACCAAAGAAGATTAAAAACAATGCCAGTAAAATACGTGTTTTCCAGTCACGAATAATTCTAAGCCAATTCCATTTTGCAATTTTTTTCATTATTCTATTCTCCTCCTTTAACTCACAAATTTTTGTCGGGTGATCATTTTCGAAGAAATATAAATCAAAACTTCGATGACCAATACAGTTGACCCGAGCACGATTAAGCCTCGACTGAACAAGGTCGGAATGGCAATGAGTAACTGTTGCTCTAATCTTCCGGTCAATGCTTTTCCAAAATCAATATATGTTTGTGGGAATAAGCTAATATCTATTCCTAATAATTCAGTCGACTCACTGCCATAGTAAATAAATTGGAAGAGAATTGTAAAAATACCAAGCACCATCGTGACAACCGATTGTCTCGTCCAAAGACTAAATAGCGTGTTTAATCGAGTAAAAAGATACCCTAATAACAGTAGATACGGTATGGCTTGAAGTAAAAATGTCCAGATAGGCATAATTTGGTAGTTTTCTTGGTTTAGAAAACCGAGCTCAAAATACGGCTCATAATAACCGATCGGTAAATTTAAGGAACCAAAACCATGAAGTACACCATTCAATAAAAAGAATAGTCCAAGTAAGGCGAGATAAAAAAGACTAACAAAACCAAATGCCGTGAGCGCTTGAATGAATGAATATTTCTGCCAACTCATCGGAATACCGATTTTTTGTGTTTGTAAGGTGCGGTCTTTTGTATGTACGTCACTAATTAAAAAAACTAAGCCCACTAATAAAAGAACAGGACCTAAGCCAATTAAAAAAAGGTGAATTTGTTGTAAGCTGGTTCGATCATGGACCGTATGAAAGGACAAATGATCAATTTCATTCAGGTAATTTTGATTTTTTGCTTGTTGATGAGGTTGCTCCAATTCGTATCCAAAAACACTAAAAGCTAGTTGTTCTAATCCACTTGCTTCATCCGCTGTTCCTGTCTCTGGCCGGTAAGAAATATCAATATATCGTTTAACGTCTCCTTGTTTTAAAGCCGTTAATAATTCTCGTTGAGCCACATATTCTTGGCGCCAACTACTATAGGCAGTTGTTCCTGTCATAACGCTCGGAATAATAAGTCCATCATCCAAAGCTCCTTCGAATTGAACAACATTTCCTACCATTTCTCGTTCCGTCATCTCTACATCAATTTCGTCTTCTCCTGAAATATTTGGAACGACGAATAAAGTGTAAAGAAGAACCAGCGCGATGGAAAGAACCATAAACAGTCGGTTCTTCTCACTCCGCCACATGTATTTCACTGTTTCTTTTACTACTTGTGTCATATTTTTGATCCTCTCATTTCCGATCATTGCTGTAAATAATAAATTGATGTGATTTTTATGGCTTGTGTTATAGCATTCCAATTATCGTAACGCTAGATTGTTCTTGCGTCACGACTTTTTGGTTTTCGTGTTGTAAGAACATTCTTGCGTCATGACATTCGGATTTTCGTGACGCAAGATCGTTCTCGCGTTAAGACTTTTCGGTTTTCATGTTGTAAGAACATTCTTACGTCATGACATTCGAGTTTTCATGTCGCAAGATCGTTCTCACGTTAAGACTTTTCGGTTCTCTTTAACTAAGGCGCCACTTTTCATAAAAATTATTCTTTTTTTAATTTTTACTATCTTAACTCGAAAACTAATCAACTTCAATGCGAGCATGGCTGCCTGCTTTTTTGTTTTCTACTAGAATCCTTGCAGGAATACGGTCTTTTAGCTCATTCACATGTGAGATAATTCCGATTAAACGACCGGTAGCTTGTAATTCCATTAGGGTTTCAATGGCAGTTTCTAAAGAATCAGCATCTAATGTGCCAAAGCCTTCATCAATAAATAATGTATCGACGCGCACACCTCCGTGCTGGCTTTGAATGACATCACTTAACCCTAAAGCTAATGCGAGCGAAGCTTTAAAAGTTTCTCCACCTGAAAGAGTTCTGACGCTTCGTTCAAAACCTGAATAACGGTCAAACACATTTAATTCTAAACCGTCCGCGGCGCCACCTTTTGTTTTTTCTTCTCGTCGCACCAATTCGAAACGATTATTGGTCATTTTTTCAAAACGTTTATTCGCTGCAATTAAAATTTCAGAAAAGTAGATACTTAGGACATAGCGCTCAAAGGAAACGCGATTTGTTCGATTCGTTGAACCATTGGCGACTTCAGATAATTCTTTATAGACTGCCAGTGGCTTTAGGATTTCTTTACTACTTTCATAATTTTTCTCAATTTCGCGGTGGGAACTTTCATGCATACTTGTTTTTCGAATGAGCGCTTCACGATTTATTTCAATCACTTGTTTCAACTCTTTAGTCTCTTCTAACTTTTCTTTTAAATCCTCGATAACTGGCAGTTCATCATACTCTGCTAATTCCTTTTTCGTTTTCTCTATTTGACGAGCAGTATAAGAAACTTCATTTTCGTAATCTTTAATTTGTTGCGTATGCTCTTCAACTTCATCTTTTTCTAATAGATAAATTGAATAATCTTGGTCAAATTTATATTGTTCGAGTTGCTGTTCAAAAATGACGGTTTGTTTTTCCACTTTTTCTTCATTTTGACTCGCTTGTTTTTTCAGCATATCAATGGACGTTTCAATTTGTGTCTGTTCGTTTTCTTTTTGGTTTAAAGCTTTTTGAATATGTTCCGCTTCCTGTTGTATTTCTTGAATTTGTTTGAGCTTTTTATCCATTTCCGCTTCAGCTTCTTTTGCGGATTCATGGGTGAGTTCTTTTTCTAATCTTTTGATCTCAGATTTAAGCTCATCCGTTTGTTTTAAAGCTACTTGTTGGTTTGTTTTTTCTTGTTGTAAGCTAAGCTGATTCTCTTGTTTGATTTCTTGTGCTTTTTCTAAATCTTTTCGCCATTGCTTTTCTTGTTTTACATAGTTTGCTAACTCATTGATTCTTGATTCAAACTGTGAGATCTCTGTTTCTAGTTCGTGCGCTTTTTCAGTAACTTCTTTTAACCCATCAACATATTCACCTTCAAAATCACCCAACAATTTTTTTTGCTCGTCCATTAACTGACCTGTTTGTGTAATCTCTGTCGTTAATTTGGTGTGAGCGACTTGCGCTTCATTTTTTGCCGTTTCAAATTCATTCAACTTCTCTTTGGACATTGCATCCAGATCCGTTTGGGCAGGATTTGGATGATGGATAGAACCACATACTGGGCAAGGCTCATCTTCAACTAGCTCGGTGACGAGTACCCCCGCAAGGTTTCCAAAATATTCTTGTCGTGCTTCATCATATTGCTTTTGAGCTTCGAGCAATTGTACACTCAACGCTTTATCTTTTTCTAGTTGTTCCGCTAAAGTCTCCTGAAGAACAAGCAGCCTCTCAAAAGTCTTCTTCATTTGTTGCTTTTCAGCAAGTTTTTCTTCTGCGGCCTCTAACGCTTGTCGAACTTCTTCTAGTTCCTCTCGCCAATTTGAAAGCTGCTCTAAATTGGTCGAAAGCTGTTGAATTTCTTCTATATAGACCCCATCACTTTTTTCCAAAGCTTTCATTTTTGTGGCTACTTCTTGAAGTTCTTTTTCGATCTCTGTCGTTTTTTGAACTTTTTGATCTCGATCTTCGAAAATTGAGATTTCTGCTTCCAATTGTTTAATGGCTTCACGAATGCTATCTAATTCGAGCTCCGCTTGTTTTGAAGCTTTTTGTTTTTCTAATAATTGTTCAAGTTCTTTTTTTACTGCAACGAAAGCTTCTTGTTTTTCTTTTAATTGAGCAGCTAATTTTGCCTCTTCATTCTTTAATTCTTCTAACTTATCTTGTTCGGTTTTAATTTCACGAGCTTGTGCGTTCAAGTTGAGCGCTTTTTGTAAGCTTTGAATATCTTCTTCTACTTTAGCTAGTTCTTTTTGCTTCGTTTCAAGTTCTGTTTGTTCTTTTAATAATTGGATCAACTTTTCATTTTTTCGTTCAAGTCGATCTAATTTTTCGATTTCTTGTTTCGTTTTTGTTAATTCTTTGTTGCCCTCTTCAATACGTTCGGCTAAAATTTCTAGTATTTTTTCATAATCCGTCTTTTCTATCGCATCCGCTAAAGCTTCGCTTTCTGTGACTGCAATATTCGCTAAAGACTGATCTAATCTTGTGCCGTATTCTTCGTAGGACTTATTCAGATCACGCGCTTTAATTCTTAACGTTTCTTGGAAATTTTGAATGGCTTCTGTTCCAAAAATATTTCTAAAGATCTCTTCTTTTTCACGACTACTTGAAAGCAACAACTTACGAAATTCGCCTTGAGGAAGTAAAACGATTTGTCGGAATTGTTCGTAAGACAAGCCTAACAAAGTTTCGATCGCACTATCGGCTTCCATCCCTGTATCGAGCAATTCATCTTCTTTATAAAATTCGACTTCTCGGGCTTGATTAATCGGATTCCCTCTCGCTCCCGGTCCCCTTTGTTTTGGGATACGTTTCACCCGATATTTTGTTGGCCCCATTTCAAACGTTAACTCCACATAACAAAGATCCTCATCTGTTGCGAATTGTGATTTCAACATGTCGGTATCACGTACACTACTGCTTGCTTTGTTGTAGAGAGCATAAGAAATCCCATCAAAAATCGTCGTTTTTCCAGAGCCGGTAGGTCCAGAAATCAAGTAAATCGAAGAAGCGCCAAATTCTGTGAAATCTAAATCTACTTTTCCACGATAAGGCCCAAAAGCATTCATTACTAATCGCACAGGTCTCATTTGACATCCTCCTCTTTCTTCGCTTCCTCAAGCACTTCAATAATCGCCGTTTTATGCTCTTCATTTAACGGCATACCAATATGTTGCTCATAAAAATCATGAAACAACTCATCTAATCGCAATGTCCGAATATTCTCTTTTGAATGATACAGCTCTAACTGCTCATGTTCTTTATGATTTATGTACTCCAACCCCATCGCATTCGGATACTGTTTCCGCAACTTGTTCATCGCATCCACCACATAAGTCGTATCTTCCAACTCAAAAAAGATATAATCCTCCGACGCTTCCTCTAAAATTTCCTCAAAGAAACCACGAATCACACGCAAATCTTTCGATAACTCAATTTCAATCGGCTCAACTTCCACACCCTCTTTTGAAAGGTCCACCAATAAATTTTGCTTCTTATGCTTGGCTTCTGATTTTGAATACTTCAACGGTGCCCCACTATAACGCACCTTTTCACACTTCACCTTTTGTGCCTTATGCAAATGCCCCAAAGCCACATAATCAAACGACTCAATCAGCTCCACTGGCACATATTCCACCGTTCCAACCGTCAACGGACGCTCAGATTCCGACTCTTCCGGCAACTCATCGGCCTTCGTGTTCATCACAAAACCATGATATAACAGCACATTCAGCTCCTCTTCATTCCACCCTTCGGCAATGACTTCAAGCTGTGCTTTTAAGGCATCTTCTGGGGTACGGATGGATTCATCCTTTAATACACGACGAATATTTCGATGATCATCATAAGGGAGCAAGTAAAAATTTGTATTTTTTATTCTTACTTTTCGAATGGTTTCTTTCGTCGTTCCCTCAATAAATAGATTACCCGTTGCTAACAATTCTGAGCCGTACTCTACGCGTTCATTGCTATCATGATTTCCAGCAATCACTAGTATGGGAATGTTTAGCTCTTGCGTAATTTTCGTAAATGTCTTGTTCGCTAAGCTTACTGCTTCTTTTGGTGGAATCGCTCGGTCATACAAATCTCCCGCCATAATTAACGCGTCAATCTCTAGCTTTTTAATTTCTTCTATTAAATGCTTTAAGTATTCTTCTTGCAGATCCAGCATCGAAAACTCATTCACAATTTTGCCTAAATGCCAATCCGCTGTATGTAAAATTCGCATAACATTACTCCGTCCTAAAAAATATCTTGTTTCAATGATAACAAAAAT
>Ga0209487_1004169_pt1 | contig 11190 bp, 13 predicted proteins | sample Poulit2012_FD_187524 | JGI IMG/M metagenome (GOLD analysis project Ga0209487, IMG submission 187524) | Agricultural soil microbial communities from Georgia to study Nitrogen management - Poultry litter 2012 (SPAdes) (version 2) | ecosystem: Environmental > Terrestrial > Soil > Agricultural land... | reverse complement strand
CCAACGTTTTTCGGCTTTGCGAGGGAGCGGATTTTAGCACAAATGCTCAATCGAAGAAGCCAACTTCAAATTTAGTAAAAATGTTGATACGAAGCACTTTGCCCGCTCTCTTGCAAAACCGATGTTCTCTGCTGGCTTTATTATTGTTAGATTATCTTTATTCAAATTCTACCTTCTTTATTGAGGTGTAATAAATTTATGCACAACGACTGTATCGATATTTTTAGGGTAATATATTATACTTCTATTACCTTTTCTTACTGAATCTGTTATTGGTAATGATGGGTTAACAAAATTATATTGCACAATATAATTTTTGATTTTATTTTTATCTTTATTCAGTTCATAAGATTTATTCATTATTTTTTCAGAAAGTTGACGTAATAAATTATAATTTACATCTCTTTTATTTTTTCTGATTTCCATTGTTATTATATAATCTGATTTTTTATCTAACAATCGGATAGGATGATAAATAATCTGCTGTCTCTCTAAAAAATTACAATTCTCTATTGAGTTTTTTAGAGAGTCTAAAAATAGATTTTCTTCTTTTGTGTAAGGAAATTTATCTTTTTCTGCAACCGTTAATACGGGTAAGTTTTTTAAAAAGTAAAAGATAAAACATAGAAATATGAAGATAAGAGGAAATAGTAAAGACAATATTTTAAAACGCTTTGATATATTCATTCTTTGTGGTTTTAAGTCCTAAATTAAATTCCAAAGACATATAGACAACACCATTTTTCATCAGTAAATCAAATTTTGAACCGTGAGTATATATAAGTTCATAAACCTGATGCTCTTTTAAACCACCCCAAGAAGGTAAATTTACTTTTCTTATTGGTTTAAATTTTAATTCATTCAAATCTTCAAACCAATTCCATACAAATCCTTTCCGTTTTGAATAGTCGTGGCCATACATATATCAAGCGTTTGTACATATCCGATATGATATGCTTTTAGTATATGGGAAACAGCCTCTTTTATGTAAAAATTGTTTTGGGTGATATACTGATAAATTAAGTTATCCCAAATTGTTTGTAAAGTATCTTTGTCTGATTTTAGATTTGTATAAAAGTTTTTAGCATTTGCCAAATCTTTTTCGGAAATTTTATCTTCTAAATTCAAGTATTTTCCTATTTTTAATAAACCTGCAAGGTTTTCGTTTCTGTTAAATTCCTCTAAAGTTTTTATCGAACTCTCAGAAAAAGAATTTGCAAGATTGATTAAAGCACTTAATCTATTGTCTTTTGTGTTAGAGGTTACTTGGTCAAAATATCCATCAATTGATGATGATCTATAAATAAATTTTAAATTTTTCTCATTATTTTCTGATAGATTTGGGTTTCTCAAACTTACAAATCTGAATAAGGTCTGTGGGCTGTTTTCTGTTGACATTAAGAATAGGATTTAAAATATAAAGATAACGAAATTATTTTAATTTTATTGTGCGGTATCTTTGGTTTAAGCTTGCAGAGAACGGTCTCGGCTATGAGCATTTGGGGATTTCCTGCCCTAACTTTTCGGTTTAGCACTGACCTTTAATTTATATTTTAACTTTCGATTAAACACCTAAACCCCAATTGCTTATAGCCTTTGTTGGCAACAGTATTTATTTTTTTTCGTCCTCGTTTTTTCGTCCAAATAAACTTCCAAAAAGTGGTGGTTTATCATTATGTGAATTTTTCTCTAATGTTGAACTTGGATTGAATCCTGCAGTATCAACCATTGTTCGTACGAGTTTCTCCATAATTTCATTCTTTTCTGCACTTTCTGGCAGTTTTTCAATTTCTCTTTTATATCCGTCATAAGATTTTGCAAGACTTTCTTTATAAGCATATTCTTGTTCAAGCCTTCTGTTTTGACTTTGTTGTTTGCTTGCAAATAAGGCAAGCCATATTGTTGGAATAAAAAATGGTGCACGTGATAGAATATTCATTAATGCACTTCCAATGTCGTTACTGTCAGAAACGGTCTGAATTGCATAATAAACCATACCAATCATAGTAAAGGTAAAAACTGCCGACCAAATTATGTTGGGCCATTTATAACTGTTTTTTTGGTCAAAATAAGATTTGGCTAAGCCGGCAGATGTTGCTCCTGGAAGAAGTCCTTCAATTTTTGTTGATAAGGCCTCAAATTTCCCTTCCCATTCTCCGTGTAATTCTTCGTGTTGTTCTTTTAAGTTTTGCAATTTTAGCTTTAACGACTCTTTATCATCGGCAGTTTTCCCAAAAACCTTTGTCTCAAATTCTTGAATTTTGGTTTCAATTTCTGCAATCTCCTCACTGTATTCATTTACTTTCTCAAAGGTTTCATTTAGTTTTTCCGCTTTGCTCAAAACAGCCGTACTCGGTTTTTTTACAAAGTCATCATATAACGCTGTAATATCATTTAATTGAGATTTTAGAGATGATATTTCGTCCTTTGCTTCACCAATGAAATTGTCGAACTTTTCTTGGAAAGTCTCAATATTCTCTTCTTCAGGTTTATTTTCTTCCATATGGTTCATTTATATTGTTGCCAACGGTCGGTGGCTTGCCGAAGGTGGCATTTTCAGAACCAACTTTGAAACGAAGCACACACTCCAAATTTAACAATAATCTTTAAAACGAAGTGATTATTGCCACTTTTGGCAAACCACTTGTTGTAGGCTCGCCATCATTCAACACTATATATTTATTTTTACGATTCACTGTATTTTTTATTTTTTTAAGAGAGGGGAAAACAATTTTTAATCGGGTAGGGAAGCAAGCTCTTTTGCAATTTTTGGTTTGTGCGTTGGCTTGTGCGAATTGCAAATGTGCTTGCTGGTGTTGGCTATTTCTTCTTTTTTAATGAGATTAGTAAACCAATTCCTACAATAACATCAATAATATTCCATAAAGTTCTGCCTAAACTTATTTTTAAGAGAGGCTGAAATAAAATCGCCAATGCGATGTAAATTATCATTTCTGTTTGTTTATCTTCCTTATGTGCCTGTAATGCTAAGATTCCAAAACCGACTAATGCAAGAAATCTGACAAATTGATAAAATCCATAGGGCATATCAATTAAACATAGAAAGAATAATATCGCCAAAATTATTTTTATTGTTTTGCTTTCCATTTTATTTCCTTTTCTTGAACAAAATATTTAAAATCAGGTTTCCTAATTTACGCTCAACTCCAATTTTTGAGGTAGGAATTCCTGTTTTACGAGCGAATTTTTGCTTTACGGAAGTTATACCTAAAGCTCTTTTCCAAGAAAAGGAAAATCCATACTTCTTTTTTGCCATTTCTTTATTTATTATATCTCTATTCCATTTTGCTTAACAGGAAGGTGATTTTGCTTAAATTCTTCAATCTTTTTACGTGCAACTTCGTCTTGTGCTTTTGCAATTTCTGTTAATAAGCCCTTATGCAAATCATTTTCGATTTTGGTTCTTTCTTTGATTTGCTCTTGCTCGGCTAAATCTTCTATTTCTCTTAATATTTGTTGTTGTTCTAAATATTTGGATGTTTTTTGTTCTAAGTCTTTTCGGATATCCTCCTCTTTTCGATAAATAGCCCAATCATAAGCACCAAGCGGAGTTGCTATTTTAGCAACAGTGGGTAATATTTCGATTGTGAAAAACAAAATGCGTATTAACCACAACAGAAAGAATATTGTTGCACCTTCAGGATCATATTGAGTTACTTTTTTAAATTTTTGAGGTGTTTGTGATACTTCAGAGTTTTCGGATTCGTTTAGTTCATTGTTATTGGCGGATGTTTCAATAGGTATAAGAACCTCCTTATATCTTTTAGCCGCATCCTCCAAAACCATAAAATTAAATACGAAACCATTTTGATTTTTAACCAATAAAGAATCAATCTGATTTCTTGCCCCCGTAATATTATCATCCGCTGTTCTTTCTTCATCACGATTCTTTTCTTTATCCTCTAATAGTTCCTTCTCTTTTTGGGTTAAATTCTCTCTCCAATCTCTTATAAAATCATCTTTTTGTTTTTGTAAAGCATTTAAACTTTCTTCATCAAAAGCATTAAAGTTCTGTGAAGCTATGGTTGCTTCATTTCGTCTTATCTCCCAAGTTCGATATTGACTTGAATTAGGATTTTTCTTATAGATGCTATCTCTTGAATCAAAATAAGTAGGAATTGCAGACCAAGCATTTTGTCGTGCTGTAATTGCAGAATTCATCTTGGTTCTTAATGCTTCCTTTTCAGCTATTTTATTGTTTAAATTTCTCTTTATTTGGTCAAATGCGGGATTGTTTTGTGGTTCAGTAAATTTACTTTCTTCTTGTACTTCTGTTAAGTCGTTATCAATTCTTTGTCCTCTATTTAAAATATCATCAATACCTTCAATTGTCTTTTGATTTCCTTGAATTGTTAGGATTTTACTCTGGATAAATTCGGGTTTATGAACTTCTATGTTATCCTTAAATATTAATAGTTCTAAAGGAATTGAAATAACAAACGCTATTAAAAGTGCTAAAATAGCTCTTGTAATAAATGCCATCCAAAAATTTTGCTTTTCCTTAGTAGGGTCTTTCTTTAAAGTAATAACCATACTTCGGTCAATACTAAAAATTAATGTTCCCCAAATCAATCCAAATATAACGGCAGATGTCCAACTTTCTCCGAAAAAATAACCTGCGTAGCTCCCGGAACAAAAGGCTAAAAAAGAAGTCATAAAAATAGTGAACCCTATTCCTGCTTGTCTATTGTAATCAGTAGGGCAATCCTTTAATACGCTAATTTCTGCACCGGATAATAGCCAAAAGAAGTATTGTATCTTTGAGTATTTATATTTGTTAGTTGAATTTTTCTTCATAAGCTTTTAAAATAGATTGATATACTGATTTTCTACCTCTTATTATTAGAAAATATGGTGCTATAGATATAAATAAAACCATTGTGAAAATGGCTAACGAGAACATCAAAATTATTGTTCCTTCCGATTCTGAAAACCAAGAAAGATAGAGACCGTATGGTTTTAGAGTGAATTGCTCCCAAAAACCCAAATTTATTTTCCCTTTTATTAGTAAAAGTTGATAAAGAGTTTGGCTCTCAAATAGAAATAGAATAAAAGGCAAAGAGATTATTATTGAAAAAATGAATTTTAATAAGCATATCAAAATTAGAGCAACCCAATTCAAATACCGATGAATGAATTTTAAAAGGAACTTTGACCAAAAATTGAAAATCAAAACATTAATTATTCCTAATGGAATACCAAAAATCAACCAATCAATTTTAAAAATCGAAGAAAAGGCTATTGTAGAAAAAAACACAATAGTAAGTTGAAACGTGAATAAGGCACCAATACCTGCTATTTCATTATAAAGGATAGGACAGTATTTCAGTGCAAATGCCTTATAACCACTAATTTTCCAAAGTTCTTTTTGTAGTAAACTATATCCCATTTTTCCTATTAGTTTTAAAGATTTTAGAAATAGAACTTTTAAGACTAAATCCATTAATAGGCTTCATCGTTTTTTCAAAATTCAATTCTGATTTCGACAAAATGGAATCTGATAAATTTTGGAAGTCTAAATTAAAGGTTGGTATTAATTCCTTGCTGTTAGGAATTATATTTTGAATGCGAGGCATAGAGGGTAAAGCCTGAACTTCAATTTCAATCCTTTCTTGTGTAGTGAATAAATCATTGCTTGCTTTTAAAAATAGAATCGCATTCCGTTTTGGTTTTAGTTTTATACTTGTTTTCCCTGTTACATCTATATCAGGTTGAAAATTGCTTGTTAAGGTCAATTTGGTAGCATTTTCTACCTCCCAAGAAAGGGTAATGGGCAAGCTTTCGACAACAAAATCTAAATTAGATTGAAATGAATTTATTTTTACTCTTTTAAAGACTTCTACCGTTAACTCTTTTTCAATTGTTTTTTTGCCGTCTAATGCAGTTACTACTATTTTATAGAGCGTATTTTCAGTTGGAGAGATAGCTAAATCACCCTTTTGCTCGATAATCACTGTTTTACCTACAGTGAATAATTCAACTTTTTCAGCATTTAAAACTTCCCAATTCAATTGTGTTTCTTTGCCATATTCCAACTTCTTTTGCTTTGCGTTAAAAACTTTTATTTCGGGTATTGGAAAAATAGTTATTGGGATTTCTTTTTCGACCTTTCCAAAAGCATTTTTAGCTGTGAGTTTGAAATTATTTAACTTTTCAAGCTTGATTTCTTGATTACCTTTACTCTCTACATTGCCGAGTTCTGTTATTGTAACTTCATCTGAATTATTAACAGACCAAGTAAATTTTATCGTACTACCGATAAGAGCTTCTTTTTTATTAACAGAAAAGGTTTCTATAACAGGAGGAGTGAGGTAATTTTCAAAAGGTTTTAGATTGAGGTAATTTGATTCTTTTGTATAAAGTTCGAGAACACGGACTAATGATTTAATTGAATCAGATAATTGATTTAGTTCTTTGTAAATCTTAGACTTTTCAAAGTTTTTAAAATCAGTTTCGCTAAATAAAAGATACTCGGTGTCTTTAACTTGGTATTTTTCCCATAGTTCAGGTTTTTCAGCAAAAACAAGGATAGATAAGTAGATTACTAACTCTGAAAAATAGTCCGATTTTAGTGATGCTTGTGATGTTTTAAAGCGCGATAAATGTTGGTAGCCTTTTTTGCCTGTAACCAACTCTTTTTGTCCTTCAATATCAGGAATACAGATGGAGTCATAATCAACTAATTTTATATCCCCTTTGTTGTCTATCATTATGTTTCCGTGCTGTAAATCACCGTGTGAAATTTGATTTTTATGCAAGGTTTGACACATCTTCAAGAAATCATCCGCAAAAGTTTTTAATTTCTTTTTATTCTTTAAATTCTGTTCAATATATTCTTTTAACAATAAACCCTCAATCCATTCCATTCTGATGGTATCTACAAAAGTTCCATTGACTAAAAGAGCTTTTTCATCGTAAATGAAATCTGCAAAATAAGGCAACCTCTTTGTGCCTAAATATTTAGAAATCAACTGAAAACGGGTTTTGTTTTCTCCTATTGGAACGTGCCAAACACGGAACGCCCACTTTTTGTTATTATGAGATAATTGAAAAACCATATTGAATCCTCCTACATAGGAAAATGGTTTGCCATTTGAACTCATTCTTGCTTGCGCTCCCTTTAGTTCGGGGATTTTTAAGAATAAATCCAAATTCTTTATTGCTGTAATAATATCTTGAGTACTTATTGCCATTTTTCTCAAAATTTATTTAAGATATCTTGAGCAGAATTACTTTTACTCTTTTTAGTCATCTCTATAGGTTTTTTGTCCCATTTCTTCATTATGCGTTCAATCGGCAGGAGTTTGACTTGATTGTTTTCAACAGCAAACCCATATTCAGGTTTAATACTTTCAAATTTGTTTATAAAGCGTGAAATTGTTTGTGGTTGGTTGTTTATAATTATAATATTTTCATCATTAAATCTTGCTTTATAAGTCCAATTGTACGAGCCTGTTATAACTGTCTCGTTGTCGATAATACAAAATTTATTATGCATTAATTTATCTCTCGAACCATCAGATAATTTTCCGATATATCCGACATATCCATTGCGTTGGAGAAGTTCCTTAAAGTCAACTCTGGAATTTCTATTAAACTCGTGATTGGCTATAATAATTGATGTTTTTACTCCTCTTTTTTGAGCCTTCAAAACCGTGTCATAAATTTCAATATCCGTAAACCAAGCAACGCAAATTTTTAAGGATTTTTGTGCTTCTGAAATTTCATTGATAATTTCCTCGTGGATATTTTCAAAATAAACCTCCGTCATTTTTAAAATTTGTCTGTTATATTTTTTGCGTCAGGAGTTTTAATTTCCTTTTTGGAAGGTGGATTAGGTTGTTTATCCCATTTATCCATTATACTTTCTCTCGTAACCTCCATTTTGTTTATTAACAGATTTTCTAAAGGTTCTAAGTTTTTAATGTCATTAATTTGTAATTGATTAATTAATTTTTGAGTTAGGTCAATGATGTCAGAATTTCCTGATGTTAAAAGATTTTTAATTAAATCAGATTGAGAAGGAGTTGCCAAATCATCTTTTGAGAAAAGAATATCTTCCGTTTCGTAATAATTATCCCACAAATCAGGTTGATTTTCATAAACAAGCAATGAAAGATAAATTATCAATTCAGAAAAATAATCAAGTTTTGAATTGACAAGCCTATTGTTTTGGCGAGCAGGGTGTTGGTAGCCTGGCAATCCTTTTATTGTGTCGGTCATTCCATCTAATGGTGAGATATACATTGAATCATAATCGATTACTTTTACGTTTCCATCCCTATCGACTAATATATTACCGTGTTGTAAATCCCCGTGAGCAATGTTTTCTTGATGAAAATACTGCACCATTTCTTGAAAGTTCTTTCTTAAAGACGTTATTAAAGGCGGATTGCTAAAAATGTTGTCATTAATAAATTCTTTTAATGGTTTAGCATCGACCCAATCCATAACTACAATTGGATAAATTTTTCCATTTATTAATATTGCATCATCTAAATACTTAAAGTCGCAGAAATATGGACTATTTAGCTTATCTAAATAACCCGATATTTCTTGACTTCTTTTTTTAGCATCACCAATATCTGCAATCCAACATCGAATAGCTACCTTCTTAGAATCTTTTGTGTGAAATGGAAAAACAGTAGTGTATCCACCTGAATATTGTATAATTCTGGAGCCTTTTTGAATAACCGAACCTCCAATTAGTTCATCCGCTTTATAACTTACCTGCGGATTTTTCATTGCGGTAACAATATCTGTCCTTGACGGGTATTTATCTGCCATAATTTAAAATTTATCAATTATGGATTGAGGCTTTTCTTCTTCGTCTCCATCCTGTTTATTTTCTTTTCTTGTTTGAGATTTTTCTTTTTCCTCTTTTTCGGGTTCGTTTTCCTTTATGGCTGAATCAGTATTTTCAGTGTCTTTTCCTTCTTGTCTTTCAATTTGATTTTCAATTCCTTCCTGCGGTTCGTTATTTTCCTCTTCTAATTCTGAAATTTCTTCTTGATTCTCTGGAACTTCTGGCTCTGTGCTTTTTTGTTTATTTTCTTCTGCAAAAGAATTTGAATTGGAAGATGTTTCTAATTTTTCTTCGCCTTCTTTTTTTTTCTCCTCCTTTTCAATCTCTTTTGATTGGTTTTCAATTAAAGATTTTAAGCTGGAAACTTCTATTTCAGAAAATGAGACTTTTTGTTTTCTTGTTTTTGATATTTCAATAATCAATAGCGCACTGTCATCGTTATGAAGTCTATTTGCTTTTCGTTCATTGTCAATGGTTTCTAAAAATTGCTCTTGGCTCTTGATATTCTTAATAGTTGTAATAGCACTTTCTATTCCTTTACCTTGTAAAAACCATTCTGCTAAAGCATCGGTCATTAAATAAAATGTACCGTCTTTTAATTCCTTTCCCTTGACTTTTCTGCTCTCTCCTTTATGTAAGTCACCAATGCTTGATAAGTAATCAGGATAATTGTCAAAAACAAAAGGCTCATCTTTACTTGATAGCTTTATTGTATCTTTATCGAAGTCTTTACAGTCTTTGGGAACAAAAAATAAGAAACTATCACCCAATGCTTGTGCAATCCATTTTTTTTCTTTAGGAAGGAATTGTAAACCTACAAAAGTTGCTAATCCTGGTGTTTTTCTATTATAGGCGTTTCTTGTAAAGTACATCGTGTCAGGAGATTTGACGATTTCATCCACTTCATTTTGCCAATGTTCTTGGCTACATAGGATAAAATCTTCTTCCTTCCACGTTTCTTTTTCTACATATTTTTCCACTAAAATTCGTGACCAAAATTTTGGAAAAAATGAGCGAGAAACGCCATCAGAAATAGCAAATTTGAGATTTTCTTTACTGAAAGCATAGTGATCTGCACAATCAGAATACAATTCAGATTCTTTACTGGTTATAAATCCCTTTAGTTTTATCTTCATTAAAAATTGAATGAAAAAGGTTAAATAATTCTGTCTGTACCTCCTGAAGAACCGAAGTTTATAAACTTAATTAATGTTTCTGGTCCTGCATTGGATACGAACCCTCTTGAATCTGCTCCTACTTGAAAATCGTATTTTCTTGCTGCTTCTTTATAACTATCGGGAACTTTACTTGAAATTTCAAATAATACTTTTGCTTCACCATAAGGAAGATTGTTTGCATTTTCTTCAAAGCTTATTTCTTGTCTACCATCTCCAATATGGATGTTGAAAATTAATGGATTTCCATCATCAGTATTTACGTTCATTAAATCCTTTCCAACCGTTATTGTTTTATTAGGTTCATCACCATTATTACCTTCATATGGTAAACCATCGGAAATGTTAATGATAACTGGAGCAGGATTTTCAGGCTTTTTACTAATCCAACCTTCTATAAGTTGTTTAGCGAATTTAAGAGCTTCTCCCATTGGTGTTAAACCATTAGCTACAGGCTCAACGAAAATCGGCATTTCTTCGTCAATTTCAACTAATCCACCCGCACCATCGGAGACTTTCTTTTTCATTTTCTCTAATCTTAAAGGACTATTAGAAAATTCGCTTAGATAGTCTGAACGAATGTCATCTACTGAATTTCCACCGCCACCACCATATCCGATTAAGGAAATAAAAACCCTATCTTTAACCTTGTCACCATCCATATTGGTATTGATGATTTCGTTAATAGTACGATTGATTACTAAAGCTGTAAATTCTGCTTTTGTTCTACCATCAGCATAATCTTCGGACATTGAACCTGATTGGTCGATTAGGAATATGATATATCCCGGATGTGCCGAACTCCATTGTTTTGAATTGTTACTCATATTTATTTGATTTTAAAATTTACTATTTTTTTCTTCTTTTCAATTATTCATTCTTATTCAGTGCGTTGGCAAAAAAAATGGCTCTTTTGGTTTTTTGCGTTTGACTTGTGCGTTGGAAAAACCAAATGTGCCATTTGAGCGTTGGCAAAAATTGTTTTCCCGTGCGTTGGCAAAAAAATAAAAATACATTTCTATCAATAATCTTCATCTATTCTGTTCTTCTGGCTTGCCTGTAACGTTTGGCAAATTGGCGATGGAGCCGACTTTTAGCACAAATGTTGAATAGAATTACTAATCTTCAACATTGCACAAAAGTTCAATAGAAGTACTTCACCGGCTCTATTGCCAATTTGTTTGTTAT
>Ga0209487_1004168_pt1 | contig 11191 bp, 9 predicted proteins | sample Poulit2012_FD_187524 | JGI IMG/M metagenome (GOLD analysis project Ga0209487, IMG submission 187524) | Agricultural soil microbial communities from Georgia to study Nitrogen management - Poultry litter 2012 (SPAdes) (version 2) | ecosystem: Environmental > Terrestrial > Soil > Agricultural land... | reverse complement strand
ATACGCATGTAGATAATGCTGAAACCGAGCAAGAGTTGGCTTTTGAAATCAATGAAATTGGAGTAAAGAATATTGCAAGAGCTTGTGCGAAATATAATTTAGAGTTGCTTCATCTTTCTACGGACTATGTGTTCGATGGAAAGTCGAAAGTACCCTATACTGAAGAAATGGATACGAATCCGATAAATGTATATGGTGCCTCAAAATTAGCTGGGGAGAATGTTATAGTAGAAGTCTGTAAAAAACATATTATCTTACGAACTTCTTGGCTTTACTCTCCTTTCGGACATAACTTTTATTTAAGCATGCGCCGAGCGATTGAAAATAAAAAGCAGTTGCAGATAACTACCGAACAAACCGGTACACCAACCAGTGCTGTAGGACTTGCAGAAGTATTAATGAAGATTATCTGCCAAGAAAAAAAAGAATATGGTGTGTACCATTACTCCGATGAAGGGGAAACAACCTGGTATGAATTTGCGATGGAAATTGAACGTAAAATCTTGGAAGAAAATAAAGGATATATTAATCCAACAGATCATTATGAAACGAAAGCTAAAAGGCCTAAATATAGTGTGCTAAATCATATGAAAATAAAGAAAAACTTTAATATTATTCCAAAACCTTGGCAAAAGACCTTGGCAGAATTCTAATTTAATTACATGCAAATAAAAAAGCATTTATTCGTATTTGGTACTCGCCCTGAAGCTATTAAAATGGCACCAGTAGTTCATGCTTTTCAAAAGGAGAAAGGTTTTGATACCCGTATTTGTATAACTGCGCAGCATAGGGAGATGTTAGATCAAGTATTAGAGTTTTTTTCTATTACAGCAGATTACGACCTTGATTTAATGAAACCAGGGCAGTCGTTATATTCATTAACTGCCTCAATAATCACGGAAATGCAATTGGTATTAGAAAATTATAATCCAGATTTTGTCTATGTACATGGTGATACAACCACTTCCTCTATTGCTGCTTTGGCTGCGTTCTATAATGGTTCTAAGGTCTGTCATATAGAAGCAGGACTACGCACGTTTAACAAATGGTCGCCATTCCCAGAGGAAATGAACCGAAAGCTTACGGCTAGGCTTACCGACTATCATTTTGCTCCAACGATTCGTGCGAAAACTAATTTGCTAAAAGAAGGTATTGCCGATGATCATATATTCGTTACAGGTAACACTGTAATCGATGCGCTAATTCACAGTGTAGACGCCGTAACTAAGGCCCCGAGCGCTCTTATACAGGAAATTGATGAGTGGTTAGATGAAAGACCGTTACTTTTGATTACTGGGCATCGAAGAGAGAATCATGGAGAAGGTTTTGAACGTATATGTAAAGCACTTCAAATTATCGCACAGAACAATCCGGAAATTGCATTGATATATCCTGTGCATTTGAATCCAAACGTACAAAAACCAGTTAATAAATACCTGCAAGGTATTTTGAATATTAAACTACTTGAGCCTTTAACATATCAAGACTTTATTTGGTTGATGCATCGCTCTAAACTAATAATTACCGATAGTGGGGGAGTGCAAGAAGAAGCACCAAGCTTGGGAAAGCCGGTTTTGGTAATGCGCGATACTACGGAAAGACCAGAAGCAGTAGAAGCTGGTACGGTAATATTGGTCGGTACAAATACTGATAAAATAGTATCAGAAACCGAAGATTTATTACGTAATACCGATCGCTATAATAAAATGAGTGAATTGCATAACCCATATGGCGATGGTCAAGCCTCTAAACGTATAGTGGAAATAATAAAACATTTAGACATAGGAAAGTAGAATCTGAAATTAACTAGGATAATACTTAGAATATTATAGCGTAAATAAAAATTAAAACGGTGCGAATCCATCAAGTAAAGAAAATAATTACTAACAATATATCCTTGATTATCCTATTATTAGGAGCTTTGAGTAACTTCCTCTTGATATTGTTTTTACGAAAAGACTTTCCTGATATATTTACGCCGTTATCACTTTATTTAACCTATCTAGGTATTTTAGGCGGATTTGGATTTCTAGGTTTCGATCAAGTGTATTTACGCTTAGCACATGTAACCGATCCAAAACCAAGCATTGGCATCAATATTTATATTGTCTTACTGAGCTTAATGTTGCTTGTGCCAATAGGATTTGCCTTTTACTTTGCACGATATGAATTTTTAGACTTTTGGCAACTATACATATCAGGTGTTTCTATAAACGCTATTATGCTAGGATATAATGCCAACAGACTTAACAAGAAATTTTCCTTAGCCCAAGGAATTAAGAATAGTTTTAAAGTTTTTTTCTTAATAGGGGCATGGTGGATGCTGGTTGTTATCAATAGTAATATGACGATAAATAGCTTGTTTTTTCAAGCTTCTATCCTTTTGTTGCTCTGTGGAAGTATTTCTTTCCTTAGTTTTTTACAAAATACACAAGTGAAGAAAAGCCACAACTCAGGAATTGTATTGTTTGCTATTTCTTTTGGATTAAATATCGCATTAATCACCGTGTTGGGCTTTGGTGAACGAATATTAATAGCCGATAAAATCAACGAAGAAACCTTTGCTTCTTACTTTTATTATTTGACTATTTTCCTTTTCCCATTAACCCTATTACAAGAATATGTTGGATTTAAAGAACTAGTATATTTTAAGGAAAAGGTTGATAAAGCAAAAGTTTATAGTAAAATCGTACAACTTATTGGGCTTGGTATAGTAACTTACCTTGCTATTCTACTGGTTGTTTGGATTGATAATGGTCGTTTTCTTAACGTGAACTTAGCAAATGATTATATCCTAATAGCATGGATGAGTTTATTAGGATTAGTGAAACTAGTTTACAGTTTATTTTCGGCTATTTTAGGTGCTAGAGGGAAAACGAAAGGCATTAATACTATAAATATAGTAACAGCATTGCTTATAGGTGTATTATGGTTTAATCTTCATTTATTAGGATATTCTCTAAATGGCATAGTCATTAGTTTGATTTTGGTATTTTTATACCGCAGTATCCATACGTACTTTCTATATGTTAGATAAAAAAATAAATTCGCAGGCCATAATTGACAGCATTTTAATATTTCTGCTATCTCTGACATATGCTGGTATTTCTAGTGGAATATTTTTTGGAATTCGTGTAGTTGATATTCTAATAGTATTGGGTCTTGTCTATAAGTCAAGAACAAAAATAGGTTTACCTACTTGGATCCTTATGGGATTGTGGTTAGGGTCAATTGTTATTTCCACTATGGTTGGTGTGCAAGAACGAACTTTATTTTTAGTTAGTGATCTTCGGTTTTTTGTGATTTTTGGACTAGGTGTGCTTCTAGCTATAACATTAGCAAAGAACAGGGATTTAAAAGCGTTATATATTTATTATGCTTTAATAATAGGCACTTTAATTATCTATTATATTATACCCCATGTTCCTTTTATTAGATTTTATTATATCCCTGAAAGTTTTCAAAGTGATGAGCATGTCAATACTATTTTTGGTCCAAGTACAGTGCTTATAAACTATTTATTTATCTATTTAGTTTTCAAAAATAGAAATAGACATTTTCTATTTTATTCAAGCTATTTACTTGCAGCTCTCTTAATTTTTAATCTTCGTATATCTCGACAAGATTTGGTCATTATGCTATTGTTGTTTGCCTGGGCCATAGGTTATCGATTGATATATAATATAAAACTAACCTATTTGATAATCATAGCAACAGCTTGTTTAGCGAGTTTAGTCTATATCGCACAAACAGATAATCAACGAATTAAAGGAATATTAAATCCAAAAGAAGATACTTCTTTTAATTATCGAGTGATTTCTAATGCAGATTTTCTAGAAAAATATAGACGCGAGTCAGCTGTAAATAAAGCTTTTGGGTTAGGAATGGGATCAACGTTCATCTTTCATCACAATGAATATTTAGGTAGGAGAGAGCTCAATATTTTAGACAATACACCTCTGACTATTCTTTTAAAATCAGGATATATAGGATTGATTGTCTATATCATGATTGTTCTATACCCTATGTTATATCTAAATTGGCACCAACGATTACTCTTGCTTTTCCCTATTGTTCTATCTATGTTTTTATTTAATCACGCATTGTATAATGTATTGTATATATTCGGTCTATATTTCGTGACATTTCGAATAAAAGCAGACAAAGCACAGAAGGTAAATCTTCTAAATTCTTAATAATTTTATGCAGGTTCCAATTTATTACTTTACTGTAGAAGGTATTTCCTCTTCTGTTTTTGAGTCGCAGGTATATGCTTATGTAACTAGCTTGAGAGCGAATAACATTCCTGTAAATCTTATTATTGGACAACGTTATAAAGCTAGAATAAGCTTGAAAAAGCTATTGAGGTTAAGAGGTGAATCCAATACTCAAGTTATGTTTCTTCCACAGCAGTTAAACTATGCAAAACAAGCTAAACGTTTAGCTAAGCAATTACCAGAAAAAAATCTAGCAGTATTACACTGTAGAAATATCGAAGCAGCTTATATTGGTTGGTTGGTACAACAACAAAAAGAAAATATTAGGGTTTTATATGATGTGAGAGGTTATACTGAGGATGAAAATAAATATTTTGGGGACCAAAAAGGAATTACGAAATCAGAGAGGATAAACGAAGAGCTTTTCCATGCTCCTATATTTTTTAATTTTGTATCCGAAAGATTACACACATTATACGAGAATAAATATCAAGTAGAGATAGTAAACTACTCTATTTGTGCAAGTGCATATAACGATACAATTTTCAAACCTAATCTTACAAAAGATATTGACGCGTCAGAAAAGCTAAAGGTTGTTTTTGTAGGGGGAAGCCAAGCATATCAAAAAATAGAATCTTTGGTGGAACTATTGGAAGAACAGAGCAACGTGGAGTTTACTGTTGTTACAAATAAGAAGGTAAATATTCCTAAGGCAAAAACCACCCGTTTTCTATCGGGACTTACACCAAAAGAAGTGTCAAAGTTGTTGGACAGTATGGATTATGGTATTCTATATCGAAGTAACGAGGCATTTAACGAAGTTGCCACCCCTACAAAAATAGCAGAATATTGGGGAAAAGGATTAAAGGTAATTGCCATAAATTCTGCTGGTGCATATACACCAATCATTAAAAACAATCCTTTTTTAGGATATGTTTTTAAGGATGAAAAAACCTATTTAAATAGTAAGCTATCTAAAGTAAAGACTGTAGAGAAAATGAAAATAGCCGAATTTGCTAAAGCAAATTATTCTCTTTCTGCTAACTATATGAAGTATATGCTGCTATATAATTCACTTATTAATAAGGCTAAAGAAAAATGAAACTAATAAGTTTATATACAAACTTAGATGAAGTGGGAGGAGCAAATAACTTAACGGTTGACTTGCATAAAAGCCTTATGGAAACAGGAATATTCTCTGATGGGAAAGTGAGCTCATTTACAGATTACAAGAATTTAGCACCAAGGTATAAAAACGAGTTAGGAGAATCCGCATATGAAAGATTTAAAGTCCTCAAATTTATAAAAAAAGCCGATGAGCTCGTTTTTCTATCTCATCATAGAAAAATGACTACTTATTTGCTTGGAATATCTAGGATACTTAAAAAGGAATTAAAGATTGTACATGTGGCTCACTCCACATTAAGTTCTTTAAAATTTGCTACTTTATTTCCAGAATATATAGTAGCAGTGTCTAATAGTGTAAGAGATAGCCTTAAGAGTTATTTTAAAGTAGAAGATGCTGAAGTTATATATAATGGGGTGCTTCCACAAAAAGTTAATTTAAATAAAGCTTATAACTCGAAACAGATTACGGTAACCCTTCCAGCTTCAATCAATAACGGAAAACAACAAGTAGCTTTAACTAAGTTTCTAAGGTCTAAGTTGGTAAAACAGGTTGTTATTCAGTTTGCTGGCGATGGTCCTGAAAGAGATAAATTAGAAATGGCTGTGTCAAATGATAAACAGTTTAAAGTTTTAGGGCATATAGATAACATGCAGAAGATATATGAAAACTCTGATTATGTGATGTTATTTTCAAAAATGGAAGGATTGCCACTAAGTTTAATCGAAGCGCAAAGCCATGGCATTCCTATTATCTGTAACGATGTTGGTGGAAATTTAGAGATATTAAAGCCAAATGAAAATGGCTTTTTTGTAAACTCTATGCCAGAGTTATTACAATGTTTAAATAGCTTGCCAAGTATGGAGGTTTCAAAGTATATAGAAATGCGAAAGCAAAGCCTAGAAAATTATTTTGAAAACTTTCAGTATGACAAAATGGTCGAAAGTTATGCAGACTTATTGCAAGAAGTAATGCAATAAGGTAAATAAGGATATTTTCTAATTAAAATTATAGTAGAACAAATTAAACTTAAAAGCTCGTGAAACAATAAAGTCATGCCTAAATTAACTCTACATAACGCCTATCATTATGCTTTGTGCATCATGGCCTTTTCTTTTTCCTTCCCTTTTACTTTGTTTCCTATAGGGATAGCATTATTAGCTTTTACCGGAGTATTTCTTCGAATTAAAGAAAAGAACAAGGCAGTAGACAAGCGTTTGGCTATTTTTTATGTCATTCTATTCAGTTATATCACTTTGCGAATTATTGGCAATGATAATCTTCGATATGGATTGCGTGTTTTTGAAAGAAACTTACCATTGCTAATTGTTCCATTACTTGTTATCCCTAATAAAATAAAACAGCCGAAATATTTTTATCGCAGTTTTGTTCTAGGTATCGCATTCGCAGGCATTGTGGCAATGATTGGTGTGGGCTACAGTCAAGTTTTTGTAGCAAATGAAGAAGCCGAATGGTACTTCACTGCTATTTATGATTATGGATTCCATCCTAGTTTTATGGCAATGTATGCATTGATTGCAATTGTTATATTAGATCAAAGAAATCTATTCTCTCAAACTTGGACAATACTTCTAAGTGTTTTTTTAAGCCTTTTCGTTGTGTTTAGTTCAAGTAGAATGGCGCTTATTGTTTTATTACTTTTATTAATCATTAAAGCGATAATCTCTGGTAAGCGAATATTTTACTATGGTTTTGTTGTTGTATCTATTCTGATGGCAACATTTTATTATATATCTGATGATTTTCGTTTTAAAGTAAATCAATTAAAAGACTTTCAGGGTTTCTCTTATTACGATAACAACAACTATGGAAGTGTATCGGTGCGTGTAGCCAAGATAAAAGCCTCCATAATGGTGTGGCAGGAAAATAAGTGGTTTGGTGTTGGAACAGGTGATTATAGAGATGCATTAGTGGAAAAATATCGATCAAAAGAAATAGAATGCTGGCCTTGTGCTAGAGCTCGATACCATTCACACAATCAATATCTAAATGTTTTAGTAGCATATGGATTGGTAGGATTAATTCTATTTGCTAGTTGGATACTATATTTATTGTTTACTGGATGGAAAGGACGTAACAGGCTTTTATTAGGCGTACTCTTTATTTTTTTAATGTTCAGCCTTACTGATTCTATTTTAGAAGTTCAACGTGGCATAGTAATAGTCTACTTTTTATTATACTATTTACCCATAGCAAAACGTGTAGAAGATGGGGCGTAAAATGCAGGTAATGCTACAAAATAAAAATTGGCAGTTATTCTTAATCTTTTGGATAGCCAATGTAGTGCTTTCCATAGCATATAAGGTCTATTATTATCATACTGGAAATCACCTGCATTATACTTGGTTGCCTGATATGCTGTTTTTCGTGCTAGTAGTTTTAACTGTTGCGTCTAAAGAATACAGTTTGGCGTTTCTAGGAGCTCTACTCTTATTGCTATTCAAGGCTGTTGGGAGCTGGTCCATTGCCTCTTACTATCCTAATAAATTAGATCTATACAAAGATGTGATAAAGACATGGATGGGGTATATTTATATTTTCCCACTATTTTTATTTTTATATAAAGCCGGAGATAAATCATCTATTGAAATTCCTAAATATATAAAACACGCTTTTGTAATTATAGCAGGAGCAATTGTATTAAGCGTTTTTGTTGGATTGATTTTTCCAGTGCATATATTTTATACGTATCCAAATCCATCTCGCTTTGGCATTTCCGGAGTGCTTTACCCTTCATCTTATGTGAGCTACTTCTATATGATTAGCATAGTATCGACCTATTTGTTGCATAAGCGTATACCGTCAAAAAAAGTGTATACTATCTTGCTATACACCCTAAGCCTTGCAGCTATATTTTCGGGCACAAAGAGTATTTACTTATTTTTACTAGTGTTTTATACGCTTTTTGTTGTCGATAATCAGTATTACAAAAAGAAATGGTTATGGGCCCTTGTTGGATTTGTTTCACTTGGATTAGTTGTAATACGTCATAAATTAGCCTCTGTATTCCATGTGTTGGTAGAATTATATCGGAAAGAGGATTTTATAACATTTGCTTTGTCCTACAGAAATATATATGCAGAAAGTACTTGGCTTTTTGTACAAGAGAATTGGACTTGGAAAAACTACCTTATCGGAGGTTTGGATAACGTAAACCAGCTTACCGAAATGGCTTTTGTAGATTTATTCTTAAACTTTGGAATACTAGGTATTGGCTTATTTTTATTTTTATATTATTGGCTTATTATCCGTCATTTAAAATGGTCCTATATATTTCTTGCAATGACAATTAGCATTGTATTAATAATTGCCATAGGAGGAAACTTTTTTGATAGGATATCTCACACACACTGGCTGGTTCTTCTATTTTTATTGCAATCAAAAGCTAGGGTATAACTCCTCTAAATTTATTATTAAATATTGTTATAACAAGTCTTCCAACAGGTAATTTCCTCTGTCTATAACTAATGGAGAACGAAAGATTCCTTACTTTTGCAAGCAACCTTTTAGGAGGTTAGACATCTAAAATATAATGAGGAGATTTAAGCTTTTCCACATTAATCACAGAAGGAGATTGTCAATATAACTAATCAATTGATTTAAGGTAAAGCAAAAGCAGTTTATAGTGTTCATTCTTTTTACTTGTTAATAAATTTGATGCAAGTTGTTATACGGAACGAAAGCGTGACAGCATAATTATTAGTTATTCTTAAATTAAAATTTATAAAAAACGCATTCATCTGTGAAAACAGTAGGTAATATGAGTGAGTTAATTCAATTAAATACTGCAAATGAAGGAGGTTGTGTGAAAACAGTATTAATGTTATATTTTCATCATCCGAATGATGGGGCAGGTATATTTCATTTAGAATTCTCAAAAGGTCTACATGAACATAATAGTGGAACTATTATCTCAACCAATAAGACCTGCCCTTTAAATTGGAATGGAGACCAAGATAGGTTTAATTCACTTGAGGGATCTAGTAACGGATGTTGGTTGAGTTTTATTAAAGAGAAATCTGTAAATGCTTTGTGGTTTGGAGTTGAGAATGAGAAAGATACTGATAATGCTATAGATTCTACAAGTTCTATTTATGAAGCAATTAAATATGTTCATTCATCTAGCATTCACTATATATAGTCCTAGTGGAAAATTTATTGTTAACGGGACAAGTAATACTGTTGACTACAAAGTAAATGAACTGTTTTTATAAGTGATTAAGCAAAATAAAAAAATATAAAACTTTAGAAAAGAGAAATAATAAACTTCACTCAAAACTTGGGAAAATTGAAGACAAGATAGATAATAGAAATATGTAAGTAAGTTGTGAAACTTGTGAAGTATGCATAAAAGCGAACTATTGTTGATTCTTGTATAAAATATATATGGTATGCAGGCAATTCATTTTTTAAATACTAAGGTTCATAATCTCACTATGCAAGAAACTGTAGAGCATATCAATTCTGCTATTCTTGAGCATAAACAAATACATTATGCTGATCTTAATGCTGGAAAAATTGTGGATATTCAGGATGATTTATACTTAAGGGAAAATATCAATACTGCCGATATAATCAATGCCGATGGCCAAGCAGTAGTCTGGGCATCCAAGTTTCTAAGAAAGCCGATAAAAGAACGAGTTGCCGGAGTTGATTTGATGGATAATTTAGTTCGGATGGCTGCTGAGAAAGATTATAAAATATATTTATTAGGTGCAAAGGAAGAAGTCGTTTCTAAACTAGTGCAAATATACTCAGAGAAATACGGAGAAAACCTAGTAGTTGGTTATCGGAACGGATATTTTAAAAAAGAAGAGGAGGCTGATATAATTAAAGATATTGTTCAGTCTGGAGCACAAATGTTGTTTGTAGCAATATCTTCACCCACTAAAGAAAATTTTCTTTACCAACACAGAGAAGCTTTGAGTCAGGTAAACTTTATCATGGGAGTGGGTGGAAGTTTTGATGTGTTTGCAGGAAAAGTAAAGCGAGCACCGGTATGGATGCAGAAAATAGGTATGGAATGGTTTTACCGATTCTTACAAGAGCCTAAAAGAATGTGGCGACGTTACCTAATTGGAAACTCTAAATTCATATATTTGGTCTTTAAAGAAAAATGGCAAAAAACGTCACCTATACAAGATTAAATCGAATGGATATTTAATGGCACTTTAATAAATGTCAAGATAGGTTGCAGTTAAGAATGCTTAATGAGCTTTTTTTCAATAAAATGATTTTATGAAGAGAGTATTGATTACCGGTGCAGCCGGTTTTTTAGGATCGCATTTATGCGATAAGTTTATAAAAGAAGGATATAGCGTAATTGGGATGGACAACCTAATTACTGGTGATTTGAAGAATATTGAGCATCTTTTTCTAAATGAGAATTTTGTTTTTTACAATCACGATGTCACAACATTTGTTCATGTGCCTGGAAAGTTAGACTATATCTTGCATTTCGCATCTCCAGCAAGTCCGATTGACTATCTTAAAATTCCTATTCATACCCTAAAAGTTGGATCTTTGGGAACCCATAATTTATTGGGATTAGCTCGTGAAAAAAACGCACGTATTCTTATTGCATCAACATCAGAGGTTTATGGCGACCCATTGGTACATCCACAATCCGAAGAGTATTACGGAAACGTGAGTTCTATAGGACCACGTGGAGTATATGACGAAGCCAAACGATTTCAAGAGTCCATTACTATGGCATACCACCGATACCACGGGATGGAAACACGAATTGCACGCATTTTCAACACCTATGGTCCTCGAATGCGACTTAATGATGGACGGGTAATTCCAGCTTTTATGGGACAAGCAT
>Ga0209487_1004167_pt1 | contig 11192 bp, 6 predicted proteins | sample Poulit2012_FD_187524 | JGI IMG/M metagenome (GOLD analysis project Ga0209487, IMG submission 187524) | Agricultural soil microbial communities from Georgia to study Nitrogen management - Poultry litter 2012 (SPAdes) (version 2) | ecosystem: Environmental > Terrestrial > Soil > Agricultural land... | reverse complement strand
GGAATGTCAGTAAACACCCGCTCGACGGAGGGTTAGTTCGGAACCGGCCTGTGGGCGATGATTGGCGCGCCATATTTTTGACTGTTCTTAAACTTTTTTAACTAAGAAGAGGCTTTATCGATAACTAAAAAATATAATGAAGTGTTCAAATTGTGTGCAGCGTCGCACTTATTTTTATTATAAATCGCAAAAATAAGATTTATTGATGCTTTTGGGCTATAAATCGTCGGAATTAATGCAAGATAAGAAATAAAGAATCATGCGCCCCGTGGTTATTTGGTCTGCCCCCGCGTTTTCCTCTTCCCTTTCTATTTGTTTATTAGCCAGCGTTCTTCATCTTTGGGTCACGCGCCGGATGACAGAGACGTCACATTTCGCTCGATAATCTTTTTGGTTTTGCGCACTGGGGCTCTTGATTTATTTGCGATCTACTTTTTAAAAAATTGGATCGCGTGCTGAATAGTCGGCGTGTTTTTTGTAAAGAATAACGAAAAATTTTTGTCAAGATTGGCCCTGCGGTGTGGCTGCCGTCGTGTGCATGGGGTTTGCTTGACAGAAAAATGCGCCACGATAATCTTAATGGAAGGTCCCTGGTTGTCAGTCGGGGACCAGGCAGTGTTCGCAGCAAAGACTTTTCGTCAACGCTATTTCAACGGTCGGATGGAATCCCTTTTATGAATAGCTCAGTGAACCACACGCTCGTTTATTTTTTTACCGCCGCTAGTTTCTGTTGGCGTATCAGCGCTGAAGGGGGTGTGTCCGCTTCACTCTGATCCGTCACGCGCGTTCGCTGACAAAGTCCGTGCATCTGCAGAAATTAGCGAGCTATCGATAATTTCTGGGGACGCAAGAATGAAGTCTATCGACCTGCGCGGAAGTACCCGTTACCTCTCCGCACTTATGGTTTTCCTTTCTTTAGCATTATGGTCTATCGCCGGCCACGCTTCGACCAATCTCGCAATGGGCAAAGATGCCACCAGCTCCTCCCGCGAATCCGCGAGCATGGATGCGCGCAACGCCGTCGACGGCAATATGGCCAGCCGATGGGCGAGCTCTTTACAGGACAATAACTGGATTGCGATTGACCTTGGCGATGTGTATGCCCTCAGTGGCGTCACCTTGCATTGGGAGGCCGCCTACGCGCGCCACTATCAAATCCAGGTGTCCAATGATGGCGACAACTGGACCACGGTGCGTACCGTTACCAACGGTCGCGGCGGAGTCGATTCGCTCGATATTGATGCGACAGCACGCCATGTGCGCATGAATGGTATTGAACGGGGTACTCGTTACGGCTACTCCCTGTGGGAGTTTGAAGTGCATGGTGGGCCCGTTTTCGTCAGTACCGACAGCATTGCTGCGGGCAAAACGGCCACCAGCTCTAGCGCCGAGAATGGTCACCCCGCGAGCCACGCGTTTGATAACAATTTATCGACACGCTGGAGCAGTAGCTACTCTGACCGCAACTGGATCGCGGTGGATCTGGGAGGCAACTTCCACGTAAGTGAAGTGACCCTGCATTGGGAAGCGGCCTATGGGCGCGCCTATCAAATTCAAATTTCCGATGACGGAGAAAACTGGCGAACCCTGCGCTCAGTGACCAACGGCACCGGAGGTGTTGATACGTTGAGCGTGGACGGCACAGGGCGTTACGTGCGCATGAACGGTCAGCAGCGTGGCACCGCGTGGGGTTACTCTCTGTGGGCGTTCGACGTGCAGGGTAGCCCAGCGATCGTGACCAGTGACAACATTGCCCAGGGCAAGACCGTTACCGCATCCAGTCGCGAGGGCACCAGCCGCAGCGAGCAGACGGTCACCGACGGCGATATGAATAGCCGCTGGGCCAGTGAGCGCACCGATGCCCAGTGGATTGCTATTGATTTGGGCGAGTTATACAGCCTCAGCGGTGTCACCCTGCATTGGGAGGCGGCCTACGGTCAGGTGTATGACATTCAGGTATCCGCCGACGGCAACACCTGGAGCACCGTGCACAGCGAAACGAACGGCACGGGCGGCGTTGACCAAATCAACTTAAACGGCGTAGGTCGCTACGTCCGCATGCAAGGCCATCAGCGTGGCACCCAATGGGGTTATTCGCTGTGGGAGTTTGAAGTGCACGGTACCCCGTTCACGCCGGCGCAGGCCAACCTTGCTCAGCAAAAGCCCGTTAGTGCTTCGAGTTCAGAGTCTCAGCAGCTGCGTGCCAGCAACGCGGTGGACGGCGATTCGACCACCCGTTGGGCCAGTGATCGCACCGACAATCAGTGGCTGGATGTGGACTTGGGTGGGCTGTATAACCTCACCGGTGTGCGCCTGCACTGGGAAGCGGCTTACGGAAAAGACTACCAGATTCGGGTTTCGAGCGATGGCCGTAACTGGCGCACCGTCCATACCACAATCAATGGCAATGGCGGCGTGGACAACATTAACTTGAACGCCACAGGACGCTATGTTCGCATGCAGGGCCTGGAGCGCGGGACTTCGTGGGGCTACTCCTTATGGCAAATGGACGTATTTGGTTACGACCCACTGGACCCGGACGGTTACGACGACGGTGCCAGACCAGGTCCCGGTGATGGCTCTGGTAGTGATTCGGATGACGGCCTCGACAAGCCGACCGACCCTGACAATCCGCCCGTAAGCGGCGATGTAACCGCCCCGACTGTACCCGGTAGCTTCCGTGCCAGCGATGTAGGTCAAAATCAGATCAGCTTGCGCTGGAACGCCTCCAGCGATGATGTGGGTGTCACCCGTTACACCATTCATCGGGACGGAAACCATTTGACGACGGTTTCGGGCAGCACACGTACCTTTACCGATTCGGGTTTGCGTGCCGGGACCACTTATCGCTACACCATCCGCGCGGGTGATGCGGCGGGTAACTGGTCAGCGTTCAGCACCACGCTGGTGCTCTCGACCATCGCTGCACCGGATCCGGCAATCGGTTTGACGCTGGAGTGGACACCGCCTAGCGCGCGGGAAGATGGCAAGTATCTGGAGTTGAGTGAAATTGGCGGCTACGAAATCCGTTACCGTCGCACCAATGAAAGCCAATACCGAACGATAACCATTGGCCCCAAAGCGACCCGCCATACGTTTACGGAGCTGTTGGGGAGTTACGAGTTTGAAATTGCTGCCTTCGATACCGATGGGCTGTACAGCAAGTTCGTTACGATCCGCGCCCGTTAAAGGTTCTTTTCTTACCATGCATAGGGCAGCTTCGGCTGCCCTTTTTTTTTGGTTATATAGTCACCGAGCAAACTGTCGGTGGAATTGTCCAATGGTTTGGTGCTTGAGCGTTTCGCGCGTTATCGTTTTGATCATGACGCGTTAACCACGGTAAATGCGGAGAAAAATTTCACGGGGCTGTGGTTTGAAACCCTGTTACCATGGCCAGTGTTTAACCGGACAAACAAAAAGCAGGACTCTTAAAAATCCCAGCAGTACGTAATTGGAGGCAGTAATGGCTAAATCCCAGTTGCCCAATCCGATGATGCCATCCTCACAACCAGCGAAAAGTGCGCCTGTGCCGGATAGTCGGCAGGATCAGACGACTAAACAACCGGTGACCAACGGCACCGGCCACGAAACACAAACCGCCGTCAGCGCGACCGAGCTTTGGTGGCGAACCTTCACCTTGAACAGTCGCGAAGCCGCCGCGGGAAGCCCTATGGGCTATGCCGCTTGTGGCGAGGAAGATCCAGGTTCTGGGCTGGAGCTTTTGGTGAGTCAGAAAAGACGACGTGACGACCCATCGTAAACATCCCCTAGCCGGCTCACGGGCGCGGCCACATTCTGGCACCGCGCGGCCGCTGCCCGTATACTGGCGCGATGCAAACCCCTCTGGACGTACTTCAGCACACCTTTGGTTATCCCAGTTTCCGCGGCCAGCAGGAAGCGATTATCGACACGCTGATCGCCGGCGAGGATGCGTTGGTGCTGATGCCCACCGGCGGAGGAAAGTCACTGTGCTATCAAATTCCCACCCTCTTGCGCCCCGGCGTGGGGGTGGTTATATCGCCACTGATCGCGCTTATGCAGGATCAGGTGGATGCGCTCAATGAGCTGGGTGTGCGCGCCGGATTTCTCAATTCCACCTTGTCGATGGAACAGGTACGAGCCACTGAACAGGCCCTGCTCAGCAACGAGCTGGATCTTCTTTATGTGGCGCCGGAGCGTCTGCTGCAAGGGCGCACCCTGAGCTTGCTCGAATCAGCGCCCCTGGCACTGTTTGCCATTGATGAAGCCCATTGCGTGGCCCAGTGGGGACACGATTTTCGCGCCGATTATTTACGCTTGGACATACTCCAGCAACGCTTTCCCCAAGTGCCGCGCATCGCCCTGACGGCCACCGCTGACGTGCGCACCCGCCAAGAGATAGTTACCCGGCTCGGGCTCGAGCAAGCACGCCAGTTCGTGGCGGGATTCGATAGGCCCAACATCCAGTATCGTATTCAGTTAAAAGACAATCCACGTCAGCAGCTGCTGCAATTTTTGCGCGCCGAACACGCCCAGCAATCAGGCATCGTTTATTGTTTGTCGCGCAATAAAGTCGAACAAACGGCCCAGTGGCTGTGCCAACAGGGCTTCAACGCCCTGCCTTATCACGCTGGTTTGCCGGCCGCCTTGCGGGCTACCCACCAGAGCCGTTTTTTGCGTGAAGAAGAGATCGTTATGGTGGCCACCATCGCCTTCGGAATGGGCATCGATAAACCCGACGTGCGCTTTGTTGCCCATCTGGACCTGCCCAAAAGTATCGAAGCCTACTACCAGGAGACCGGCCGCGCTGGCCGGGATGGCGAACCGGCTACCGCGTTATTGCTCTACGGCTTGGAGGATGTGGTAAAGCTGCGCCAGATGATGAGCAGCTCCGAGGGCGCTGAGGCGTTCAAGCGCCAGGAGCAACAGCGACTGACCGCCATGCTCGGCCTGTGCGAAGTGACTAGCTGTCGTCGTCAGGTGTTATTGCGTTATTTTGGCGATATTCTGGAAACTCCCTGCGGCAATTGCGATACCTGTTTGTCGCCGCCAGAAACATGGGACGCCAGTGAGGCGGTTCGAAAGGCGCTCTCATGTGTGTACCGCACCGGTCAGCGCTTTGGCGCCAATCATCTAATCGATGTGTTGCGCGGCAGTACGGCGGAACGAATCCTCGCCTTGGGGCATGATCGCCTATCAACCTATGGCATCGGGCGCGATTTGAGCGCGGGCGAGTGGCGTTCGATTTTGCGTCAGCTGGTGGCTGCGGGCTACCTCGACGTGGACCCGGAAGGTTATGGCGGCCTGCGGCTGACAGAGCGGTGTCGGCCGGTTTTGCGGGGTGAGCAGGCGGTGCTCCTGCGGCGCGAAGTCAAAGCACCCGCGGCCCGCGCCTCGGTGCGCCGAGCGCTGGAAGAAATACCCGAGGAAGAACTGGGCCTGTGGCAGGCGCTGCGCGCCTGTCGAAAACGCCTGGCGGACGAGCACGGCGTACCGCCGTACGTCATTTTCCACGATGCGACCCTGCGCGCCATGCTGGAACAAAAACCCGTTGAGCCTCGGCAGCTGCTGGCTATCAGCGGTGTGGGCGACACCAAACTGGAGCGCTTTGGAGAGGCGTTTCTGGATGTTATTCGCGAGTTTGAATACGAATCACTGTAGCGCCAGCCCGAAGCCGCACACCGAGCGAGGTATCCACGGGCGGCTGAAAGTGGGTTCGCAACGATGATCTCGCGCTACAAAAGGCCTTCCAATAACGCACTGTAACCGGCCCGGTAATCTGGGTAGCGGAAGTCGTAACCGCTGGCGCGCAGGCGTTGGTTGGCGCAGCGTTTGTTGTCTGTCGCCGCCCTCGCGTCGGGAGCGAACCGTGCCCAGTCCACCCGCAGGTGCATAGCCAGCCAATTGACCACCTCAGCCATGGGGGCCGGCTCGTCGTCACTGGCGACATACAGCGTATCGATGGGCTCGCCCAGCCGTTGACGCTCTATCAAATGGGCCAGCACGCCAGCGCAATCGTCGGCGTGAATACGGTTGGTGTAACGACCACTCAACGTCGCTCGGCCCTGACGCACTTGCTCCACCAAGCGGTTGCGCCCCGGGCCATAAATGCCGCTAAAGCGCACAATGCAATGTGCGAAGTCACTGTCAGCGATGACTCTTTCGGCCTCCAAAAGACGGCGCGCCGTGGCACGTTGAGGCTCTGTGGGTGACTCCTCGTCTACCCATTCGCCGCCGGTTTGTCCGTATACGCTGGTGCTGGAGACAAATATCACCAGCCGCGGTGGCTGAGCCTGTCGGCCCAACGCCCGCACAAGGTTCTCGCAACTGAGTACATAGGCGTGGTGATAGCCTTCGTCGGTGCGCTGGGACGGGGTCAAGGTAACCACCACCACATCGAAGCGCTCGGTCAACGCCCGTGTCAAAGCGGCCGGGTCGGCGGCGTCGGCTGCTAGATACCGCAGTCGTGGGCTGGACGCCGGAGGCTGGCGTCGCAAGCCGGTAATCTGGTAGTGCTCCTGGCTCAGGCGCTCGGCCAGACGGTGACCGATATCGCCGCACCCAATGATCAATAGCTTTTCGCTATTCACCTTTGCGTAACGCTCACGAACAGGGCACACTTGGCGCTTGACCAAACTATTTGTCGGGTCTGGTTGATAGTCATTACTAAACATCCTGCGTTGAATATGTCGGTAGGGAACCTTCAGTGAGCTCCCTGCACACTGGCAGCCAGCCCATATTTTGAGGTGCGCTCATCCATGACTTTAACAGAACTGCGATACATCGTAACGTTGGCCCAGGAGCAGCACTTTGGCCGTGCCGCTGAGCGCTGCTTTGTGAGTCAGCCCACGTTGAGTATCGCGGTCAAAAAGCTTGAAGAAGAATTGGGTGTGGCCCTGTTCGAGCGTTCCAAATCCCGGGTGCAAGCAACCCCCTTGGGGGAGAAAATTGTCGCCCAGGCCCATCTGGTTTTAGAGCAGGCCTCCGCGATCCAGGACATCGCTAACGCCGGCAAAGACCAGCTCAGCAGTCCGCTGAACGTGGGCGCGATCTATACCGTCGGTCCCTATCTGCTGCCGCACTTTATCCCCGAGCTGCAGAAAGTCGCTGACAAAATGCCCTTGTATGTGGAAGAGGGCTACACCGCCACCTTGCGCCAGCGGCTGCGCAAGGGCGAGCTGGACGTGATTATTGTCGCACTGCCGTTTTCCGAGGCCGATGTGGTCACCCAGCCGCTGTTTGATGAGCATTTTGTGGTGCTCATGCCCACCGATCATCCTCTGGCCGCCAAAGACGTCATTGCACCCGATGATTTGGATGAGCATAACGTGCTGTTGCTGGGCGAGGGTCACTGCTTTCGCGACCAGGTGCTGGCCGCTTGCCCCCATCTGCAAAGCAGCGCTGACGACGCCACCGGCCGCCGGCGCACCGCCGGCGAGGGCAGCTCTCTGGAGACGTTGCGGCATATGGTAGCTTCGGGGCTGGGTATCACTGTGTTGCCGCTTTCGGCGGCGATGAGCACCGGTTACGCTCCCGGTGTGCTCGTCACCCGCCCGTTCACGCCGCCGGCACCCAGCCGCACTATCGCTCTTGCCTGGCGCGCCAGTTTCCCACGGTTTAAGGCTATCGATGCGCTGCGCCGAGCCATCAACATGTGCCGTCTGCCTGGGACCGAATAACCCGTGAGCACCGCCGTCATCAGCTTGGAGCGTTTACCGGTGACGGTTCTTAAAGGGGTCGGCCCTAAGCTCGCGGCTAAACTGGACAAACTCGGCCTGCATACCGTTCAGGATGTACTGTTTCATTTGCCGGCCCGCTATCTGGACCGAACCCGGGTGACCCCTCTGGCCGCGCTGCAACCCAATACCAGCGCGGTGATCGAGGGCGAGATTCGCGCCTGCGATATCGTTTACGCTCGCCGCCGCAGTTTAGTATGTCGGTTGCAGGACGGCACCGGCACAGTCACCTTGCGTTTTTTTCATTTTTCCGCCGCCCAGAAAGATAAGCTGCTGGTAGGCACCCGTTTGCGCTGCTTCGGCGAGGCGCGCCGAGGTGCCTCCGGCCTGGAGTTTTATCATCCCGAATACGAGGTGCTGGATGGGGACACGCCTCGGCCGTTGGAGGCGCGGCTAACCCCGGTCTATCCGGCCACCGAGGGTCTGACCCAGCCGCGTATGCGGGCCCTGGCCACTCAGGCGATCGGCTGTCTGGATCAGCACCCGTTAACCGAGCTGTTGCCGGAATCACTGCGGCGCGAACTTCATCAGGTGTCGCTGGTGGAGGCTTTGCGTTATTTGCATGCACCGCCGAGCGATGCGCGCGTAGAGCAATTGCTGGCGGGCGAGCACCCCTACCAGCGTCGCCTGGCCTTCGAGGAGCTGCTGGCTCACCATTTGAGCTTGTTATTGCTGCGTCGGCAAACCCAGGCAGAGCGGGCCCCACAGTTGCGTCCGGACCCGGACGTAATGCGGCGGTTTTTGCAGGGGCTGCCCTTTACGCCAACCGGGGCGCAAGAGCGAGTCAGTGCGGAGATCGCCGCCGATTTAACCCAGTCCACACCCATGTTGCGCTTGCTGCAAGGCGACGTTGGTTCCGGCAAAACCCTGGTAGCCGCCCTGGCGGCCCTGACCGCCGTCACCAGTGGTTTTCAAGTGGCCATCATGGCCCCCACTGAAATCCTCGCGGAGCAGCATCGGCACAACTTCGGTGCCTGGCTGGAGCCTCTGGGTATACAGCTGGGTTGGCTGACGGGACGCTTGAGCGCGGGGCGTCGGCGTCAGGAGCTGGAACAGTTGGCCAGCGGTGCAGCGCAGGTGGCGGTGGGAACCCACGCCCTGTTTCAAGAGGATGTGATCTTCGCCCGGCTTGGGCTGATTATTATCGATGAGCAGCACCGCTTCGGCGTTCACCAACGCTTGTCGCTGCGCCAAAAAGGGGCCCATGATGGGCTCCGTCCCCATCAGCTGATCATGACCGCCACGCCTATTCCTCGCACCCTGGCCATGAGCGCCTATGCCGATCTGGATAGCTCGGTAATTGATGAGTTACCGCCTGGCCGCACGCCGGTTACCACCGTGGTCATCAGCCAGCAACGGCGCGATCAGGTGGTGGCGAGGGTGCGCGAGGCCTGCGCCCAGGGCCGTCAGGCCTATTGGGTGTGTACGCTGATCGAAGAATCGGAAACACTGGCTGCCCAGGCGGCGGAAGTTACCGCCGAGTCGCTTCGGGAAACACTCGGAGGGCTCAAGGTGGGCTTGGTGCATGGCCGGCTCAAAGGCAAAGAAAAAGAAGCCACCATGAAGGCGTTCAAAGAGGGCGCCATCGACCTTCTGGTGGCTACTACTGTGATCGAAGTGGGGGTGGACGTGCCCAACGCCAGCCTAATGATCATTGAAAACCCCGAGCGCCTCGGTCTGGCCCAGCTGCACCAACTGCGCGGGCGCGTGGGCCGGGGCGCGGCCGCCAGCCACTGCGTATTGCTGTACGGCTCGCCCCTATCCCGCCTGGGCCGCGAGCGGTTGCGGATCATGCGTGAGCACAGCGATGGCTTTGTGATCGCGGAGGAAGACTTGCGACTGCGCGGGCCAGGTGAAGTGCTGGGTACCCGCCAAACCGGTGATCTGCAGTTTAAAATTGCCGACGTGGTGCGGGATTCGGACTTGCTGCCTCAGGTGCAACATGGCGCTCAGCGTTTGTTGCGGGAGCACCCGGAGCTGTGCCAGAACATTATCCATCGCTGGCTGGGGGACAATCCTCGATATTTACAGGTATAGGCCCAAGTATAGACCGCTGCAGGGCAGATTTAAGAATTCCCGACAGGTTTTTAACATCCGCTCGTAGACCGCCCCATGGGCTACACTGTTATTATCAAAGGTAAGAACTTGAGCGGGCCTGAGCTTACCCTGGGTCCAGTCACCGCGAGCTTGAACAAGCCTCTCACTTCTTACACACTGGCGGAGCGAGTTAAGAAATCCGCCACTGCGCCGCCCCTAGGGCGACCTTTTGTCCAAAGAAGGAGCCGATTGTGCCAGTACCGACCAGTGTTGAGGCTCTGCTCAACGATCAGAACATTCGCTACGACATCGCTGAGACACCGAAGGGCGCCGACAACCAGCCCCTATGGCATGACCAGCATCTGCGTAATGTCGGTGCAGCCAAGTCGGTGCTGTTGGAGGACGGTCGCGGCCGTGTGTTGGCAGTGGTGGGTGCCGACACGCTGCTGGATTTACACGCCGTCAATCGACAGATGGAGCGCGAACTGTACGCCACCAGTTTGGAAGATGTGCGTCAGTTTTGCGATAGCCACAGTCTGCGATCCGTGCCGGCGCTGCCCAAACTGGCCAATCTACCCACGTTGGTGGATCGGCGTCTGCTGGACAAAGAAAGCCTACTGTTAGAATCCGGCGACGATGCCCTTTTGTTGCATCTGGAGCGCAAAGACTTTGAACGCGTACTGAAAGGCGCCATTATTTGCGATATCGCTGTGCCCTTGGCGCCGTTGGAGCAGGACGTCGATCCCAGTACCGACAGCGAGCAAATTTTAGGCGCGGTCCAGAACTTTACACAGCTTCGTATCCGTCAGCGCCTGGAAGAAACCCTGGAACTGCCCCTGCTGTCGGAGACCGCCCAGCGAATTATCAACTTGCGTGTGGACCCCGAAGCCGATATCAGTGATCTGGCGGAAGTGGTTGAGACCGACCCAAGTCTGTCGGCCCAAGTGGTCAGCTGGGCCGCGTCTCCGTACTATTCCGCGCCGGGAAAAATCCGCTCCGTTCAGGACGCGATCGTACGGGTGCTGGGATTCGATATGGTTCTCAACCTGGCCCTGGGCTTAGCCCTAGGGCGCACCCTGCACCTTCCCAAAGATGGCCCCAACGGCTACCAGAGCTATTGGCAGGAAGCGGTGTATACGGCCGCTACCATCGAGGGGTTGGTTACGGCGATTCCCCGGGAGGAGCGTCCTGATTTCGGTATGGCTTATTTAGGGGGGTTGCTGCACAGCTTTGGCTACCTGATTCTGGCGGAGGTGTTTCCTCCCTATTTCAGCCAGTATTGTCGCCTGGCCGAGGCCAACCCCCACGTGATGCCACAGACCATTGAGCGCCACCTGCTGGGGGTAACGCGCGACCAGTTGGCGGGCACGCTTATGTCCCTTTGGTCCATGCCCGAGGAAATTGTTCGGGGGCTGCGGCACCAGAATAACCCTGGCTATC
>Ga0209487_1004166_pt1 | contig 11192 bp, 9 predicted proteins | sample Poulit2012_FD_187524 | JGI IMG/M metagenome (GOLD analysis project Ga0209487, IMG submission 187524) | Agricultural soil microbial communities from Georgia to study Nitrogen management - Poultry litter 2012 (SPAdes) (version 2) | ecosystem: Environmental > Terrestrial > Soil > Agricultural land... | reverse complement strand
TGGTTACCTATTTTAATTGCTTTCACTCGTTCAATTGCTTTTTCCATGAATTTGTCATAGATTGATTCATGAATTAATGCACGTGAAGGAGCTGTACAAACTTCGCCCGAGTTCAGAGCGAATAATACGAAGCCTTCTACTGCTTTGTCTAAATAGTCATCATCCGCATCCATCACGTCTTCAAAGAAGATATTTGGTGATTTACCGCCAAGTTCTAATGTGACAGGAATGATATTTTTTGTTGCATACTCCATAATCGAACGTCCAACTGCTGTTGAACCAGTGAATGCAATTTTAGCAATTCGTGGACTTGACGCAAGTGGTTTACCTACATCTAAACCAGTACCTTGAACAATATTCAATACACCTTTTGGTAAAACATCTTCAAGTAATTCCATCAAAATAGAAATAGAAGCAGGTGTTTGTTCAGCTGGTTTCATTACGATACAGTTTCCCGCCGCTAAAGCTGGTGCAATTTTCCACGCTGCCATTAATATCGGGAAATTCCAAGGAATAATCTGACCAACTACACCCATTGGTTCATTATAGTGATAAGCTACTGTATCCCCATCAATTTCACTGATTCCACCTTCTTGGGCGCGAATAGCACCTGCGAAGTAGCGGAAGTGATCTATTGCTAAGGGCATATCTGCATTTAACGTTTCTCTTACTGCTTTACCATTATCCCAAGTATCTGCAACAGCAAGCATTTCTAAATTTTCTTCCATGCGATCCGCAATTGCATTTAATACTTTTGCCCTTTCAGCAACAGATGTCTTTCCCCACTCTTCTTTAGCTGTGTGAGCTGCATCAAGTGCCAAATCAACATCTTCTACTGTAGAGCTTGGAACAGTAGTAAATACTTTACCTGTTACTGGAGAAATAACATCCAGGTATTCACCTTTTACAGGTTTAACCCATTCTCCACCAATGAAATTTTGGTATTGTTCTTTAAAATGTACGAATGATCCTTCTGTATTTGGATTAGCATAAATCATATATATATAAGCCTCCTAAATATTCATGTTGCGAAATCAGCGTCAAAGTTCGACGCAATTACTATTATAGTAGTTTCTCACGCTTTTCTCAATCATTTGAACTTAAATGATAACGGAGGGTTTTTTCGATAATTAACATATAATTGCCAATTAATGGGCACTTGTCACATTTTTTATATTTTACATGCTTGAAAATTCATAATATTATTTAGAATTAATATTGAATAGAACATGGTGGGATACATACTGATTACAATTGCTTCAAATGAATTTCTACAAGCATTTTTTTAAATAAGTCTAGCATCATACCATGCTAGACTTAACAACATTTTTTCCTCTTTTTAAAAAACGGTAAAGTTTAAACCACTCACGAACAAAGTTGCGAGTGGTTCGGGTAGTTGATCAAATCCTCTTTATTACAGAATTTTTACAATGGAAATTGACTATGATACACATATCACGTATAGTGATTTTTAAATCAATTTAATTTGCTTGCAACAAGAGTCAATTTCATAATTACCTAAATCAGCTACGTCGCTACCACCTGTAGTTGGGAACGACTCAACTCAACTACAGGTGTAGTAGTGTAGCGATAAATCTGTATTATGAAATTGACTAACAAATGAAATAAAGTTAATTCATCTCACTTTTGCTTCTATTTAAACTTAGAATGAAAGGGAGTACATACAATGAAAAGAATAGGTATATTTTTATGCTTTGGGATACTTTTAGCAGCATTAACCGCTTGTGGTAGCTCAAAAGATGATGACGAAACTAATGCTTCCCCTACTAAAGGGGACACACTTGAAGTTTCCATTGAAGATGCCTCATACATATTATCTGGAAAAGATAGTGGAGAATCCATAAACGGAGAAGCTGAAGGCGGATTATTACAGATTGATCTACTAATAAAAAACACATCCGATACATCTATTGAAGTCTACCCTGATATGCACATTCAATTATACGATGGGGATCATCAAAAAGATCCAAGTAATGAAAGCAATCCTTCTCTTAACCTAGGATCAAGTTCGAATAATAATATTGGTTCAGGAAAGCAAAAAAACGTGAGTGTTTTATTTGATGTTGAAAAAGATACAGAATATGAAATTAACATCGCACCGATGCCTACAGACTATGAAATAGAACTAGAAGATATTACAATTCCTTTAGATACAAGTGAGTATAATGATAGTCTAGAAGCCTTGCACAATCCTGGGAAAGCCTTAGAAGCATATGTAGAGACAATTTATTTTGGCAAGAAGAATAAGAGTTTTGAAGAACTCGTCTCAGCCGATCAAAAAGGCCTTCAAAATGAAGCAAAAGACAAGTTTGAGGAAAGACTAAACATGGATGTCTCTATTGACATTTCTGATAAAGACATTAAAAGTTACTATGAAAGTTTCAAGAAAGCTAATGGTGATAAGGCTGAATTTGAAACGGAAGTAACAGGAAATGCCAATGGTAAAGCAATTGTAACGCTTGATTTTTCAGCCATCTCGTATGAAGATGTATATGATGAAATGAAGAAATATAAAGACGAACACCGTGACGAACATGATACATTTGATCGGGAAGAAGAAGACGAATATGCTTTATCCAATTTCGATTCTATTCTCGATGAATTAGAGGCAAAAAGCGGGAATAAGGAACTTGAAATCCGAATGAAAAAAGATGATGACAAATGGACAATTGACGATTCACAAATAAATTCTACCAATGACATCAGAAAAGTTTTTGCTGAAGGATATTTTAGGTAACGATATCGATATCTTGAAGGATTTAATAGAACCAAATAGAGTGAAGATAGAGATGAATAAAGAATTCTTATGAGCATTTGTTCATTACTTGCAAGCAACAATCAATGTATCCGAATAATTAATCACAAAGTATTTTAGGTGAAAATAAAGACTAAACATTATCTAACGGAATCAATTTCATAATTACAATAAATAGCCATGAGGTGGCGATAAATCCGTATTATGAAATTGATTAAACAAACAAGTTAATCTTTTTAAGGATAGGAAAAATTCCGGTAAATTCCCTAGATTCTTATATGAATAATCCCTCCTCATGTACCTTAGCGGGTATGTGAGGGATTATTTCTCTGTGCTCCCCTTCTGATAGAGTCAGTAAATTATACTTCGATACCCATGTTTGTACACATTTGAACTGCGCCTCACTGGACACTAAGTTATCCAAAGTCCTAAAAAAATAGTTTCTGGAGCCGAAATAACTACATATGGGAATCCTTTGGAGAATACCACACTTAAAAAACGCAAAAAAAAGGATAAAAGTAATCTGACTGTAATAAAGACTTCCACTTTTATAATTCTTCTAATTACCAGTGAAGTTAGTGATTTCTACACCTTTCTATGGAAAAAGGATCTGATTTTATTTTTTCAAACATTTCTCTATTACAATTATTTTACAAAGTGAATTGACTATGTTAAATAAATCACGTATAGTAATTTTTAGGCCAATTTGATTTGCTTGCTTCAAATGAAAAAGCGCAAATTCGGCTTACTATTATTTCTCTTTAAATATAAAATATAAGGGAGTACATACAATGAAAAGAATAGGAATTTTTTTATGCTTTGGTTTACTTTTATCAGTATTAACGGCTTGTGGTAGTTCAAAAGATGACGACGCTAATGCTTCTTCAACTAAAGGAGATTCACTTGAGGTTTCCATTGAAGATGCGTCATACGTACTATCTGGAAATGATAGTGGAGAGTCTATAGGAGACGAAGCAGATGGTGGATTATTACAAATTGATTTGGTAATTAAAAACACTTCTGATACATCGATTGACGTCTATCCTGAAATGCATATGCAATTATATGATGAAGATGACAATCAAATTGATCCTAGTCAAGAATACAATAACGCATTAGACATTGGATCTAACAGTACCAACAATAGTATTGGTTCAGGGAAACAAAAAACAGTGAGTGTTTTATTTAATGTAGAAAAAGATTCAGAATATGAAATAAATATCGCACCTATGCCGGCGGATTATGAAATCGAACTTGAAGATATTATAGTTCCTTTAGATACAAGCGAGTATAATGATAGTCTAGAAGTACTGCAGGATCCAGGTAAGGCATTGGAAGCATATGTGGAGACGATTTATTTTGGCAAGAAAAACAAAGATTTTGAAGAACTTGTCTCTGCTGACCAAAAAGCACTTCAAAATGAAGCGAAAGACAAGTTTGGTGAGAGATTAGAATTGGATATCTACTCCCTTGATCTTTCTGATAAAGACATTAAGAAGTATTATGAAGGCTTCAAAAGAGCTAATGGTGATAATGCTGAAATTGAAACAGAAGTGATTGGAAATGCGAATGGTAAAGCAATTGTAATAATTAATTATTCAGCAATCCCATATGATGACATATCTAAAGGCTTGAAAAAATACAAGGACGAACAACACGAGAAAAATGATTTATCATACGACCCTGAAGGGGAAGAGGAATATGCCTTATCTAAGTTTGATGAAGTACTCGATGATGTGTCCGCTAAAAGTGGGAATCAAGAAATTGAAGTTCATATGAAACAAGAAGATGGTACTTGGACAATTGACGATTCAGACTTTGATTCCACTGAGAATATTAGTAGAGTATTTGCTGAAGGATCTGTTAGGTAATAATCATGATTTCATTTTTTAAAGGATCTAATAGATGCTAAGAAAAGTCAGGCCACATAATCTAAGACGTACATTTGCGATGTTATTAATTGCTCAAAATGCACATGCTGAAATGTTCACCGAAAGATTAGGGACCCTGTACGGCCATGCCCTTCCTTTCGCCAATAAAGTAGCAAGTGGACATTCAATCATGTTGTAAATGTAAAATGATATGCTACCCTCTAGATGGATTGATAAAGAATATAATCCATTACATAGAGGGTAGCATTTTTATGTGAAAATTAGTTTGAATATACCGAACCTAATATCAAGGAAATTAACAACAGTCCCGTACCTTTCCATCCTAAAACAGCTACTAGGTCATCCGAAAAGACCCCTTCAATCATATATAAATTATTACCTATAACACCATGTTGCTATATGTAAGTTGCACGCTGTTCTTTATTAAGAGAATAAAGACTATTAACGCTGTTACAACATCGATGCCCAATGCCTTATAATTCTTGAATCATTTCCACTCTGTTACCAAAAGGATCTCTAAATTCAAAGCGATCAAAGCCAGGGATTGGAACTCCATCAATTGCTTGAATATCATGTTGCTCTAACACACTTTTCCAGTACGAAATATCATTTACCAAATAAGCTAGATGCGCCTTTGTTGCTAGCCTATCAAAACCATCTTCAGTGCCTACGTGAACGTCTTTATCCCCAACTTTAAGCCAAAATCCTCCACGGCCTTTGAGTGAATCTGGCTTTTCTATTTCTTCTAAGCCTAGCACAATACAATAAAACTGTTTCCCTTCCACTTCTGCCCCCTTCGGTATTGTAATCTGCGCATGGTGCAATCCAATAATCATACAAATCTCCCTCTATCTATTAATAGCTTTATTGTGATACTGTAAAAAAACCACCATAAAATGGGTCAATTTAGGAACATTATCTATTCTGGAAGGTAGCTAATAATTAAATAAATATTCACCTAAATAAATCCATCATATGTACATACCCCAAAAATATAATCCATACCAAAATTGGAATAGCTAAACTCTTGAGAGCATTATTCCATTTATAAATATGCTTCTTCATTAAAATATAATCCGTTATAAAAAATAAAATAGACGCTACTAAGCTATACCAAAGCAAAATTAAACCAAATAGCATGTGTAATGTTAATGCAAGATATATTTTCAAACCTTTTTTGTTCGTATAATGTGAGATTAAACGAGCTATATAATCACTTATTATGGAAGTGATTGTACCGTACAGTAAGATAACTGGAAAACTATACATCAAATATGTAGGAATTGCTATTATCAACTTCTGCACATATTCACCAATAGCACTAATACCTACACCAAATGGATCCGGCATAAACAAACCCAACAATATAGCAAATATGGAACCCGAAATTGAAGCGGAAATAACCTTTCTTGATAGTATAGAACTTATTTCATTCTTAAAATTCACCTTAAACTCCCCTTTGTCCTGGCCCTTCCCCTGTAAAATAGTCCTATTGTGGCACATACTTATTCTGTTACCGCGACCAATCTATTAATAATTTGAAATGACCTTATTCATTTTTACTTTCTAACTCTTCAATTCTTTCCTCTAATTTTTTAATCTGCTTCAATGTATGAAGTACGAGTCCTAATGCTATTGCACCGATAGTGAATGCAGGAAAAACAAGAAAAACAGACCACTCCATTCGGCTGACCTCCTTTTTATAGTTACTTAAAATTTACGTGATAATATACATAAATTAATAATAGACGACCTCATAACAATATCCAGTTAGTCCAATAAATCTTGTTAAACTATCTAGTCTGGTTGCCGAATACCCATATTATACAAATATTTTAACATGCCTAAAGTAACTAACTATTAATCAATAAATTAATTCTATACAGAAACGTGCATCACACACAAATGGAAGTCGTCTTAAACCTGATACTGACCACTAAAAAGAACGCTCATACATCAAACATATGAGCGTTTCTATTTCTATTATTTTTTTATCAACCAAACTCATTTGTCGTCTTATCGACCTTTAGTTTATCAGGTTAGAAGATGATTTTTGCTTTACCCACGAGATATAACACATCGAATTTTTAAAGCCCCGCTAATCTATTAAGATAGCCAGGTTTTAAATTAAAATGAGCAACCATCAAGCTAATTGCTGGTCAGCGAATTTTCGATACAAGGTATGGGACCCTAGTAATTGTTCATGAGTACCTTTACCAGTAATTTCTCCATCTTCAATAAAAATTATTTGATCAGCATGAACAATCGTAGAAAGCCGATGAGCAATCACAAAAGTAGTTCTACCTTTCATTAATTCCGTTAATGCCTTTTGCACGATAAATTCTGATTGGCTGTCCAAACTTGCGGTCGCTTCATCCATCATGAGCAGCTTAGGATCACGTAAAAAGGCTCTAGCAATCGCAATACGTTGTCTTTGACCTCCTGATAATTTCACACCACGTTCACCAACTTCGGTATCAAGTCCTTGAGCGAATTCTTGAATAAATTTGTCTGCGTAAGCCATTTTTGCAACTTCCCAAAGTCGCTCATCTGGAATATCTTCTGGCTGCTCCAAACCATAACATAAATTTTCTCGAATCGTTCCGACCATCATCGAGCTTTCCTGTGACACATAACCAATCTGACTACGCCACGCTTTCATGGACAAAGCCTTAATTGGAACGGTGCCAATCCGGATAGTGCCTGTAGTTGGTTCATAAAAGCGCTCCATTAAGCCAAACATTGTTGTTTTTCCACCACCACTTGGACCAGCGAATGCAATCATCTCACCTGGATTAGCGGAAAAAGAAACATCTTTAATAATAGGTTCATTTTTTTCATAGGCAAAAGAAACGTTTTCCACATGGATTGTTTGATCATCAATATTCTTCTCTACACCCTCTTGTCCTTCTTCCAACGGTTCTTGCAGTATGCTAACAATTCGTTCGGTCGCGCCTTTCGCTTTTTGCAATTGTGTAAAAAACATCGCAAATGTTGTCACTGGTACAATAATTTGAAATAAATAAAGCAAGAATGCAACGAGCGTACCTGTCGTCATATCTCCACTCGCCACACGCATGCCGCCATACGCAATAATAGCAACAATGACAAACATAATGACAAATTGCATCGTTGGAGCAATTAAAGCAAATATGCGTGCTTCTTTTAGTCCATATGTCAATAGGTTTCTAACACCTTGCTGTCCTTTTTGTTCCTCGGCTTGTTCTGCTGTAGAAGCCTTCATCAAACGAATATCCCCCAATGTTTGTTGCACATTGCCACTAAATACTGCTGTTTCATCTTGCAGACCACGCGATATTTTAGACATCCGTCGACCGAGCGGTAACATAATGGCAAGGGTCAATGGTACAGCTATCAGCATCATTAACGTCATTTTCCAATCCATAATAATTAATAAAGTAACTGCACCGATAATCGAGATAATTCCTGTAATAAACTCAGGAAAATGTTCTGAAATTAAGTCTTTCACAATATTTGTATCATTTACGACACGACTGACAATGTTTCCACTAGGTCTTTGGTCAAAAAATCGAACCGGCAGCCGTAATAATTTCAACCACATTTTGTCTCTCAAACTGGCGACTATTTTCTGCCCAACAGCTGTTAATAAATAAAGGGACAAACCGCTAATAATCGCTTGGAAAATAAAGGCAGCCCCAATAGCGATCAATAGTGGTGTACTTAGGGATGACATGGAAAATCCATCTACTAAATACTTCGTTAATAGCGGCACCACAAGCCCAGCTAATGTTGTTATCATGCTCATAATTAATCCAATCGTCAATGCTGCTTTTGGAATATTTGTTGATAAAATTAACGAAAAAAACGTTTTTAATCCTGATTGTTGCTTCTCTTTCATATTCATCTAACTCCTTTCATTTGCAGGTTGTTTCAAAAAAGTAATATAAAAGGTCGTTCCAGTTTCATCACTTTCCACTTGGATAGAAGCATCATGGAGAGTCAATATCTTTTTAACAATCGATAAGCCAAGACCACTTCCACTTTTATGCCGCATTCTCGCTTCATCTGCTTTATAAAATCGTTCAAACAAATGCATTTGTTCCTCTTTAGAAATACCAATCCCTGTATCTGCAATGATAACGGTGATATCTGTAGTTTCTTCAACGATGTTAATCGAGATTTTCCCTTCCGCTTCTGTAAATTTAATCGCATTGCTAATCAGGTTAAACCATACTTGATTCATCAGCTCCTCATCAGCAGTAAGCCAAGTTTGTTCCATATGAAGTTTCATATCGATTTTCTTTTTTTGCCACTGTGGTTCACAAGCTAGCACCGTATGTTGCAACTGTTGATCTAAACGATAGGTTTTTAATGTGAAATCATGATTTTCCGCTTCTAAATACGTCAATTTTAAAAGATTATCACTAATGTTTGATAGTCGTTGGCTTTCCGTTTCAATAATAGTTAAATAACGCTCTCGTTCCCTCTTCGTTAATTGTTCATTTTTTAAAGCACGAGCAAATCCACTAATGGATGTTAGTGGTGATTGAATTTCATGAGATACATTAGAAATAAATTCCTGACGCATTTCTTCCACTTGACCCAAATCTTTTGCCATCTCATTAATATGGTCTACAATTCGACCAAAATGATTATTCGGATTATCATGTCCCTCCATTTTTTCAATATTAATATTAAAATCACCCGTTGCTATTTGTTTGATCGCATCTGTAATGGATTGAAAAAACAGTTCATGTCGCTGCACCATTTTTTTATTAAAAAGCGAGATAATAAACACCATAAAGAAAAATAACAATATACCTACAATAGACGTAATGATTTGTTGAAGCCATCTATGAACGTCTACATCCAAGCTGTGATATACATAATCCATCAAAAAGTAGGCCACTGACCAGAACACAGATAAGATGATCAGCCAGAGACAAACCATGCCTATTCGCATTAATGGCATTTTCCATCGCTTGTTCATGAAAACTTCTCCAATCGATATCCTAACCCATGCACTGTTTTTATTTGAAACGTGTCTTTTTCTTGTTTGAATCTAGTCCGTAATCGTTTGATATGCACATCAACCGTGCGTTCATCCCCCTCATAATCAAAACCCCAAATCTTTTCGATTAATTGCTCTCGAGTAAACGTTTGATTCGGATAACTTGCAAGCAAGAATAATAGTTCAAATTCTTTCAATGGAAGTATATTGCTTTCTCCAACTAGAATGACTTCATATGTTTTCTTATTTAATGTTAAAGAGCCTAGTTGAATCGTTTGGGACAAGGAGATCTGATATCGTTTCAACAATGCTTTGACCCGCGCAACTAACTCCAACGGTTCAAAAGGCTTCACTAAATAATCGTCTGTACCCATATCAAAACCTTTTAATTTTTCCCTTGTTTCTCTTTTTGCAGTCAGCATTAAAACGGGAAAATCATAAACAGCTCTTAATTCCTGACACAGTTCCCAGCCATCCATATTCGGCATCATAATATCCAAAATCACCATATCAACATGGACCGTTTCTAGCTTTTCTAATGCCTTTTCTCCATCGGAAGCTTCATATACTACAAACCCTTCGTTCACGAGCAATACATGGACCAATTCGCGAATATGCGGATCATCATCCACTATAAGTATTTTAGCCATATTTTTCAGTCCTTTTTATAAAAATACTTTCTGTGCTATACGTTTCTTAAAGCATACAATATATGTGCTATTCGAACGACTTTTAATTACTCATTTCCTTTTCCTGCAAACAGAGTATATCCAAAAGTTATGAACTCATTATGAATAAATAAATCTTGTTTTTTTAATGACAAGGTCTCTGCAGTAGTGCAGAAGGCTAATAATGATATTATTAGCCTTCCGCACTGTTTAAATTTCCGCTTCTAAAGTTTCTTCTCCTCGTATTTTAATCAATTTCATCATTACAAAATCAGCCATGACGCTACAATATGTAGTTAAGAACGTTTCAACGAAACTACATATTATAGCGTTGTGGCGATAAATCCGTATGATGAAATTAATTCATCTATAAGGAAATTAAAAAATGGCTATTCTCAGAAAGTAGAATAGCCACATTGTGCAAAAAGATTGCCTTTTTTCTATTTATTTTTAACAGATAAGTAGATCTTCTACTTTCCTATAATTTAAATTGACGAACAAGTCCGTTGAGATCTTCAGCTAATTTGGCTAAATCAGTAGAGCTATAGGCTACATCTTCCATCGCACTGCTTGCTTGCTGGGATGAAGCACTTGTTTGTTCTACTCCAGCAGCGGATTGTTCAGATGCTGCCGCAATTTCTTGGATAGAGCCGTTCATTTCCTGGGTACTCGCGGCAATGTCAGCTAAGTTATTTGAAACTCTCTTAATGTTATCGACCATTTCCGTTACAGATGAACTAATTCCATTAAACGTTTCACCTGTTGTAACGATTTGACTTGTTCCTTCTTCTACTTCTTTATAGCTTTCTTGTAAGGATGCTGCAACAGAACTTGATTCACTCTGAATATTATTTACTATATCT
>Ga0209487_1004165_pt1 | contig 11192 bp, 9 predicted proteins | sample Poulit2012_FD_187524 | JGI IMG/M metagenome (GOLD analysis project Ga0209487, IMG submission 187524) | Agricultural soil microbial communities from Georgia to study Nitrogen management - Poultry litter 2012 (SPAdes) (version 2) | ecosystem: Environmental > Terrestrial > Soil > Agricultural land... | reverse complement strand
ACTTATAGATATTGAATCACTACCAAAAAAGTAATTGTTCAGCTGCTTAAAGATCGCCATTTGTCTTCCCCCGTCTCATCCTTATTATATTTGCATTATGCTTTTATATTCTTTGATATATCAGTTTATCATCTTTGCTCCGCTAGGGAACGTGTGTTCTTATATCTATTCTACATCATTTATTTACGTTTGTATAGTCTTTTATGAAATCTTTTTTATTTAAATATTAGGGTGATTTAAAAACCAAGCAGCGCTGATCATAAGTATATGTTCTATGTATTGTTCTAATGCCATTAAAATTTAATTCCTCAACTCTGTGCCTTTAGCTCTAATATAACATAACTCACGAAAAAATACTACATATTGATTTTTGTCAACTGACAACATCAATATGTAGTAAGTTTAAATTATATTGTTTTATCTTATTATCAAAACGACTTTATAAATAAATCGAAATTGTTCGAACAGCCCCACTTCCTACAACCTCTGATCAAACAACCACTCAAAAACATCCACATACCGACTATCCAAACTGCCCGCAATCGGCACAATATCCCACCCATCTTCAACGATTTTATTATAAAGAACCGCCGCCTCAACCTCATGTGCTACATGCGGTTCCAAAGGAGGATTCTGCTCCTTTTGCTCAAATTGATTATAAGGCCACACAAAACATCTGTTACTGTCAAACAACGAAGCTCGCCCATTATTCATATTTGGTAAAATATCCTCTATAAAGTTACTCAGATTAATCTGATATGACTCATCATCATAAGAATTGACGAACAACCAATAAGCCAACTCTGCATGAGCTTCATCAACAGTCGGATCAGGAGTCCCAGACCGTGCAACCATAGGCACACCAGTCGCAAAAAAGCCAGGATACGCAGTAAGCAATTTGTTCGTATACCCAGACCCCGTTGAAAAGCCTGCAACATAAATACGACTCGGATCAACCAAACCCTGCTCAACTAAATCATCAATACAAGCTTTAACATCCGCTGTATCCGGCGTATCCACAAAACTATAAGAAATATTCAATATATGGCTCTGAAAGCCCTCAGGATGTTCAGCCATTTTCTTCATCAACGCAACCGAACCATTAGTGGACCTCATTGCTGCCTTCTGATCAATCGCCGCATTTCCACCACCGCGCCCACCACCGTGAGTGTAGACAAACAACGGCATCCCTCTAAAAACCTCATCATCCATACCCTTATGAAGATAAAGCGAGTAATTAAGCGTCCCAAGATTCCCTACTTCAAACTGATCAAGAACCCCATTCACAACTTTCCCCTGTTCAAAAACCACATAATCAAGCCGACGCCCACCCGTCAAAACAAGCGCCTCATTTTGAGTAATCGTATAATTTTGCAACGTCGAATTACTCTGACCATCCAGCGTCGTCATCCCACCTGTCTCCGTATAGAACTCAAATTCAACGACGATATAACGACCACTTTCCAATCCAACCCTGTAATCCGGCGAATTTTCCACCACACCAAGATACCCACGAACAGTCGGTTCATCATTCGCATAGACCCGCGCAATTTTACGCGTCCCTTCAACCGCCAAAGCCAGCCCATCCAAGGTCGTATTCTTAAACGACACCGTAAACATCTCAGAATTCAAATCAGAAGCCGTAATCGCTTGCCCCTCACCCAAATCAATGATCACCGCCGTCGTATACTCACCCTTCGCAAAATTGTCATTCCATACGATAAAATTAAGCAACTCCGCATCCGGATCATTTTTAAACGTTACGGACAACGTATGATTAGCGCTCACATTTTCAAGCGTATATGTATTATCCTCCGTCACACTGACCTCTACACCATCCAGCAACACACGATCAAGAACCTGCCCACTTTCCGGCACAAACTCAAACGTCCTTGCTTCTCCCCCAGCTACTCTAAAAACATTCCCAGGCACAGCAGGCGATACACGACCACCTAAACCAGACGAAACAAGAACAGAAAACCGCTCATCCACCACATCAGCCTCAATCAACCTTAACGAATCCTCAAACGACTCGTGCCCTAGAAAAGCCGCATCCGGCTCACCAAAAGCAGAAACCACCTCATAACGATCATTACCAGCTGAAGATGAATTATTGAGATAAACCTCAAAAGTCAACAACCCATTCTCAAAAGTCACATCACCCTTAGGTAGCCTCACCTCTACGACATACCCACTATCCGTAAGCTCAGACCACCCAGCCCTGCCCTCCGCATTCAGACCTGACCACACCCCAGTAGCACTGATACGCCACTGATTAAACCCCCGACTACCCGGCCCCACATAAAACTCCACACTATCATACGCATGATCAGAAATGGCACTCGTATAAACATCCTCATCCTCCACTACCACACGAACATACAGATAATCCTCATCCCAAAGAACCCTCAAACGCCCCACAGCCCCAGGCCTAGAATCATCCGGATTATTACTCCGATCAATCTCATACTCAACTGTTTGCATCCATAACGGATCATTCGCCCCAAGCTCAGGCGTCCCATAAACCGCAGTCGCTCTCTCATTCCCCATAGACATAGATAACACCCTCCCACTTCTTATTTCACGAACAATAAAACCTAAATCCATTCTATAACAACCCCGATTAAATTGAAACGACAGACCGCTCACAACCACCACAACCCCAAGACCCTTCTGTGAAAAACTCCCACGCCTTATTGTGAAGGCACTGCCTGAATCGCAACCCCAACCAAGTCCCTATAAAGAAAGAACGCTGAGACCATGTTCAGCAGTGACAATCAGCATCAGATCAATACCTGGATACATCGTTTTTAAAGAGCCACTTCGTCGTTGATAATTGAACCACAGAAAACGATTCTTATAGAACCAGATGAATTACACCTTTTAAAAGACTTGATGAGTTTGAAGAAAAGTATGATGGACAAACACATTATAAAGCGTATAAGTCCCTGGCTGTAGCTCTGCTTAAAAGTGCATTCATCTTACTACCATATATCTCGAGTGGAGCCAGAGACTTCACCTTATATTCACTGGAAAAGTGTTCAGTTATAATCGGTCTTTCTTCTGCTTCAATAACGTGGGACCGTAATGAGTAATTGACTTCAATCATGATATTATCCTTATTCCCGCTGGCTCCCATGTAATCATAGACCCATGAGTCCAGGCTATGAGGATTCTTCGACTTAGGATTTTTTGAATAGCCCTTCCGGTACCATCAATTTCCATTCACTGTTATAGAAGCTGTCGCCCTTCGCTTCACTCACAAGGTACCGTCTGCTTTTTCCTATTTGACCTTTACAATATTCTATGAACTCCTTCGATACCTGCATCTTTTTTCGATAATGATCAAGGAGATATCCTACCCGTTGATATAGACCCTTGGTATTGTATATATCAAGATACCGCTTCAGTTTCTTTTCATACAAGTAGTGGATTCCTTCCAGACAATTCATCAATTCTTCAAACCCACCTATTTTTTGAAATCCCTTATGCTGTCAACGACTGTTCGTTCCATATCAGTTATTCTGACCCCGGTAGTATTCTTTGCTTCCAAAACCCCCTCGCTCATCCTAGATGCTACGTATTTATAAGTTACATGATCATATTCAAAATGATTGAACTTTGTTTCAGATGACACATACACTTCATAGAACACTTGATTTGCCAACCCATAGTATTCAAAAGCACTGTGATGAGAGATATACGCTGTGTCGGTTATGGCGCAAGCGATTTGATAACGTGTTGCTACAAGCTGCCCTGTTGCAGGATTTACAACAGAATAGATATTCTTTCTGACCTTCCTAACCCTTTCCTTTTTCATCAAACGATTTAGCTGAGTATATGCTGTCTTCTCATTACCTTCAAATTTCTTCACATCTTTGATTGTAAAAACCGGTAATTTCGCCAGTTCTGTCAACACATCCTCTTATCTCACTATCTTTTTAATTTTGTCATGATTTTCTTCATTATTGAAGAATAACCTTCCATTTATAAAAATATGCATCAAGCTAACATTTTGATAGGTAAGTGGCAAATAACCCACACCTGAATAATAGGTGTGGGCTATATAACGGTTACTTTTAAAATGGAGCAAATACATTATATATATCTTTTTCTTCATAACATTGATGATGTTTTACATAAAAATAAGAACGTCCCGCGTACAACACGATGATTACTTTGATTCAGTGGTCAAAAGCCTTAAGCCCTTTTCGTCAAAAATTCCCCGGCTTCATTCTATCGCCAATCTCATAATATACCTCCCGGCCACACGAGCATAAAACAATTGAGCACCAATCTTGTTAAACAAAAAAGACTAAACTAGCAGCTCAGCCAAACAAAAAGGACACATTCGGCGTCCCTAATTTACTAATCCTTATGATAATAGTCCATATACCATTCAATAAACTTCTTAATCCCTTCATCGATTGTTGTCGTTGGTTTTAACTCTATGGCTTCGGTTAAATCGTCAATGTCAGCATAGGTTGCTTTAACATCCCAGGTTGCATAGATAAAAATTCTTTCTTAGCTTCAATACCTAAATGCTTTTCAATCGTTTGAATAAAATCCATTAACTTCACGGGTTAATTGTTACCAATGTTATAAACTTTATATGGTGCATGGCTTGCACTCGGCATTGGATTTTTCCGGTCAAAATTTAGATTCATCTTTGGTGTTTGATCAAGTAACTGAACAAAACTGTACAAGCTTATCGTTTGATAACTGACTACTTTAGTTTAGCAGTCACAAAATTAAAACACATAATATTCAACCAAAATGCTATATTTAAATAAATTTATTCGTTTTTATGTAATTATTTTTATACATTTTCAAGTTAACATTTACACATTTTTTTTGTTTTTTCAAATATGATTAGATCAATGATGTCAGTTAGTAAGTCCAGTCTCCTTTTTTCTTTTGTAAATTCATTATATACAAATATAAAAGATATTATGACCATTAAAGCTACCGCAAATATACGTAGGATCATCTCAAATTGTCCAAACATATTATTATTTGTGTTTATAGATAGTAGGTTATTATTAATCCAATTAAAAATATCAACATTAATATATAATCCTACACTTAATAGCACAGTCATAAATGTGTAAATAATTTTATCCCAAAAAATATTTAATAAATTATGCTTTCTTTGGTGATCAAGGTATTTTTTAATTAAATGGTAATTATATACATTGTCTCCAACATCCATTAATATATTTTCCTTTATGTTTTTTAAGTTGTCAATTACATGCTTTTTCTGTTTTCCGCCTAACCATTTATACATTAATATGTTATGACCATAATCATTTGCTATCCACTCGTAAAGAGGTGAATTATTACTTTTTTTTATACTTTTTTCTAAAATAATTATTTCACGGCGATTTGAATAAACACCTATAAAGCGAGTATACTTAATAAGTGAATATATAATAAACAGCATAGAGAATATATTTGATATTTCTTTTGAGTAATTGGGAATTAGAAGACTTAAAAGTGCAGATATAAAAATAAAGATTGCAAATACTAAGAAATATTTCATTAACCCTATTATATTTTTTGTTAGAAATCCCCCTTTATTTATCTTTTCTTTTTTGTTTTTTTCATTGTAAATATACTTCTCATAAAACAATCTCCGATCTATTTTTATAGTATAACTTGAATTATTGCTGCTAAATTTACTTATTATCCATATTTTTGACCCTCCATTGCCCATTATAGTAGATACATTTTAGCTATCAAGTCAAGCTGAACACTTTACGCTCATGAATATTAAATAGTCTTTTCCTCTTTAATCTTCTTAAAGTTTAATTTATCCGAGAAAAATTCCTTTTATGATGCAAGTAGAATTTCTCAGTAACAAACACTCACTGAATTAGGCCTGTAATCACAATACATAGTTTGACTAGGTAATGTTTTTATAGAAGTTTTATTAAAACAGTTCTCTGTCAAGAATTCGGACAAGTTAAATTTGGAAATTTCATAATTTCATCGTTTAACTTGCAAAAGTATCTGACTAATCATGGGGAGAAACTATTCCACAAAAATCATGGATTCTCACTGTATTATAAAGTGCCTCAATGTACTCAAGAACGAGTTCATGTGCATGGTCTAGATTTTTAATGATAGAGCGATGTAATCACTCATGCTTAATTAATGCGTGAAAGGGATTCGATACATGCACTATCCCAAGGATTTGATTTATTGAAGTATCTGCGAATATACTGACCCGCAGGTGTCGCTTCAGAATAACTTTTAGAAACAAATTAGCGACCGGGATCACTATGAATAATGACTGACTTACTGCTTTTTTATTGATATTTCACTTGTTCAATAGCTTTAAGAACGTGTTCAGTTTCTAAGCTTTTAGACACAAACCAACCAATGATTCTTCTAGAAAATAGATCCAAAACACTTGTCAAATAAGCAAACCCATATAGCGTGTAGATATACGTTATATCCGTGACCCAAATGGTATTAAGAGTTGCTGGATAAAAGTCACGATTCAGTACATTTTTTAGCTTGGCATCAAAGTCAGGATCATTTGTTGTACGAATATATGGTCACGTCAAAATGGCTTTATTCCCTTTTTCACGCATGTAATTGCCAACTGTTTTTCTGTTATTCCATAAGCTCTAGATCTCAATATAGCAGTAATTTTAGGTGCTCCATTGATCTGATGGGATTCATTGTAATTCTTGATTATTTCTACTTTTATTTTTTCTTGTTCAGATAGCTCCCTCTTTTTCCAACTGTAATAACCAGATGAAAAAATGCCTAATCGTTTGAGCACACTGTTAACAGAAACCTTGCGTTTCTTCAATACATCACATCGTGTGTCTCTCTATAAATTGATTCTGTTACTTGCTCATTATGCCCATGGCCTTTTTAAAATGTCTAAAGCCTCTTGTGAATCACGAAGTCCCGTCTTCAACCGCTCGATTTCTTTCTCGGCATCAGAGCTATAATTTCCAGAACCTCTGTGCTGAACAACACCATGATTCTTTTTGGCATCGACTACCCATTTAGCTCACGTTGATTGCCCAGATTTTAAGACACCTGATGCATCAACTAAACTCTTATCTGATGTATGATAATAATTGACGGCATCTTGTTTAAACTCGGCACTGTAATGTATGTTGCATTTTGTCATTGGACTATTCCTCCTAGTTAATTTCATTATAACAAACTAAGAGATTCCTCTATTTCCGTTGTCCTAAATAAATTCTAGCATCATGTTGGGTCTATTTTGTAGCACGAGTGAGTGAATCATAAAGATGGCTTTATTGAATTAAAAGGATCGCCTATAATCGCATTATAGCCTATAGGTAAGTCGTGTTCGGACAATAGGAGTGCTACCCTTTTAAACGACAAAACAAACAAAAAGAAACTTGATTTATATCCATATTCTTTATGTCTAATTTCTTGATATAGCTCCAAATTACGGGAAATTATGAAAATCTACTGTTGTATAGCTCTTTTATTTCCGTTTATATCTCTAACTTTAACATATCTACTTTGTCTACCAATGTTGCCCTATCCCACAAAATAACATCATTTGAAGTTGATAATTCTTTAGCAGATTCAGTGAAATAATTATTTGTTACGACAATACCCTTATCTAGATTATAATGTTTTATTCCAGCAACAACTTCTTGAATTGCACTATTTGATACAGGTTTAGAATATAACTTCGTTTGTATACCGTATGCATTACCGTCCTTTTTAGCAATAACATCTATTCCTTGATCTCCTGATGTTTTCGTAATTTCAACATCATATCCGAGCTTGCTGAATATTCTTCCTACAATATGTTCAAAATGATAACCTGTCATTAAATCAATATCATTAATATTTAAGACAGAAATATCTTCATTTTTTTCATTTAAGAGCATTTGTTCAAAATTATGAAGATCATCCTTTTCTTTAATTAATCGATATAATTCCTCTACATTTGCATAAGCTTTTAAAAAATTATTAGTGTTTATATAATCTCCTTCCATTAAATAATAAACAAACATAGAAAAGTTTTTCTGATTATTTAAACCCACAAGTCCACTATTAATTAGTTTATTTAACATATCATTTATTTCACTGAATTTGTTAATAAAATGACCATACTCTTGTTTAAATTGTTGAGAAAGAACACCCTGATTAATTCTCCTGAGAAAATCCCATAAAGCTACTTGAGCTTCTCTCTCTTCTAATTCAAGAGTGGAATATCTATTATATAGGTGCATAAACTTTCTATATTCTCCATCTCTATAATTAAATAATAGATCCATATTCACTTTATCTTCAAATCCTTCAATAGTTGGACCAAAAATATAATGTCCTGTATCCTTAATATTTAGAGTGAAGAAACTTATGGGACTAAAGAATAGTAAATTACGCTCAAAAACTATCTGATCAAATGGGTTAATATAAACTGATTGATCTGTTTTCAGAATAAAATTTTCAGCTAACTTTACAAGTTCTTCATTCTGGAGCAACTTAATGTTTTTCTCCTTGATACTTTCGGCAAATTGATTCATGAGTTTTTTATTCCTGCTATTTAACTTTTCAAAATGATCACCAATAACTTTTAATTTTTTAGGCTCATGTGAAGTTATAGAGGTACGGAAACTTCCAGTTTGATCAAAAATTCTAATTGTTTTATTTTTTATCATTTTAATGCTATATATTTCCGTTTTTAAAATTATGTTTTCTATAATAGAGTCTGACTTAAAAATTAACTGATTATCCTCTAATATCAATGTTACATAACTAACATCATCACTTCCTTCAAATATCCATGGAATGTTATAAATAACATTGCCTTGTATTTCCCTTTCAACCTGTGTGTCTGGTTCATCATTCCTGTTAATACTTGGCTTTTTCTGAACTTTTCTAACGATTTCATTTTGCTCCTCTACTATAGGCTTATTATTTTCAGCCTGCTTATTTAAATATCTAGATAACAATATTAAAACAATAAATACAAAAACTATTGTTGAAAGAAACCATCCCATTTTACCCCTCTTTTCTCAATTATTATTTCATTTAACCACTTTTAATCCTGTATACCTGATACTCTTGTTCATTTTTTTCTATTAAACTTAATTTATCGTCAAATAGCTTTCACCTTAACCCTTCTCCCCAAGCAACCCCTTAGCTTTTCCAAGTCATTCTTTGATTTTGGCAGTACTTTTGTAGTAAATGCAACGGGTTATTTCCGTTTAATAATGTTATTGTTTTTGATTTTGCAAATTCATACATATTTGGGTTATAACCTACAGATGAAACTAATTTTTCTTTAGTAGCGCCTTCATTCATTACTGTTACATATAGATCTCGTAGACCAGATACACCTACAACATTTATGAATCTTTTAACTTGAATAATAATTTTCTCTCCTTGAATTGGATCAGGATCAAATGCAATTGCATATACACCACCATATCTGCTAGCGCTCGTAATTTTACCTTTACATCAATTTGATTAAATTCTTTTTCAAAACGTTCACGAATGAGTTGCTACAAATCTTGCTAACCCTTAGCTACTAGATTATTTGTTCCATCTTGCGTATCAACTGCATCATATACAGAACTAAATCGCAGATTATTGCGAGCTAATTTAATAATTACCGCTATTGGATTAAGACTAGATAATTTACTACTGCCTCCTTTTAATTTCTAAAAAAAACAATTAGGATTAACTTTTAATAAGTTAATGTCCATAAATTCCATTTTTATTGCTTGTACCGATATTCTATATGCGTTAACATCATTACTAGTTGCTTTATCAACCGAGTTTACTCACGAAATTTATCGAGATACACTGAATTTTCAGGACTATTCTCGATTAGCTGCAACTTGATCTGAGCCCGCTTGCACTTCACTTCTAATTAAATCTCCCATTTCGTTATCTTCAATCTTCCACTTATGGTCACCTAGCATCATATTGAAATGAGACTCATGACCAGAGTTTACAAAAATTTTCCTAAATACATTAAAGTAAGCCCGATTTGATTCTTCACTGCTATCCACATATAGATCATCATTTACATGGTGGGAACCATCATTAACCCATGATAGTAATGAACTACACAAAACTTTATCCTCACTCGGGAATTCTTCCACTATATTGTAGATGTTTATATTCCCAAAGAATTTAAAATAATTTTCTAAAATCCTTCTCATTATGTTTGGTATTGTTATAGATTTCTGATTCTCTTTTAATTCCTTCCACAATAATTCATAAGAATTCTTAATGGGATTATCTTCATATTCTCTAATCCTTGATACATCATTTATTTTTGTAAGAATCCAATATGTTTCATCACTTTGCTTTTGATTTCTCTTATCTCTATTAAAAGATATTTCTTTGTGAAAATAGACATTATGAGTTAAAATTATCAGTTGCTTAAATAACGAATCTTCTTTTCTAATCTCTTGCTTCAAATTATTAATTAAGTGGCTAACAATAAATAAAACATTACTGTCAAGACTCGATACCGGATCATCTATAACAATTACTCTTTTCGTATTTAATTTATCTTGTTGATTACTTCCTTTAATAAGTTGATGAAAATACAAGAAGGTGATGAACGTCATCTCCCCTTCGCTTAATGTTTCATTTACATCTACTCCGTCTCCTCGTATAACTTTATAATTACCTTTTTCATTCGATTCAGCTAATTCAAAGTTTGTAAAACCAAAGGATTTAAGTATTTTGTTTATCTCATTAATAGAGGGAAGCACACTCGTCAATTTATTTTGAAGAACAATAACCTCTCTCTGCAATTTATCCATGCGAATACCTAGCTTCCTCTTGCTACTTTTCATGCCAGCTAAAGTTTTCTTTTCTTTTTCTGACTCATCAAAATAACTGGTGTAATTGCTTTTATTTTCTTCAATAATAAACCGCCAAATATCTTTTTTTAATCGAGATTCTTCAACAGCTATATTGTTGATCATTTGATTGTGCTGGGTTGTTTTTTCGTTAGCTCGTTTAATTTCTTCGCGAACATCTTCAATATAATGGCTAATTGAACTTAGCTGTATGGTGCTAGTATAGTTTCATGGACACATCTAAGTTAAATTAGATACAATCAATTTAAGGAGGATGTGTCACAATGAGTAAAGGAAAAAAGCGTAAACGATACAACGATGATTTCAAAATGACGATGGTTGATCTTTATCATTCTGGAA
>Ga0209487_1004164_pt1 | contig 11194 bp, 16 predicted proteins | sample Poulit2012_FD_187524 | JGI IMG/M metagenome (GOLD analysis project Ga0209487, IMG submission 187524) | Agricultural soil microbial communities from Georgia to study Nitrogen management - Poultry litter 2012 (SPAdes) (version 2) | ecosystem: Environmental > Terrestrial > Soil > Agricultural land... | reverse complement strand
CCGCCTCGATCGCCTCCGGGTAGCGTTCCTCGGCCAGGTGCAGCCGGGCGATGGCGTTCCAGGTGAAGCCGCGCCGCTCCATCGTGTCGGTCACCTCCCGGGCCACGGTGACCATGCCGCCGGCGAGCAGCACCTCCACCAGGGTGGTGGTCAGCAGCGCCTCCATCAGCGACCCGCGGCGGATGTAGCGCAGCGCCGAGCGGACCACGTTCGCCTGCCGGATCACCTCCTCGGTGCTGCCGGTGTGCATCACGTGCAGGGACCGCACGAACACCGACAGCGCCCACAGCTCGTCCCGGTGCCGGGACTCGGCCAGCGCCTCCACCGCAGCGGCCGCCTCCGGTCGGGCGGCGTCCACCAGCGCCAGCGCCCGGGCGGACAGGGCCACCATGGCGATCGCGTCCACGGTGCCCTCCTGCTGCACCCGCGCGAGCCACTCCTCCACCCCGGGCTCGTCCAGCCAGCGCAGCGCCTGGTCGGGTTCCCCCTGCAGCGCGTGCACCAGCGCCAGACCGGCGGCGCCGAGGTAGCTCTCGGTCTCCCCGTCGGTCATCATCGCCCACGCCCGGGCCTGGGAGAAGGCGTACATCGCCGTGTCCAGGTCGCCCATCAGCAGGCAGGCGGCGCCCCACTGCATCAGCAGCAGCAGCTCGTCATCACCAGCGTCCACCCGTTCGGTGCGGTGCGCGGCGATCTCGGCGTTGAAGCTGGCCGACTCCACCCCTGCCCAGCCGGGTTTCGCCGTGGGGCTGGCCACCTCGGACAGGTACCGGGTGGCCACCCGCAGCCGCACGTCCTCGGCGATCATCGGCGCGGGGAACATCTGCGCGGCCTGCACGAGCGCGCGCGGGGAGCTGGTCAGCAGCGCACCCCACTCGTTCTGGATCACGTCCAGGGCCACGGTCCACTCCCCCGCGTGCACTGCGTGCACCAGCGCCTGGGCCGGGTCGTGCCGGCTGGTGGCCAGGCGCATCAGCTCCTGGTGCACCTGCAGCTCCACCTCCGGCCGGGTCTCCCGCATCACCCGGATCAGGGCGTTGCGGATCGCCGGTGGGTAGGAGTAGGACTGGCCCTCGATGGTGCGGCGTTCGCTGAGCAGCCCGGCCGCCCGAATGTTGCGCAGCATCCGCACCGTGTTCCCCTCGGGGGCGATCACCCGCGCGGTCTCGATGTCGAACTGCTCCGGGATGGCGGTGCGCAGCAGGAAGCCGCGCACGTTCTCGAACCGCAGGTCCCGCACCATGGCGGCGATGTAGTTGTCCGCCAGGGTGACCTCACCGGTGCTGCGCCCACCGCTGGCGGCGGCCCGCTGCATCCCGGCCCGGATCGCCGAGGGCCAGCCGCCCAGCTCCACCACGATCCGCTCGGCCCGGTCCCGGGTCATCGTCACGCCCATCCGGCCGGCGAGCGCATGCACCATCTCGCCGGTCATCCGCAGCTCGTCCGGGCCGATCACCAGCGTCTCCACCGACAGCGACCCCACCGTCTCCAGTGCGCGCAGGGTGCGCCCGGCGGCCACCAGGAAGAGCTGGTCGTTCTGCCGGATCAGGTCCACCAGGGTGTCGTCGATGCTGGCGGCACCGTGCCGCAGGCCTGCCTCGTGGAAGTCGTCGATGATCACCAGCAGCGGTTCCCGCCGGTGCGCCAGCCAGGTGGTCACCTCTCGTTCGGCCTCGGCAGCCGTCGACGGCGTAGCCGCCAGCTGGTCATCCACCCTCGCCAGCGCTTCGCGCAGCTGGGCCCAGAAGCCCTCCTGCTCGTTGCAGTCGATGGTCAGCGTGGTGTACACGGTCTCCGGGAGCCCTTCGGCCTGACGCAGCCAGGTCACCACCGCCGAGGTCTTGCCGTAGCCGCGCGGGCCGCGCAGGATGCTCAGCGGGTGCAGCTGGGCCAGCGACTGCACCAGGTGGTCGGCGATCCCGCTCTCCTGGGGTATCCGCGGCAGTCCGGAGAGCGACCGAAACATGCTCTTCATCGTCAGCCCAAGAGTGGTGACGCCGGCTGCGCACCTGCAGCAGGCCCCACCTCACACGGCACGACGAACTTAGGAATGGCCGACTGCCCTTCACTCATGTGGCCACGACCGCATGGCACACTGACCCGATCAGTCCTGAGCCTACCGCGCGCCGTTGCCCCCTGCTACGAAATCGGCCACCTGATCAGTGCCGGAACAGTCCTGCTCAGTGCCGGAAGAGTCCTGTTCAGTCCAGCGGGGCTACCTGCACATCGTGGGCGGCCAGGCCCGCTGCTCCACCGTCCCGGGCGGTGAGCACCCAGATGCCATCGGCATGCACGGCGACCGTGTGCTCGACGTGCGCTGCCCGGGAGCCGTCGGCGCTGACCACGGTCCAGCCGTCGTCCAGCGTGCTGGTGGCCTCCCCACCGCGGGTGAGCATCGGCTCCACCGCCACGCACAGGCCCGGGCGCAGCACCGGACCGCGCCGTCGGCGTGCGTAGTTGTGCACGTCCGGCTCCTGGTGCATGGCGGTGCCGATGCCGTGGCCGGTGTACTCCCGCACGATCCCGTAACCATCGGCGGCGTCCTCCACCGCAGCACCGACGTCCCCGAGCCACTTGCCGGTGGCCAGGGCGGCGATCCCGGCCCACATGGCCTTCTCGGTGGTGCCCGCCAGCGCCTCGTCGGCCGGGTCGGTGCCCGCCTCGGCGGGAACCACCACGGTGAAGGCGGCATCACCGTGCCAACCGTCCACCACGGCACCGGCGTCCACGGAGACCACGTCCCCAGGCTGGATCACCCGGGCACCGGGGATGCCGTGCACGATCTCGGAGTTCACCGACACGCACAGCCGCCCGGGGAACCCGTGGTAGCCGAGGAAGTTGGAGGTGGCCCCGGCCGCCTGCAGCACCTGTGCGGCGACCTGGTCCAGCTCACCGGTGGTCACCCCGGGGGCGATGGCCGCCCGGACGGCGTCGTGGATGTCGGCGACCACCAGCCCGGCCGTACGCATCCGGCGGATCTGGTCGGGCGTCTTGTACTCGATGCCGCGACCGAACATTCAGTCGGCCGTCACGCCCAGGGCGTCGGTGAGCCGGGCGGTGACCTCGTCCACCTCGCCCATACCGTCCACCTGCACCAGCAGCCCGCGGTCGGCGTAGATGCGCACCAGTGGTGCGGTCTGCTCGGCGTACACGTCCAGGCGGCGGCGGATCACCGACTCGGTGTCATCGGCCCGGCCCTGCTCCTTGGCCCGGTTCAGCAGCCGCGCGACCACCTCGTCGGTGTCCGCGGTCAGCTCGACCACGTGGCTGAGCCGGTGCCCGTTGGCCTCCAGGATCGAGTCCAGCTCGTCCACCTGGGCCTCGGTGCGGGGGTAGCCGTCCAGGAGGAAGCCGGCCTCGGCGTCCGGCTCGGAGAGACGGGCGGCGACCATCTGGTTGGTGACCTCGTCCGGAACGTACTCTCCGGCGTCCATGTACTTCTGCGCGAGCTGACCGAGCTCGGTGCCCTCGGAGACGTTCGCGCGGAAGATGTCGCCGGTGGAGATGGCCGGCACCGCCAGGCGGGTGGCCAGCCGGGCTGCCTGGGTGCCCTTGCCGGCTCCGGGGGGACCGAGGAGGATCAGACGCATGCTCATCGCAGGAACCCTTCGTAGTGACGTTGCTGCAGCTGGGAGTCGATCTGCTTGATGGTGTCCAGGCCGACGCTGACCAGGATCAGCAGCGAGGTGCCGCCGAACGGGATGTTCGTGGACACCCCCATGATCTTGAACGCGATGGTCGGGATCATCGCCACGATCGCCAGGTAGATGGCCCCGGCGGTGGTCACCCGGGAGATCACGTACTGCAGGTACTCGGCGGTGGGCCGGCCCGCCCGGATGCCGGGGATGAAGCCGCCGTAGCGCTTCATGTTGTCCGCGACCTCCTCCGGGTTGAACGTGATGGAGGTGTAGAAGAACGCGAAGAAGATGATCAGCGCCACGTACACGGCGATGTACAGGTTCTGCCCGGGGTTGGACAGGTGCGCCAGGATCCACTGCACCCAGTCCTCGGACTGGTCCCCGAACTGTGCGGCCAGCATCGGCAGCGCCAGCAGCGAGGAGGCGAAGATCACCGGGATCACCCCGGACATGTTGATCTTGATCGGGATGTAGGTGCTCGACCCGCCGTACATCCGGCGGCCGACCATCCGCTTGGCGTACTGCACCGGCACCCGTCGCTGGGACTGCTCCACGAACACGATCAGCCCGATCACCACCAGGGAGATCAGCAGGAAGATGATCAGCTTCACCAGGCCGTTGTCGGCGGCGTTGATCTGCTGCAGCGCCGAGGGGAAGCTGGCCGCGATCGAGGTGAAGATCAGCAGCGACATGCCGTTGCCCACGCCGCGCTCGGTGATCAGCTCACCCATCCACATGATCAGGCCGGTGCCGGCGGTCATGGTCAGGATCATCAGCAGCAGGGTCTTGACCGAGTCGTCCGGGATGATGTCCACCTGGCAGCCGGGGTACAGGTTGCCGGAGTTGGCCACAGTGATGATCGTGGTGGCCTGCAGGATCGCCAGGCCGATGGTCAGGTACCGGGTGTACTGGGTGAGCACCGACTGACCGGACTGCCCCTCCTTGTGCAGGTCGTCGAACCGAGGGATCACCACCCGGAGCAGCTGCACGATGATGCTCGCGGTGATGTAGGGCATCACCCCGAGGGCGAACACGGACAGCTGCAGCAGCGCACCGCCGCTGAACAGGTTCACCAGGGCGAGGGCGGAGGTGTCGTCGCCCATCGGCGCCGCACAGGTCTGCACATTCGTGTAGTCGATACCCGGGGTGGGGACGAACGAACCGAGCCGGAACAGCGCCATGATGCCGAGCGTGAACAGCAGCTTCTTCCGCAGGTCCGGCGTGCGGAACGCACGAACGAATGCGCTGAGCAATGGTCCTCCAGAGAGGTGTCGGGGACGGTCTCGGCGGTCTGCCGCGGGAGTCCACCGGAAGAAACGGTCAGTACGAGTGCTTACGGTACGGCATCGGGCGCCCCCGTCGGCCTCCGGTGCCGGATATGCCGACGGCGGCGCGGGGAGTGCACCACCCGCGCCGCCGCATCAGCACTGCTGTGTGATCAGGCCTGCTCGATGCTGCCGCCGGCGGCGAGCACCTTCTCCTTGGCGGAGCCGGAGACGGCGTCCACCACCAGGGAGAGCTTGACGTTCACCTCACCGGTGCCGAGCACCTTGACCGGGTGTCCGGAACGCACCGCACCCTTGGCCACCAGGTCCGCGACCGTGACCTCACCGCCCTCGGGGTACAGGGCCGAGAGCTTGTCCAGGTTGACCACCTGGTACTCGGTGCGGAACTTGTTGGTGAAGCCGCGCATCTTCGGCAGCCGCATGTGCAGCGGCGTCTGGCCACCCTCGAACCGGGCGGGCACCTGGTAGCGCGCCTTGGTGCCCTTGGTGCCGCGACCGGCGGTCTTGCCCTTCGAGGCCTCACCGCGACCCACGCGGGTCTTCGCGGTGCGGGACCCGGGCGCCGGCCGCAGGTGGTGCACCTTCAGCGGGCTCAGCCCGCCGGTGTCCTTCTCCTGCTCAGCCATGTTCAGTCGACCTCCTCGACGGTGACGAGGTGCGCCACCGTGCTGACCATGCCGCGAATCTCGGGCCGGTCGTCCTTGACGACAGTGTCGCCAATGCGCTTCAGACCGAGAGAACGCAGCGTGTCACGTTGGTTCTGCTTGCCGCCGATGGCGGACTTCTTCTGGGTCACCTTGAGCTGGCTCATGAGGCCACCTCGGTCTTCGCCTGCTCTGCGGCGTCGGCACGACCCTCGGCCTGGGCGCGCAGCAGGGCGGCCGGGGCCACCGCGTCCAGCGCCAGACCGCGGCGTGCGGCCACCGCCTCCGGCGGCTCCAGGGACTTCAGCGCGGTCACCGTGGCCTGCACGATGTTGATCGCGTTCTCCGAGCCGAGAGACTTGCTGAGCACGTCGTGGATGCCCGCGCAGTCCAGCACCGCACGCACCGGGCCGCCGGCGATCACGCCGGTACCCGGTGAGGCCGGGCGCAGCAGCACGACGCCGGCGGCGTCCTCGCCCTGCACCTGGTGCGGGATGGTCTTGCGGATCATCGGGACCTTGAAGAAGTTCTTCTTGGCCTCCTCCACGCCCTTGGCGATGGCCGCGGGTACTTCCTTGGCCTTGCCGTAGCCGACGCCGACGGTGCCTTCACCGTCGCCGACGACCACGAGCGCGGTGAAGGAGAACCGGCGGCCACCCTTGACGACCTTGGAGACGCGGTTGATCGTCACCACGCGCTCGACGTAGGTGTTCCGGTCGTCGCGACGGTTGTCTCCGCCGCGGCGGTTGTCGCCCCGGCGGTCGCGACGGTCGCCGCGCTCACCGCCGGCGGACGTCGCGCTGCTGCGCTGCGGTGCAGCCATCATGCGTTCCTTTGTTCGTTGGTCTGCTGGACTGCGGTCACAGGGACAGCCCTCCCTCGCGGGCGCCGTCGGCCACTGCGGCCACACGTCCGTGGTACTTGTTACCGCCGCGGTCGAACACGACGACCTCCAGGCCCTTCGCCTTGGCACGCTCGGCGACCAGCTCGCCGACCTGGCGGGCCTTGGCGGTCTTGTCCGCGTCCGAGGCCCGCAGGTCCGCTTCCAGGGTGGAGGCGGAGACCAGGGTGGTGCCGGTGGTGTCGTCGACCACCTGGGCGACCATGTGCCGGGCGGACCGGTTGACCACGAGGCGGGGCCGCGCAGCCGTCCCGGAGATCCGCTTGCGCACCCGGAGGTGACGGCGGGAGCGCGCCGCGCGCTTGCCCGTTCCCTTGATGGAGACAGCCATGGCTACTTACCAGCCTTTCCGACCTTGCGGCGGACCTGCTCGTCCGCGTACCGCACACCCTTGCCCTTGTACGGCTCGGGGCGGCGGATCTTGCGAATGTTGGCAGCGACCTCGCCGACCTGCTGCTTGTCGATGCCGGAGACGGAGAACTTGGTCGGGGACTCCACCGCGAACGTGATGCCCTCCGGGGCGGACACGGTCACCGGGTGGGAGAACCCGAGCGCGAACTCCAGGTTCGAGCCCTTGGCCAGCACGCGGTACCCGGTGCCGACGATCTCCAGCTTCCTCTCGTACCCCTGGGTGACGCCCTGCACCAGGTTGGACAGCAGCGTGCGGGTCAGTCCGTGCAGTGCGCGGGACTCGCGTGCCTCGTCCGGACGGTCGACGACCAGTGCACCGTCGTCGTCACGGCCGACCGTGATCGGGTCCGGGACGGTGTGGCTCAGGGTGCCCTTCGGGCCCTTCACGGTGACCGTCGAGCTGTCGATGGTGACCTCGACGCCGCTGGGCACGGCGACCGGGAGCTTGCCGATTCGTGACATCTGTGTTGCTCCTTCCGATCCCTCGATCACCAGACGTAGGCGAGGACTTCCCCACCCACGCCCTTCTTGCCGGCCTGACGGTCGGTGAGCAGGCCGGAGGAGGTGGACAGGATCGCCACGCCCAGGCCGCCGAGCACCTTCGGCAGGTTGGTCGACTTCGCGTACACCCGCAGACCCGGCTTGGACACCCGCCGGACACCCGCGATGGAGCGCTCCCGGCTGGGGCCGAACTTAAGCTCCAGGGTCAGCGTCTTGCCCACCTCGGCGTCGGCGACCGACCAGCCGCTGATGTAGCCCTCCGCCTGGAGGATCTCTGCGATGTGGGACTTCAGCTTCGAGTACGGCATGGACACCGACTCGTGGTACGCCGAGTTCGCGTTGCGCAACCGCGTCAACATGTCGGCGATGGGGTCTGTCATTGTCATCTCGGGCTCAGGCCCTTCCTCGTCGCGGTTTCCTGCTCGGACCTGCGACGTAGTGGTTTTACCAGCTGCTCTTCGTCACGCCGGGGAGCTGACCGTTCAGAGCCATGTCCCGCAGGCACACGCGGCACAGGCCGAACTTGCGGTACACCGAGCGCGGCCGTCCGCACTTCTGGCACCGGCTGTAGTTCCGGACCGCGAACTTCGACTTGCGCGCGGCCTTCTGGATCAGTGCGGTCTTCGCCATCTCAGTTCTCCTTGAACGGGAAGCCGAGCCGGCGCAGCAGCGAACGGCCCTCGTCGTCGTTGGTCGCCGTGGTGACCACGGTGATGTCCATACCCCGGACCCGGTCGATCTTGTCCTGGTCGATCTCGTGGAACATGGACTGCTCGGTCAGACCGAAGGTGTAGTTGCCGTGCCCGTCGAACTGCTTGGGCGAGAGTCCGCGGAAGTCGCGGATCCGCGGCAGCGCGAAGCTGAGCAGGCGGTCGGCGAACTCCCACATCCGGTCCCCACGCAGGGTGGCGTGGGTGCCGATCGGCTGGCCCTCACGGAGCTTGAACTGCGCGATGGACCTGCGGGCCCTGGTCACCAACGGCTTCTGCCCGGTGATCGCGGCCAGGTCACGCACCGCGCCCTCGATCTGCTTGGAGTCGCGAGCGGCGTCCCCCACGCCCATGTTCACCACGATCTTGACCAGACCGGGCACCTGGTGCAGGTTCGCGTAGCCGAACTCCTCCCGCAGGCCCGGGATGATCTCCTCGCGATACTTGACCTTCAGCCGCGGGGTGAGCGCCGGCGCGCTGGTCTCGGTTGAAGTGCTCATCAGACGTCCTTACCGGAGCGCTTGGCCACGCGGACCCGGGTGGTCCGGGTGCGCCCGTCACGCTCGACTTCCTCGGTGCGGTACCCGACGCGGGTGCCCTTCTTGGTCTCCGGGTCCACCAGCATCACGTTGCTGGCGTGGATCGAGGCCTCGACGGTCTCGATCCCACCGCTGCGCCCGCCGCGCTGGTTCTGGGAGACCTTGGTGTGCCGCTGCACCCGCTGGACACCCTCGACGATGACTCGGCCGGAGCTGGTGAGCACCTCGAGCACCCGGCCCTGCTGCCCCTTGTCCCGACCGGCGATGACGACCACCAGGTCGCCCTTCTTGATCTTTGCCATGGTTACAGCACCTCCGGTGCGAGCGAGACGATGCGCATGAACCGCTTGTCCCGCAGCTCACGGCCGACGGGGCCGAAGATGCGGGTACCGCGGGGCTCGCCGTCGTTCCTCAGGATCACCGCGGCGTTCTCGTCGAACCGGATGTAGGACCCATCGGTGCGACGGCGCTCCTTGCGGGTGCGCACGACGACCGCCCTGACGAGCTCGCCCTTCTTCACGTTGCCGCCGGGGATCGCATCCTTGACGGTGGCGACGATGGTGTCGCCGATGCCGGCGTAGCGACGTCCGGAGCCGCCGAGCACGCGGACGCACAGGATCTCCTTGGCGCCCGTGTTGTCGGCGACCTTCAGTCGCGACTCCTGCTGGATCATTCGATCTACTCCTGTCGTCGTGCCGGTTCTCGCTGTGCGAGCCTGGCCGAACGGATGGTTGTCTGCTCCCCGGTCACGCTGGTGGCGCCCCGGAGGGGGATCACTTGGCCTTTTCGAGGACCTCGACCACGCGCCAGCGCTTGGTGGCTGACAGCGGTCGGGTCTCCATGATCGACACGAGGTCGCCCACGCCCACGGCGTTGGCCTCGTCGTGCGCCTTGACCTTGTTGGTGCGTCGCATGACCTTGCCGTAGAGCGGGTGCTTGACCCGGTCCTCGACCGCGACCACGACGGTCTTGTCCATCTTGTCGCTGACCACGTACCCGCGGCGGGTCTTGCGGATGTTGCGCTCAGCAGGCTGGCTCTCGGAGCTCGTCACAGTGCTCACCTTCTCGTTCACTTCGCCTCGGCGGTGGGCTCGCTGCGAATGTCCAGCTCGCGCTCCCGCAGGATCGTGTAGATGCGGGCGATGTCGCGCCGCACGGTCTTCAGCCGGCCATGATCCTCGAGCTGCCCGGTGGCGGAGGAGAACCGCAGGTTGAACAGCTCCTGCTTGGCCTTCTTCAGCTCCGAGGCCAGGCGCTCGTTGTCCATCCCGTCCAGGTCGGCGGGCATGAGGTCCTTCGACCCGATAGCCATCAGATGTCACCACCCTCGCGAGAGATGAAACGTGTCTTCATCGGAAGCTTGTGCTGCGCGCGGCGCAGGGCCTCGCGCGCCAGTCCTTCGTCCACGCCGCCGAGCTCGAACATCACCCTGCCGGGCTTGACGTTGGCCACCCACCACTCGGGTGAGCCCTTGCCGGAACCCATCCGGGTCTCGGCCGGCTTCTTGGTCAGCGGGCGGTCCGGGAAGATGTTGATCCACACCTTTCCGCCACGCTTGATGTGCCGGGTCATGGCGATACGGGCCGCCTCGATCTGCCGGTTGGTCACGTAGGCACGCTCGAGCGCCTGGATGCCGTAGTCACCGAAGGCGACGGTGGTGCCGCCGGTGGCGACGCCGCTGCGCTTGGGGTGGTGCTGCTTACGGTGCTTGGTGCGCCGGGGGATGAGCATGGCTCAGGCCTCCGTCTCGGAACCGCTCGCGGGCTGGGCCGCGGCGGCGGTGGTTGCGGGTGCGTCGGTCGCCGGTGCGGCGGCCGGGGCGGCGGCCGGGGCGGCGCCAGCCTGCTGCTCGCCGCGCGGCTCGCCCCGGCGGCCGGAGTCGCGGCCACGGCCACGGCCACGCGAGGACCGGGGTGCGGCGGCGGCCTGCTCCCGGGCGAAGTCGCGCTCGGTCTGGTCGCCCTTGTAGACCCACACCTTCACGCCGATCCGGCCGAAGGTGGTGCGGGCCTCGAAGAAGCCGTAGTCGATGTAGGCGCGCAGCGTGTGCAGCGGCACCCGGCCCTCACGGTAGAACTCGGTGCGGCTCATCTCGGCGCCGCCGAGCCGACCGGAGACCTGCACCCGGATGCCCTTGGCCCCGGCGCGCAGCGCGGACTGGATGCCCTTGCGCATGGCACGGCGGAAGGAGACCCGGGAGGCGAGCTGCTCGGCGATGCCCTGGGCGACCAGCTGAGCGTCGATCTCCGGGTTCTTCACCTCGAGGATGTTCAGCTGCACCTGCTTGCCGGTGAGCTTCTCCAGCTCACCGCGCAGGCGGTCGGCCTCGGCGCCGCGGCGGCCGATGACGATGCCCGGGCGGGCAGTGTGCAGGTCGACGCGGACCCGGTCCCGGGTGCGCTCGATCTCCACCTTGGCGATACCCGCGCGCTCCAGGCCGGTGGCCATCAGCTTGCGGATCTGCACGTCCTCACGGACGTAGTCGCGGTAGCGCTGGCCCTCCTTGGTGGAGTCAGCAAACCAGCGGGACCGGTGGTCGGTCGTGATACCGAGCCGGAACCCTG
>Ga0209487_1004163_pt1 | contig 11195 bp, 7 predicted proteins | sample Poulit2012_FD_187524 | JGI IMG/M metagenome (GOLD analysis project Ga0209487, IMG submission 187524) | Agricultural soil microbial communities from Georgia to study Nitrogen management - Poultry litter 2012 (SPAdes) (version 2) | ecosystem: Environmental > Terrestrial > Soil > Agricultural land... | reverse complement strand
ACAGCTTAAGCGCGATGGGCCACAACCTGCCGCTGCTGCTGCGCTTCCCGCAGATCATCGAAGACCGGCTGGACCGGCTCAACGGCGTGTTCCACAGCGCGATAAGCGAAGCGGGTTACCAGAACACGTACCAGGGCGTCTACCCGATCAAGGTGAACCAGCGGCGCATGGTGGTCGAGACGATCGCCGAGTACGGCGCGAAGTACCGTACCGGCCTCGAGGCCGGCTCGAAAGCCGAGCTGGCACTCATCCTGGTGCAGGACATCCACCCCGAGGCGCTCATCCAGTGCAACGGCTTCAAGGACGATGACTTCGTCCGGCTGGCGCTGTGGGGACGCAAGATCGGCAAGAACGTGATCATCACGCTCGAGAAGTACTCCGAGCTGGAGCGGGTGCTGCGCGTCAGCCGGGAGCTGGGCGTGGAGCCAGTGATCGGGGCGCGCTTCAAGCTGCACGCGCGCGGCGCCGGCAAGTGGGAGGAATCCGGCGGCGATGGAGCCAAGTTCGGCCTGACCGCCGCGGAGCTGGTGGACGTGGCGCTGCAGCTGAAGGAGCAGGGGCTCGAGGACTCGCTGGTCATGCTGCACTGCCACGTCGGCAGCCAGCTGACCGACATCCGCCGCATCCGCGCCGCGGTGCGTGAAGCGGCGCAGGCGTACGTCGACCTGCAGGACCTGGGAGCGGGGGTGCGTTACCTGAACGTGGGCGGGGGCCTCGCGGTCGATTACGACGGTTCCAAGACGAGTTTCTACACTTCAGGCAACTACGGCCTGCAGGAGTACGCCGACACGGTCGTCTACACGGTCCAGGAGGTGTGCGACAGCAACGAGGCGCCGCACCCGGTGCTGGTCACCGAGAGCGGCCGGGCGCTGACCGCGCATCATTCGATCGCCGTCATCCCGGTCATCGACGCGGTCGGGCCGCTGCGGGGCAAGGTCAGCCTGCCGGAGCTTACGGGCGAGGTGCATACGCTGGTGCGGGACATGGACGCCCTGCTGGAAGACATCACCGTCAAGACGTACCGCGAGGTGTACAACGAGGCCGTCTCCAACAAGGAGACGATGCACAGCCTGTTCGACCTCGGTTACCTGACTCTGCTGGAGCGGGCCCACATCGAGCGGGCGTACTACCAGATACTGCAGCAGGTCGGCAAGGTCATCCGCAGCCTCGATTATGTGCCCGAGGAGTTCGAGACGCTGCCGCAGCAGCTGGCGGACATGTATGTCTGCAACTTCAGCCTGTTCCAGACGCTGCCGGACAACTGGGCGATCCAGGCGCTGTTCCCGATCGCGCCCCTGTCCCGGCTGAACGAGCGGCCGACACGTGACACGGTGCTGGTCGACATCACCTGTGACTCCGACGGCAAGATTGACCGCTTCATCGACCTGCGTGACATCAAGACGACCCTGCCGCTGCACGAGCTGAACGGTGACGACCCGTACTACCTGGGCATCTTCCTCACCGGCGCCTATCAGGACGTTCTCGGCATGGCCCACAACCTGTTCGGCCGGGTCAACGAGGCGCACATCCGGGTTGATGATGACGGCTGGAAGCTGGAGCTGTTCGTCAACGGCCAGAAGGCGCGGCGGGTGATCGAGAACATGGGCTACGAAGCGCCGCAGCTGCACACCTGGCTGGAGGAGACCATCGACGAGGCGACGGGCGGCAACCGCCTGAGCGCCGAAGAAGCGAGCGAGATGCTCGCGCTGTACGACAACGAACTGGTGGGCTACACCTACCTGGAGCGGGTGTGAGGACGCAGGCTTGACCCGGGCGACCGGCATCGTCCTGCTGCTGCTCGTCACCCTCATCTGGGGCACCACCTTCGTGGTGATAAAGGAGTCGCTGACAAGCGTGCCGCCGGCGCTGTTCCTGGCGCTGCGGTTCACGGCCGCGGCCCTGGCGCTCGCCTGGATCAGGCCGGTGAAAGGCATACTCGGCTGGGGCCTGCTGCTGGGCGTGGTCATGTTCGTCTCCTACGGCTCGCAGACGCTTGGCCTGGTGTACACGACCGCCTCGAAAGGCGCGTTCATCACGGCCCTGAGCGTGGTGCTGGTGCCGATGCTGACCGGCCTGCTGAACCGCCAGTGGCTGCCCGCCCGGGTGTGGATCGCTGCCGGCCTGGCGCTGCTCGGCCTGGGCCTGATGACGCTCACTGACGTCAGCGGCGTCAACATTGGCGACCTGATCATCGTCGGTACCGCCTTCGCTTACGCCTGCCACATCCTGCTGATCGACCGGGGCTTAAAACGGTTCCCGCCGCTGCAGCTGGCTGCCGCGCAGGTATGGCCAGTGGCGGTGTTCGCCTGGATCTGGGCCATCCCTGAGGCGCACCTGGTCACCCAGCTGCCGGCCAGCGTCTGGTGGTCGATCCTCTACCTGGCGGTGATCGCCACCGCGCTGGTGCTCATCCTGCAGAACACCGCCCAGCAGGTCGTGCCGCCCCACACCGCGGCGCTGCTGTTCGTGCTGGAACCGGTGTTCGCAGCGCTGTTCGGCTGGCTGCTGCTCGGTGAACAGCTGGGGCTGAGCGGCTGGATCGGTGGTGCCCTGGTGATCGCCGGCATGCTGGTCAGTGAACTGCGGCCGCCGGAGCGTGGGGCGCTGGCCGGCAAAGCCGGCTGAGACGCTGCCTGCGTCCCGGTCTTCCCTTATCCTGAAAGCAGCCGCCGTGACTGACGAGATGCACAGCCCGATGACCAGCCGGCTGCCTGGCCCGCTGAGACGAGTGAGCCGCCTGCGCAGCCGCGGCGTCTCACGGCTGTCGTTGCGTGCTGCCCTGGAAGCCCAGGATGACATCGCCACCACGCTCCTGAGCGTGGGCAGCGAGACCCGCGGACTGAGCGAGGAGGAAGCCGTCCGGCGGCTCGCCCGCCACGGGCCGAACCGGCTTTCTGCCGCGGGACCCCGACGCCGCACCACCGTGCTTAAGGCAGCGCTGACGGACCTGCAGTCACTCAGCCTGCTCCTCATCGGCCTGGTGGCGCTGCTGGCCAGTCCCGCCAACCTGCCGGGATTCCTGGTCATGGTGCTGCTGGTCGCACTGACCGCAGTCGGTGCACTGCTGCGCAACCGCGCCAACCGTCAAACCGCACTCGATCTGGCCGAGCTGGCCGGTACGGCCAGCACCGTGCTGCGGCGTCAAGGCAACGGCGAACCGGACTGGCGCACCATCAGCTCCAGGGAAGTGGTCCGCGGTGACATAGTGCGGCTTGGACCCGGCTACCGGGTGCCTGCGGACCTGCGGCTCATCGAAGCGCAGCAGCTTACGGTCGACCAGTCACTGATGACCGGTGACAGCAGTCCGGTGGCCAAGAGCACCGGCGGCAGCCGCGATCCGCGGCAGCTTCGCCTGCGGAGCGACCCGCTCGATCCGCCCAGCCTGCCGAACATCCTGCTCACGGGCAGTTTCGTGCTCGGCGGAACCGGGACGGGCGTGGTCGTCGCGACCGGCGAGCAGACTTACTACGGTTCGATGGCGCGGGCACTGCTGCATGACCACGGTGACGCCTGGGACATCCAGTTCGGCTCGGCCCTGTTCCTGCCGCGGCTCCTGCTGCTCGTACCGATCGCGGCCATGCTGCGCGCCGGCTACGCCCAGGACCTGCCGGGACTGCTGTGGCTGACGCTGGCTGCAGCCGTCTTCCTGCTGCCGGAGCTGCTGCCGGGCCTGTTCCTGCCGCGCACGATCCGCACTGAGCGTGAGTCAGGTGCGCTGGAAGCCCTGTCCGGCTGGCTGCGGGGGCTGCGCGGCAGCGGGGAAAGCCGGCCGGAACGGTTCCGCGACGCTGACCTCCGCCTGATCAGCTCACTCGATATGCACGGTGACGATTCAGCCGGCCCGCTGCGCTGCGCCTGGCTCATCAGCACCCTGAGCCCGACAGCGAACGACGCGGTCGACACCGCCGTACTGCGCTACAGCGCCGATCATCCCGGACTCGACCTGGGTGACCCCGCGCATTATGAGCTCATCGACCAGATACCTTACGAGCTGAAGCACCGGCGCCACAGCCTGATCGCCGCTGACGCCTTCGGCCAGCATCTGCTGCTGAGCCGCGGCAACGCCGACCGCATCCTCGAGGTGTCAAGCCGGGTACGCAGCGGCGTGGAGGCCGTGCCGCTCGAAGCGGTGGCGCGCCAGCAGCTGCTGCAGCACATCCGGGTGCAGTTGCATCAGGGCAACATCGTGCAGCTCATCGCCACCCGGCTCATCCCCGCGAACCGCGGCAAGCGGCTGTACTCCGTCAGCGACGAACGGGAACTGACGGTCGAAGGCCTGCTGGTACTCAGCCCGGCCGAGTCCGGGGTCAGCACGTCCGAGCCGGACGTTTCAGGCCACGCACCGTGAAGCGGACAGACGGTCTTGGAGGGACCACAGCATCATCATGAGAATCAAACCTGGCTGGATCATCCTTGGCATCATCGCACTCGTCCTGGCTGGCTGGGGGATCAGCAGCTTCCTCGAATACCGGCGCCCGCCTGAGCTGCAGGTGAACGTGCCGCGGCGCGTACCGGCAGGTGAGCTGTTCGAGCTGACCGTCAGCAGCAGCAAGGACCTCACGATGCAACTCAGCTGGAGCGACGTGCGACTGCACGGCTCCGGCAGCGACTGGTCAGTGTTCCTGCCGGCCGACGCCGGTGAGGCGACGGTGGCGCTGACCGTCAGTGACCGGGCCGGCAACGTGATCAGCGAACAGTACAGCGTCAGCGGAGTGGCCGCTCCGCAGCTGACCCTGCTCAGCGCCACGACGGTGACCGCCGGCGATCCGCTGGCGGCCCTGCTGCTGATCGACGCCGGTGACAACACCGTAGCTGACGTTTCCTTCGTCCTGGACGGAACCGAACTCAGGCAGCTGACCTTCGACGGCAACCCGGTCGGGATCACCACCCTGCCGCTGGCGCTCGAAGGGCAGCAGCTCAGCCTGACTGCGGCCGTGACCGACGAGTTCGGCCGCCGGACCCAGGTGGCGCGCACCATCGAGGTGCTGCCGATCGACCGCCCGGTCGAGGTGCTGCAGCTGGCCGACTCCGTGCTGGAGCTGCAGACGGAGGAGAACGCCCAGCTGCAGGCCGCCCGCTTCGGCGCCGCCCAGGAGAACCTTGCCGCAGAGCCGCTGTGGAGCCAGCCGTTCCTGTTGCCCATCCAGGGTTTCGGCTCCAGCGGCTACGGTGATCCGCGCCGCTACTTCGCCGGTGGGGACGTCAGCTTCCACCTGGGGACCGACCTGGCCGCGCCGTCAGGAACCGAGGTCCGCGCCAGTAACGACGGGGTGGTCGTCCTGGCCGAGACGCTGCCCCTGGCCGGCGGCACCGTTGTGATCGACCACGGAGGGGGCATCACCAGCCGCTACTACCATCAGAGCCTGATCCTGACCCAGGTGGGCGCCCGGGTTCAGCGCGGAGACGTCATCGGCGAGGTCGGCAGCACCGGCATATCGACCGGTCCGCACCTGCACTGGGAGATGCGGGTCGACGGCGAACCCAGCAACCCGCTGCAGTGGGCTGACCGGCTGCTGCCGGGCATCGACGGACTGTGAGCGGCGAACTCTCGCGCTGGGCCACAGTTGCCGCTGCGCAGTCGCTGCTAGGCTGACAGGTGAAAGTCGAACCGCTTTCCTGTACCCCCGGCTGCAGCGTCATGCCGGGATGAACGGAGGAGAATCATATGAGGCTTCACCCAGCCACCAAGGGTGCCCGTCGGCTGCTGCTGGCCGGCACCGCAGCGCTGCTGCTCGCCTGCAGCGGGGCCGCCCAGGAAGACCAGGCTGACGGCACGCTGAATGTCCGGCTCGAACCGGTCGTCACAGGCCTGATCTCGCCCCTGACCCTGCACGCACCCGCTGATGATGACCGGCTGTTCGTGATCGAGCAGACCGGCCAGGTGCACATCATCCAGGACGGTGAGCTGCTCGATGAGCTGTTCCTCGACCTGTCCGACCGCATGGCCGAGCTGAGCGCCGATTACGACGAACGCGGCCTGCTCGGACTGGCTTTCCACCCCGATTACGCGGACAACGGCCGCTTCTTCGTGCACTACTCCGCGCCGCTGCGCGAAGGTGCACCCGAAGACTGGAACCACACTGCCCACGTGTCTGAGTTCACCGTCTCGGACGACCCGAACCGTGCCGATGCCGACAGCGAACGCATCATCATGCAGATCGACCAGCCGCAGATGAACCACGACGGCGGCCAGCTCGCCTTCGGACCCGACGGCTACCTCTACATCGCCCTCGGCGACGGCGGCGCGGCCAATGACGTCGCCATGGGCCACCCGCCGCTCGGAAACGGCCAGGACGTCTCGACCATCCTCGGCTCGCTCCTGCGCATCGACGTGGACGGCGAAGAGCCGTACGGCATCCCCGAAGACAACCCGCTCGTCGGAGTCGAACTTGACCCTGAGGCAGGCTATGAGGGCAGCGAAGCGCAGCCCGAGATCTACCTCTGGGGCCTCCGTAACCCGTACCGGTTCAGCTTCGACCGTGAAACCGGTGCGATCTGGATCCCGGACGTCGGCCAGAACCTGTTCGAAGAAGTGAACGTCGTCACCGGACCCGGCAACCTCGGCTGGAACCTCAAGGAAGGCTTCCATGCCTTCGATCCGGATAACCCCGGTGAGATCCCCGACTTCGAGCCGGCCACGACCGGCCCGATGGGTGAAGAACTCATCGATCCGGTGTTCGAGTACACCCGCGAAAGCGTGAACCCCGATGACTTCATCGGCATCACCGTCATCGCCGGCCACGTGTACCGGGGCGAAGAGTTCCCGGAACTCCAGGGCCACTACATCTTCGGTGACTGGGGCCAGAGCTTCACCGAAGCGTCCGGCACGTTCATCGTCGCTGAACCAGTGATGGAAGGCGACCAGGTGACCGGTCTCGAACTCGTGCACGTCGAACGTCTCGATGAGTTCATCATGGGCTTCGGAGAAGGCGCAGACGGCGAAGTTTACGTGCTGACCAGCGCGGTCACCGGCCCGACCGGCAGCACCGGCACCGTCTACCGGGTAGTGCTTGACTGACAACTGAACCGTTGCACTCGCTGGCGGCGGGACGCGGCATCATTGCCGCTCCCGCCGTTCATCGTGTAGCGCACAGACCGCCGTACGGGGCGCTGCTGGTAAAATGCAGCCATGAGTACTGACACCGTTCCCGCCCGGCCGCCACGGCGCCAGCGGGCCGGGAAAGACGCACCGATAAACAATCTCAGCAGCGGCGAGGCACTGCGTGCCTTCCTGCCGACCGTGCTTTATGGCAAATGCCCGAACTGCCGCCACGAGTACATGTTCAAAAACTGGTGGCAGGTGCATGACACCTGCGCGTTCTGCGGAGTCCGATTCGAACGCGATCCCGGCAGCTTCCTGCTGCTTCTCGGCCTCAACTACCTGATCGCCATCGTCGTCACCGGCCTGCTCGCCTGGTTCCTCATCGCCCGCTTCGGCCTGTTCGACGGCCTCACCTGGATCCTCGCAGTCACCGGCCTGCTCAGCATCGCCGGCTTCTACCACGTCGCCAAATCAACGTACATATGGATGATGTGGGTTACTGGGTTCGTTTATAACGATTAGTTTTTGGTTTTTGGTGGCAGGTGCTCTTGCAGACGCACCTGCCACCAAAAACCAAAAACTAACTGGTGGGTGGAGGTCTTCAGCGGTTGAAAGAGCGGCCAGGGGGCGGCGAACTGTTGGATGCGGGGTGGTTGGTGAGCTGCGCGTGGCGAATCAGCTGCCCAATACCGAAACCTGAACTGGTGGAGCGTGCTCAGCGGTTGAAATAGCGCTGAGTACGCACCTTTTTGGGAGTTCCGGTGACTTGATGTGGCGCTCCCGCCGACGCCCCCTCGACCAGCACCCCCAGCGGTCGGCCTGGCGTTTAGTGGGAGCACCCACCCAGGGCGTTCCGGTGAGTTTGGGGAGGTGCGTCTGCAAGAGCACCTCCCCAAACTCACCGGAACCCCACCGTCGAAGACTCGTCAGCTATGAACGCCCCCGGAAACAAGCCCTGCGCCGCGGCCAGGTCGGCATCACGGTGGGGGCCGGCAGGGGGGACGTGCACCAGTGCGAGGCGGGCGGCACCGGCTTCAGCGGCAAGGGCGGCGGCCTCAGCTGCGGAGGCGTGGCCAGGGAAGGGACCGGTCGCCTCGTGCACGATCAGGTCCGCGCCGTGGGCGGCGTCAAGCTGGGCGTCATGCCGTTCGGTGTCAGCGGAGTAGTACAGGACCGCACCGGAAGTACGGTCGGTGGCGCGCAGGCCGATGCAGGGCACGGGATGCACGCAGCTGCTGGAGGTGATGTGCCAGCCTCCCCCCTCGAACACGGCAGAACCCGGTTCCGGCTTCACTTCGTTCCAGATCACCTCGGGGAACTCGGGCCAGTCAGCTGTGTTGAACGCCTCGTGGATGCGCCTCACCTGACTCAGTGCCGGAGCCAGGCCGTGCACGTGGAACTCGCCGCGCAGCCCCTCCACCCACAGCCGTTCCATCAGCAGCGGGAAACCGGCGCAGTGATCAGCGTGCTCGTGCGTCACGATCAGGTGCCGCAGCCGCAGCGGATCCAGGCCGCTGGCCTTGAGGCGAGGCACGGCGTCCCCACCGCAGTCAATCAGCAGCAGCTCCTGAGCGTTATCCAGAGCCAGCATCGTGGTGGTGCGGTGCGGATCCGAGACGACCGAGCCCGTACCGAGGAAATGCAACTTGGCCACGACCGGATGATACACGGATACGGTTCGCGTGCAAGCTGCGGCTGCAGGTGCTGGTCCTGACATTGTTTCGTGCAGCGCAGGCTAGCATCAGTAGACGCGCCGGGAGCCCGGCGCCACGAGGTTCCTGGAGGTCCGCATGACTGCCACCGCTGCCCGCCCGTCCCGATTTCTGCTGGTTCTCTCACTGATCCTGCTTTGTATCAGCGGCTCAGCCGCTGCGCGCCAGGGACCGGTGATCTACGCGATCATCAACGAGCAGGACGCTGCTGCCCTGGCGGAACTGTTCGAGCAGCAGACCGGTCTGGCGCCCACCGTGCTGCGCGGCTCGACCGGCGAGATCATCGCCCGGGTGCTGGCGGAACGTGACAACCCCCAGGCTGACATCGTCCTGGGCGGGCCCAGCACCCTGCACATAACCCTGAAAGAAGAAGGCGCCAGTGAGCCGCATCAGCTGCCCGCAGGTACCGAACTGCCCGAAGGCGCCTATGACCCTGAGGGTTACTGGACCGGCTGGCACACGACCGCCCTTGGCCTGGGTGTGAACACCGAACGGTTCCAGGCGCGCAACCCGGAGTTCCCGCTGCCGCAGACCTGGGAAGACCTGCTCGCAGAACACCTGCGGGGTGAGATCGTCGTCACCGACCCGGTCGCCTCTTCCACCGCTTACCTGTTTGTCCAGCTTCAGCTGCAGCGGCTCGGCTGGGAGGACGGCTGGGCTTACCTCAGTGAGCTCGCGGACATGGTGGGCCAGTTCCCCAGCTCCGGCTCGGCTCCGGCCCAGCTCGTCTCGGCAGGTGAGTACACCGTCGGCGTGTCGTACGTCCATGCCCTGGCGCGCAACGTCGCTGAAGGCGTGCCCCTCGCGATCATCGTGCCGCCGGGTACTGCCGGTGAGATCGGCTCCATCTCGGTGGTGGCCGGAGGGCCGAACAGTGAGGCGGCGCACCGCTTCGTTGACTTCATCCTGTCAGCCGAGGCCCAGCAGCTGTTCACCGAGCGTTCGCTCACCGCTCCGCTGCATCCCGAGGTGATCCTGCCCGAAGGAGTGCTGTCCGCGGCTGATATCGACCTCATCGACTTCGATTCCGGCCTCGCTGCCGAGCAGCGCGACGAGGTGCTGGCGACCTGGAGCGAGCTGGTCGATTGACGGCCCTGCAGCCGCGCCTGAGACGGCTGGCCAGCTCGCCCGGGTTGCTGGGTCTGGCGCTGGTGGCGGGCGTGTTCCTGGCGGTCTTCATCGTCTGGCCGCTGCTCGAGGCGCTGCTGACCCCTGATGCAGCCACCTGGCGCAGCCTGAGCGAGAGCGCCCGCTGGCGCAGTGCGACGCTCAACACGCTGTGGCTAACCGCGCTGTCAGGTGGTTCGGCCGTGGTGCTCGGGCTGCTCTACGCGCTGGCGGTGACGAAGTTCCGCATCCCCGGCTGGCGTTTCTTCGGCTGGGTGCCGCTGTTCGGTCTGTTCTCACCACCGTTCGTCGGCGCGCTCGCCCTCATCCTCTTGTTCGGCCGCAACGGCCTCATCACCAGCCAGCTGCTCGGTCTGGACGTAAGCATCTACGGCTGGCACGGCATCTGGTTCGCCCAGACGCTGTCGTTCTTCCCCCTCGCTTACCTCGTGCTGGCCGGGGTGCTGCAGCGGGTACCGAGCACCCTGGAGCAGGCCGCTGCCGGTTACGGCGCAGGTAGCTTCGGGGTGCTGCGAACCGTCACGCTGCCGCTGGCACTGCCCGGGACCTTGGCCGCCACGCTGTTCGTCAGCCTGAGCGTCCTCAGTGACTTCGGTACCCCGATGCTGCTCGGCGGTCGCTTCCGGGTGCTCGCCACCGAGGCGTACAACCGGGTGGCCGGCTGGGGTGACCTGCAGACCGGCACCGCGCTGGGGCTGGTGCTGCTGGTGCCGGCGCTGGCAATCTACGCACTGCAGCTGCGTTACGCCGCCGGTGACCGCTTCGCCACCGTCGGCAGCCGGGTCGCTTTCGACCGGCCGCTGCCGCTGCCGGCCGCTGCCCGCTGGAGCCTGTTCGTGCTGTGCAGCCTGGTTGCGGCCGTACTGATCGCCAAACTGCTCGCCATCGTCACCGGCGGTCTCACCAACGTGTGGGCTGTCGACTACACCCCCACGTTCCGCCACTTCAGCTGGATCGCCAGCCGCGGCGACGACCTGCGCAACACCCTGCTGCTGGCGCCGCTGGCCGCCCTGCTGTGCGCCGGCGTGTCACTGATCACGTCGTTCCTGGTGCACGCGGTACGCATCCGCGGCCGGTCGCTTTTGGACCTGACGACGCTGCTGCCGGCCGCCATACCCGGCACCCTGCTCGGCATCGCCTACGTACTGGCGTTCAACGACGGCCCGCTCCGCCTGACCGGCACGGGCCTGCTTATAGTTGTGTGCATGGCCGTCGGCTCCCTGCCCACCGCGTACCGCATCTGCGCAGCCGCGCTCGTACAGGTGCGCCGCTCGCTGTACGAAGCCGCCGGCAACCTGGGGGCCGGCTGGCTG
>Ga0209487_1004162_pt1 | contig 11196 bp, 11 predicted proteins | sample Poulit2012_FD_187524 | JGI IMG/M metagenome (GOLD analysis project Ga0209487, IMG submission 187524) | Agricultural soil microbial communities from Georgia to study Nitrogen management - Poultry litter 2012 (SPAdes) (version 2) | ecosystem: Environmental > Terrestrial > Soil > Agricultural land... | reverse complement strand
AATCCTGGCGAATCAATGCCATCCAGACCCACCATCGAGCCGAACCTGCAAGCTGGGTGACCAAAATCCATCAAAGCCGGCTTGACTCAGCGTGAAAGAGGCAGTCTGATGAATAAGCTGGGTTAATGGGGAAATCTTGCGATGAGGTCCTGGAAGGCTACCGAAAGCTCCCTCATGGCGCGCATATCATTTATTACAAGCAGCCGAGTGAGAACGAGCTGATTATCATCCGTATTCTTCACGCCTCGATGGACGTTGACTCGAATATCGGCGCCTGAGCACGAAAAAAGGGCGATTCACTTCCTGCACGGCAATGCACAGTATCCCGGCCTGAAATTCTCCCTGCCGAATAAGTGGGAGCGGCTTCAGCCGCGAATGGTTTTGGCTTCAATAATTCCGATTCGCGAGTAAACCCGCTCCTGCCAAAGCTGTCTCCCCAATCCGGGCATGACAAAGCCCGGCGTTGGGCCACGCTGCGCTTGACCCAGCCTACAAACGTCCGGAGCGAGGTCGGTTGGCGCCGGGAACGAGGCCCAACTGAGTCTGGCCCCGTTACTTCCGCATGGCAACCCGCGCCGCATCGGCCAGGAAGCCGCTGCGCGTTGTGCCGCGCGCTTTGGCGTAGGCATCGATCTTGGCCAACAGGTTGCACGGCACGGTAATGTTGATTTTCTAGGCGCGTCCATCGAAGCGGGATACATCCACCTCCACCGCCGCCCACACGCCATCGGCGTAATCAGGGTTTGCGCGATGCTCGCCGATCGTACGCGGCACGGGAATATCGCCACCCTCTTCGGTGATGCCCTCCAGATGCAGGTCGATGGCTTCAACCACCGACGCCAACGCTTCGTCGAAGGTATCGCCCGCTGAAAAGCAGCCGGGCAGATCGGGCACGGTGACGCCGTAGCGGACGCCATCATCGGAATGCAGAACTACAGGAAAGCGCATTGTGTTGTTACCTCCATCCCGCCTGTTTCTCAATGCTACGCAGCGTAGTCAGGGTGCTTGACCGTCACTAAGCCGGGCCTGGACGGGTGTTTGAACTGGTGGTGCGAACCTTTCACCCACGCCAGCTGCCAGCCGTCCGCTTCCAGCGTTTGATGACTCGCTTGCTGTTCATGGTGGTTATTGCACCTACACCCATGGCGTCTTCAACACCATACTCACCAAGGAAGAGGGCCTCTGCCGAGGGGCGAGGCCCACCGCCACCGCTGCATGGGGCGCGGATTATGGCTTGCCCAGCTTGTTGTGGGAGCGGCTTCAGCCACGAATGGTTTTGGCTTCAATCATTCCGATTCGCGGGTCAACCCGCTCCTGCCAAAGCTGCCTCCCCAATCCGGGCATGATAAAGCCCGACGTTGGGCCGCGCTGCGCTTGGCCACAACCTACGGTTTAACGGCGGCTTGCGGTACCTCGCAACGTGTAGGTTGGTGCCGAGGAACGAGGCCCAACAAAGACGCCGAACAAGTGGACCTGACCCCGTTATTGTTCTTGTTCCAACGTGACGTCGCGCAGGACTTCAGGGTGTGTTGCCGCGACGCGCAGCAAGGTCCGGGCCGCGCCGGTCGGCTCGCGTCGTCCCTGCTCCCAATCCTGCAAGGTGCGCATCGAGACACCCAACAAGGCCGCGAACTGCCTCTGCGAAAGTCCGACGCTGGCGCGTGCCTGTGCTGCCGGTGACAGTTTCACCCGCGTCTCACGCGCCGCGTTGCCCGTCTTCATCTGCTTCACTGCCGCGAGCAGCTCCTCGCCCAGCTCGCGCCCGGTCATAGGCTTCTCGTTCTTGCTCATAACGCCTCCTTGATGGCCTTCAACAGGTGTGCCGGGATGCTCCCGCGCACGGCCTTCGTATACATCGTCAACAGCCAGATTGTTCCATCGTCCAAGCGGTTGAAGTAGATCACCCGGGCACCGCCACGCTTGCCCGTACCAGCACGCTGCCAGCGCACTTTGCGGCATCCGCCCGTACCACGAATGACATCGCCTGCCATCGGGTTAGCTGCAATCCACGCGCAAAACTCAATGCGTTCTTCTTCAGTCCAGATAGCGGCGCTGCGAACCTTGAAGATGTCGGTTTCGGCAACGGTGAGCATGCTCGAAGCATCGTACGGCAATGCCGTACGCAAATCAACCTATTCCAAGACCAGCGTCATTGACCACCCCGCATTTCGTCCAGGTTGCCCTCCCAGTGCACCTTGCCGCGCAGCTTGCGGATGTCGCGCTGGCGAGCACGCTGTGCAAGCAGACGCAGACCACGATCCACGGCCTCTTTTTTCGTTTTGTATCCGTAGGCCTTCATGACCTCAGCGATCAACTGCTCATCAATGACAATATTCGTTCTCACGCCCGCCTTAATGTGTATCTGCAAGCCCTAGTGTACACATGCGGGCCAGCCCATCCCTGTTCCAGCTTGCGGCATCTCTTCCGCCAACGCCTGAGTCAAGTCGCTTCACGAAGCGGCAGCGGCTTGAAAGCATTGTTATGCTCCTGCAATCTCACGGAGCACCTCCGGATGGCGAAATACAATCCTGAAGAGGGCTCCAGCTGCCCCAGTCGGGTGTCGGCGTCCTTGCTGCCATTTCCGAAGGGCGCGCTGCCGCTGCTGCACCAGGCCCCGGACCGTGTCCAGTTCCCGCAAGTCAAGCGCCGCTGATTTGTAAAAGAATATTGGCGAACAACTGGAGCGCCGGTTTACACGCTGTTATCCTCAATAGTGCAACACTGGAATGGTCATGAAAACGGCAGGAGACAATACGATGTCAAACAAACAGAATGGCAAGGTTGCGCTGGTCACCGGCGCTGGGCAGGGCATTGGACAGGCTATTGCCGAACGACTTCACGCGGACGGCTTCAAGGTTGCAATCGCGGATCTGAACCTTGAAGCGGCAACCCGGGTGGCTGAAAACCTTGGCGACCAGGCGGGTGGCGCCAGGGCCATCCAGGTCGACGTCGCCGACCGGGACAGCGTGTTCGCAGCAGTGGAACAGGCGACAGCCGAACTGGGCGGCTTCGACGTCATCGTGAACAACGCCGGCATTGCGCCCACATCTCCAATCGAGGACATCACACAGGAAAGCATCGAGAAACTGTTTTCCATCAACTTCAACGGCGTTGTCTGGGGTATCCAGGCAGCCGTGGCCGCGTTCAAAAAGCTGGGTCACGGCGGCAAGATCATCAGCGCCGCATCCCAGGCCGGGCACATTGGAAACCCGGGCATTGGCCTGTATTCAGCCACCAAATTCGCGGTTCGCGGATTTACGCAGACCGCCGCGAGAGACCTGGCGGATCTCGGCATTACCGTCAACACATATGCACCCGGCATTGTCAGAACACCACTCATGGAAGACCTGGCGAAAAAAGCCGCTCAGGATGCCGGCAAGCCCGAAGAATGGGGCTGGGAGCAGTTTACCGGCGGCATTACCCTGGGCAGGGTGTCCGAACCCGCCGATGTCGCAGGCGTGGTGTCATTTCTCGCCGGCCCCGATTCCGATTACATCACCGGACAGTCGATTCTTGTTGACGGCGGAATGGTGTTCAACTAAATCGCATTTGCAATAAATCTTGCGGTTAGCCGCAAAGAAATGCGCCCGGCCGGCCAGACCGCCGGGCCATTTTTTTGGAACCGGCCTTTGGCTGTGAACTCAAGCAGTTTCAGCTGCCCTGACAAAGAGCAGGGATCCCTGTGTCACGATAGACATTGCCTCGTCCACATATAGGCAACCTTGACCACGCAAGCTTTCCTCGCGCAATCGCGCTTCCTCTGCATCAGGTGTCCGAGACCAGCGGTTCACAAAGGGGCGAAAGCCGTTGACAGACACCGACAGCACCGAACCAACCGGCTTTTTGATCCTCAATTTGCAATTTCTGCCGATACCTTTTACAAATGTTGCACCAGGCGGGCGGGGCTTGCGCTGAATCTTCTGCAAGGAAAGCGTCGACACTGTGCGGGCCGTTTCCGCCAGATATATCAAAAGGGGCCTGTCCATGACATCTTCAATCAGCTGGCTGGATTTCGACAGCAGGGCGCATGAACGCAGCCAGCAGCTGCTGGCCACGCTCAATGAGCCCGGCACCCGTGACGAGCTGGGTCTGGGCAATATTCGTGATGCCCTGTCCGACCTCATGTTTCCCGGAACGTCAACTATCCAGACCCGGCTCAAATACATGCTGCTGGTGCCGTGGACATACGCCTGGCTGGAGAGCAGACAGGTTCCGGCCCGCGCATTTGCCAGGCGCGCACATCAAATGGAAGTGCGGCTGATTGAAACGCTCAGCGACAGCGGCCAGCGCGGCATTATCGGCTCGGGCGCCCGTGGCAGCCTGAAGCGGATGCCCAGCTCCATATACTGGGCCGGCCTTCGCAGCTGGGGGTTGCGGCTGTTCGACGGCTCGCAGACCAACTATTACAACTCCATCGATCGAATTCATGCAAGCCGCAAGACCATGGAGCGCCAGCGCAAGGAGCACGGCTCGGCCCCATTGGACGCAACCAGCACATGGCATGCTTTTTTCCGCAACGAACAGTGGCTGAACACGCCCCTGAAAGAGCAAACCATTGCGCTGTCTTTTAACGAAGCGGAATTTCTTCGTGATCGCATTTATGCCACCCAGCCCGGCACCTATCTCAAATGGCTGGCCGAGCTCAATGAGCCGGACGAATCGGACTTTCCGTGGACGCAGTTTCGCGCTGCCGAGCTGCCGCCCGACATCGCCCGCCTTGTTCACCACGCAAGGCTGTTTTCACATCTGATGCACGGCGCCAGCCTTCTTTACAGCTTTTTGCTTTCGCAACACATCGAGAGATTCGACTGGGCTGATCGCCACGCAGAAAAGATCGGCGACTGGCGCCAGCGTGCGCCCTGGGATGAGCTGCAGACATGGTCGCTTAATGACTTCTTCCGCCTGGCCCAAAGCACCCGCCATCGCATTCGCCCATCGGCAATGAATTTCGTTCGCCGCTGGCACGATCTGGCCTGTCAGATGAAGGGGCGGGTTATGGACAGCCTGCAAGCCGGCGAACTGATTCGCAGGCGAGAGCGCACCCTCAAGCGCAGCCGCTCGCGTTTTGACAACGCCTCTGTCAGAAAACACTGGCGTGGCGATTCCGCAACGCCGCAGCTCAACTATCGCTGGCGCAATGTGCAGTGGTTCATGCAGGACCTGCACGCCGGACTGGAGCGCTGAGCATGCTTGATCCCAACCAGCGCAGCCTGCTGACCGACGCCCTGACGCCGCCGGCCGGCATGAGCTTTGATTGCGGCCTTGCCACCACCTATTCGCTGCATCCTGACACCCTGCTGACGCTGCCGCTTCACCTGGCCGTGCTCGCTTCGGACCACGATGCCGGCGCGCTGCGCGATCCCATTCCGCTGCTGGATTCGCTGCGCCGCGTGGCCTCAAGGCTGGCCGTCTTTCACGAAGCCGGCCGCATCAGCGCGCCGGCCGGCCCCAACCGGCTCTACAGCCTGCTGGAAAGCACGCTGCACGCCTGCAGGGCACCGCATGACGGCGCCTTTCATCCCAAGGTGATGCTGCTGCGCTTTGTTGACAGTGATACCAGTGCTGCTGGCGGCAACAGCAAAAACGAACACAGTCGTCCGGCGCTGCTGCGGCTGCTGGTGATGTCGCGCAACCTCACCGCTGACCGCTCATGGGATTTGTCAGTGCGCCTGGACGGTGAGGCCGGCGATTCGCCCGACCAGCGCAACACGCCCATTGTCGACCTGTTCAACACGGCCAGAAACAGCGCTACAAAACCTCTTGACCAACAGCGCGGCGCGCATTTCGAACGCCTGATGGCGGACGCTTCCCGCTGTGTTTGGGCCCTGCCCAAAGGTTTTGATGACTATGCCTTTCATCTGATCGGCCACAGCCGGCAACCATGGCAGCTGCCCACATCCGATCGACTGGCCATCATCTCGCCTTTCATCAGCGACACCGCCGTGCGCCAGGCCCACGCATCCACCGGGAAACTGGCGCTGATACTCGGGCTTCCGGAAGAGCTGAACGCGCTGCGGCCTGCCACGCGCAAGCTGGCCTCAGCGCTGTGGGTGCTGGCCGAGGCTGCCCAAAGCAGTGACGAGGGCGAAGACAATGCAACAGAACCCGACGGCCTGCATGCCAAGTCCTACCTGCTTGAAACCGGAAATAAAACCCGGCTCATGATCGGCTCGGCCAATGCCACCAGCCCGGTTTTTGCGCCCGGCAGCAAGCGCCGCAATGTGGAGTTCATGGTTGAGCTGACTGGCCCCAAAAATCGAGTTGGCGGCATCAGTCAGCTTATGGGAAGCAGGGGCCTTGCCGATGTGTGCGAGGTCTTTCAGCCCGTTGAGCACGCACCCGATGACGAGGCCGCCGCCATTGAGCAACAGCTCGAAACGGCCCGCCAGGCGCTGCGCAATGCCGACATGCAGCTTCGCTGTGAACCCATTGACGATGAATGGCGCATGCGGCTTGACGGCAACGTCTCGCCCGCCGCGCTTGACGGCATTGCCATTCGAGCCTGGCCCCTGAGCCTGGGGCCGCGCCAGTCTGTCAACGTCGAAGTGCACGACGGCAGCCTGCAGGACAACCTCATGCGCCTGATGTGTCGCACGGAACGCATTGGTCTGACCGCCCGGCACGACGCCATGCTGACCGAAGAGCGGCTTGAGGCCGATCTCGAAACCGGCGACCTGAAACAGCTGCAGGCGCTTGGCAGCATCGGCGACATCCTGGACACGGGTAGCGTGGTGGAATACTGGAAATCCAGTCCCTACCTGCTCAACTTCATGAAGGACTACAAGATCAAGACGCGCTTTGACAGCGCCCTGGGCACCCGTCCTGAAATCCGCAAGGCCGTAAAGCAGCACCGCAACGCCTTCCTGCCAACACACAAAATACGCTCGCTGCAGGCGATTGACCCCGGCAATCTGAAGCTGCGGCCCCTGATTGCCGAAATCGAGCAACAGCAGCTGTGGCGTCTGCTCTGGATGCCGCCATCCCTGCCGTACTGGCAGCCAGCCGGTGAATACAAGAACATCGGCAGCATTTCCAAGCAGCTGATTTTTTCCAGCTGGAACGTTGTCCCCGACGCCATTGCGGCCATGACCTCCTACGCGGTTGACCGTCTCATGCTGCGCGCAAGGGATGGCCTGCCCTATCAAAACGTCAGCACGCTGCCCAGGCTGCTGACGTATTCACGCGGAGAAGACGGCGCGCCCCAGATCATGTCCGCCTTTGCACTGTTCTTTCCCTCGCCCGAGCTGGCCGCACTGCTGGACCCGGCCACGCTTGAACACCCCGGCGGGCGCCCGGCCTTGTCTTCGGGCGAGGCACGCTCGGTTGCACAGTCCCTGCTTGGGCCGTGCACAGACAAACTGCCCATCGCGCCTTCGCGCGAAGTCACAGATCTGGGCTGGTTCTCGCAGTTCATCGCGCGGCTGACCGCACAGGGCAGCGCCGGTATCCAGGACTGGTGCCGCCGCGGCATGCAGCTGCAAAGCGTCGACGACAAGGACGCAAAGGTCGGCCTGAAGGCCCACCAGACTGCGTTTGCGCAACAGATGCGCTCGGAAGGTTTATTGCCCAGCCCCCCGGACGACTTCGAAACGATCCTTGCCAACATGGTTCTGGGCGGTCCGGGCATATGCGCCCTGCGAGCGCTGCACCGCGCTGCGCCCCGCCTGTCGTGGACCGATCCCGACCTGTTGTCGGCAGCCGCAACCGTAGCCAACGGCCTGCGCTCACTGTTCAACGCGCCCGAAGTCACCGCCATGCTGCAGCACGACCAGACCCGTCAGCTGCCCTACTGGCAGCGCGTTTTGAAATACTGCGTCGACGGCAATCTGCAGGCCGTGCTTGATGAGCACGTCCACATACTCGGCGAATCCCTTGGAATGGGCGGCTACAGCGACGGCGAACGCGTTGCCCGCATTGCATCCGAAATCAGGGACGCACTGTCCCTGCGCACCACGCGCGTGCGCGCCGACGGTATCGGCGGGCGGCAAAATACCGACATCAACATGCGCTGCCACTACGCCGTGCGCTTTGGCGATGCGGTCGATAGCGATGCAAAGCACAACCGCAAGGAGCTGGTCAGAACCGCGTTCAATTCGCCATTTCGACCGTTCATCCTTGCCTCAACCTCGGTTGGCCAGGAAGGGCTGGATTTTCACCCATGGTGCCATTCGGTCATCCACTGGAACCTGCCGTCAAACCCCGTCGACCTGGAACAGCGCGAAGGCCGGGTCCACCGCTACAAGGGCTATGCTGTGCGCAAGAACGTTGCCCGCTACGCCGGCCGCCGCCTCAACGAAAGTCTCCGGCCTTTCGGCGACCTGTGGACGACCCTGTTTGATTGCGCTGCGCGGCAATTCGGCCCCGCTGAAACCGGGCTGCGTCCGTACTGGGTATTCGAAACCGCAGATGGCGACAAGGTCACACGCCGCCTGATCAACCCGCCCCTGAGCATTGACATACAGCGCTATGCCCAGCTGCAAAGCAACCTTGCGCTGTACCGCATGGCCTTCGGCCAGCCGCGACAGGAAGACATCATCCGCTACCTGGAAACGCAGTTTTCCCCAGAAGACGCGGAACGCATCTCACGCGCCTGGCGGATATCGCTGTCACCGGGCGAGATTCGCGTGCGGAAAGATTCGAGCAAACAGACACCAGCATAGATGCGCCGCCACGCTGTCAGATGCGCCAGGTCAAAAATGGCTGGCCTGAACCCGCCCGGTCTTTGCATCCTGTTGTCATACTTAATAATGCGTGTTTTCTGACAAGTTCCAGGCATCGAGCTAGCGTTCCAAAGGGGTTTGCTGGAATTAAGCACCCGACTATGAGGCTGGCCTCAAACACCTTAACACTTGATGTTTAACGCGAGTCGTTATATCATGGCTCCCATGATCCAGTCTTTCAAATGCAAAGACACCCAAGCACTGTTCGAAACCGGCCGCAGTCGCCGATTTCAAACCATTGAGTTGGTGGCCACGCGCAAGCTGGCGCAGCTGGCAGCCGCTACCACGCTTGAGTTCTTGCGTTCACCACCTGGCAACCAGCTGGAGAGGCTGGCCGGTGACCGCAAGGGGCAATACAGCATCCGGATCAACCGGCAGTGGCGAGTGTGCTTTGTATGGACGGATCAAGGGCCTGCCAATGTGGAAATTGTGGACTATCACTAACGGAGAAATGACATGAGCGTCAAAAACGGCATGCGTCCGGTGCATCCCGGCGAGATTTTGCGCGAAGATTTTCTCGTTCCGCTGGAAATGAGCGCAAACGCTCTGGCAACCGCGCTGCGGGTTCCTGCGCCGCGCATCAACGATATTGTCCGCGAGCGCCGTGCGGTAACGGCCGATACCGCGCTGCGTCTGGCGCGGTATTTTGGTGGTGATGCACAAAGCTGGATGAACCTGCAGGCGGCATTTGACCTGCGCACTGCAGAGAACAGCGTCGCCGGAGAAATCAACCGTGAGGTGCTGCCGCGCGAGATCTGCGCCTGACGACACACAAACGGGACAAGGCAGCCCGGATGACCAAAAAATTATATGGTTTTGAAGCTGACTTTACCGGCCACCCTTCAGTTCACTGCTGATGGGCTAGGCGCTGGTTGAGTGGAAGTTATGTTCACCAACCTGTATCCACCTCTTTTCCCAGCAGAATCAATGCCTGGCATCCGTGTGTCAAAATTACAGGGCAGCCAGTGTGCTTGCGACGGGTAAAATGCTTCGATTCCCTTGTCAACGGAGCTTCTGATGCGTATAACCCTCCCCCTGATGCTGGCCGGCGTGGCCTTTGCCACCGGCGCGGCGGCCGTTGAAGGCATGTGGCAACCGGCGCAGCTGCCCGGCATTGCCCCGCAGCTGGAACAGGCCGGGCTCGAGATCAAGCCCGAAGAGCTGAGCGATCTGACCGCCTATCCCATGGGCTCCATCGTCAGCCTGGGCGGCTGCACCGCCTCGCTGGTGTCCGACAAGGGCCTGATTGTCACCAACCACCACTGCGCCTACGGTGCGCTGGCGTATAACTCGACGCCGGAAGAAAACCTGATCGTGGACGGCTTTCTGGCCGAAAGCCCGGATGAGGAAAGACCCGCCTCGCCCGGCATGCGCGTCTATGTCACCGAATCCATCGACGATGTGACCGACAGCGTCCTGGCAAACGTTGACGAGAACATGAGCGGCGCGGCACGCTACAAGGCGATTGAAAAAGCCAGAAAATCGCTGGTCAGCGAATGCGAGGAAACGCCCGGCTACAACTGCCGCGTGGCCAGCTTCTACGGTGGCCTGAGCTATCAGCTGGTTCGCCAGCTCGAAATCAGGGACGTGCGAGTGGTGTACGCGCCGCCCGAATCCATCGGCAAATTCGGCGGCGATATCGACAACTGGGTCTGGCCGCGCCATACCGGCGACTTCAGCTTTCTGCGCGCCTATGTTGCCCCGGATGGCAGTCCGGCCGGCTACGCCGAGGACAATGTCCCCTACCAGCCCAAGCACGTCATGCAGCTCAACCCCGAAGGCCTTGAGGCCGGCGATTTCGTCATGGTGGCCGGCTATCCGGGCCGCACCAACCGCTACCGGCTGGCCAGCGAGGTCGACCACGCGCTGGGCTGGAACTACCCGAACCAGATCCGGCTGTTTGAAGAAAGCCTGGAAATCATCGCCGATGCGGCCGCTGAAAACCCCGATGCCGGCGTCAAATACGCCAGCCGCCAAGCAGGCCTGAACAACTACCTGAAAAACTTCGGCGGCCAGATCGACGGCCTGACCCGCGCCGATGCCGTAGCGCTGAAGAAGCAGCAGGATGACGAGCTCAAGTCCTGGCTCAAACAGCAAGACAGCGAAGAAAGCCGTCAGCAGCTGGCCGATATCGAGCGCCTGGAGCAATTGATCGCAGACGATCAGGCCAACAGCGACCGTGACCTGGCCATCGGCCAGCTCTACCAGAGCGCCCAGCTGTCCACGGCCATTCGGCTGGTCAAGCTGGCGAAACAGCGTGCCCTGGAAGATGCCGACCGCGATTCGGGCTATCAGGAACGCGATTGGATCCGCATCGAACAAGGGCTCAAGAGCATGGACCGCAGCTTTCTGCCCGAAGTCGACGCCCGCTTTCTGGCACTGGCGCTTGGTCGCTACACCCGGCTTCCCGCCGACCAGCGCCTGAGCTCGGTGGACGACTGGCTGGATGGCGCAAACGACAAGGAAACCATTCAGG